>Ga0268299_1000394_pt1:0-142500 | contig 143560 bp, 110 predicted proteins | sample NOBtaG_FD_193484 | JGI IMG/M metagenome (GOLD analysis project Ga0268299, IMG submission 193484) | Activated sludge microbial communities from bioreactor in Nijmegen, Gelderland, Netherland - NOB reactor | ecosystem: Engineered > Bioreactor > Aerobic > Activated sludge | place...
CACGACGATCACGCGCACGGGCACGACGACCACGGCCATTCGCACGGGTCGCACGGCCACGAGCCGGCCCACAAGCCGGCGGAGGCCCCGGCCGGCGAGCGGCACCTCAAGCCGAGCTACGAGTCGCCGCCGGTGATGACGATCCCGCTTATCATCCTCGCCGTCTTCGCGGCCGGCGTCGGCCTGGTCCTCGGCCCGGCGCACTACTTCGCCCACTTCCTGGAGGCGTCGCCCGCCTTCCCGGACGCGCCGCCGCCGGGCGGGATGGACCTCGTGACGATGGCGATCTCCAGCGCGATCGCGATCCTGGGCATCGGCCTGGCGTACTACTTCTACGTCGTCTCGCCGGCGACGCCGAAGCGCTGGGCGGAGGCGGCCCCGGGGCTGTACCAGCTGTCGTACAACAAGTTCTACTTCGACGAGATCTACGCCGCGTTCATCGTCGCGCCGCTGAACGCGGTCGCGTACCTGTGCCGGGTCTTCGACTACAACCTGGTCGACGGCCTGGTGGACGTGGTCGGCAACATCCCGCGGGCGATCGGCTACCTGTTCCGGCCGGTGCAGAACGGCCTGGTCCAGTTCTACGCCCTGGCGATGGTGCTGGCGTTGAGCATCTTCCTGATGGCGTTGGTGCGGTCGCTGTGAGGCCCCGTCTGGGCGAGCGGGGGCCGTCAGGCCCCTGTTGAAGGCGAGAACAGGGCCTGACGGCCCCCGCTCGCCGGGTGACGTGACGAAGGAACCCACGAATGCCGAGTTTGCTCATCCTCCTGCTCGTCCTGCCGCTCGTCGGGGCCGTCCTCGCCGCCCTGCTCGGCACGAAGCGCGCCGACGCGGTCCGCTGGACCGCCCTGGCGACGACGCTCGCCACGCTCGCCGTCGCGGTCGTGGTCACCCTGACGTGGGTCAACGACCGCGCCGCCGGCACCGTACCGATGCCGACCTCCGGGCTGGAAAAGGGCTTCGCCCCGGCGTACGAGACGCGCTTCGACCTGGTCACCCTGCGGGCCGCGGTCGGCGAGGGCAAGCCGAGCACGATCCAGTTCTACGTCGGCCTCGACGGCCTGAACGTCTGGCTCATCCTGCTGACGGCGTTCCTGATGGTGCCGTCGGTGCTCGTCTCGTGGACGGCGGTCACCGACCGCGTCGGCGAGTACTACGCCTGGCTGCTGATCCTCGCGTCGGCGATGATCGGCGTCTTCCTGTCGTTCGACGTCATCCTGTTCTACGTCTTCTTCGAGATGACGCTCGTGCCGCTCTTCTTCCTGATCGGCATCTGGGGCGGCCCGGACCGCGACTACGCCGCGAAGAAGTTCTTCGTCTACACCCTGACCGGGTCGCTCATCACCCTGGTCGGCGTCCTCGCCCTGGTGCTGACGGTCTACGCCCAGTCGCCGACCAACCGGCTGACGTTCTCGATCCCCGAACTCGTCGAGCTGGTCAACCAGCAGACGGCCGGCAACTTCCCGTACTGGCGCGTCGTCCAGGGGTGGGTCTTCCTGGCGATGTTCTGCGGCTTCGCGGTCAAGGTGCCGCTCGTGCCGCTGCACACCTGGCTGCCGCTCGCCCACGTCGAGGCCCCGACGGCCGGCTCGGTCCTGCTGGCCGGCGTCCTGCTCAAGCTCGGCACCTACGGCTTCCTTCGCCTGACGATCCCGCTCTGCCCCGACGCGAGCCTCGCCATCGGCGTGCCGCTCGTCTGCTGGCTGGCCGTCATAGGCGTCATCTACGGGTCGCTGTGCGCCCTCGCCCAGGACGACATCAAGAAGCTGGTCGCCTACTCGTCGGTCGGCCACCTCGGCTTCGCGATGGTCGGCCTGTTCGCCCTGAACGAGGTCGGCATGGCCGGCAGCGTGCTCCAGATGATCAACCACGGCCTGTCGACCGGGGCGCTGTTCCTCATCGTCGGCATGCTCTACGAGCGGTACCACACGCGGCACATGGAGGACTACGGCGGCATGGGCACCCGGCTGAAGGTGCTCGCGGTGTTCATGGTGTTCATCACCATGTCGAGCATCGGCCTGCCGGGGCTGAACGGCTTCGTCGGCGAGTTCCTCGTCCTGGCCGGGATGTGGTCGTACACCGGGACGCAGGTCAACGCCTGGCTGATCACCGCCCTGACGCTGACCGGGGTGCTGCTCGGGGCGTGGTACATGCTGACGATGGTGAAGCGCGTGTTCTTCGGCCCGCTCCGCGAGCCGCACCACGACCGGCACGGCCCGGTGCCGGACCTGAACGCGCGCGAGTGGGCGACGCTGCTGCCGATCGCGGTCGTCTGCCTCTGGCTCGGCCTGTACCCGAAGCCGGTCCTCGACACGATCAGCCCGGAGTTGAAGTACGTTGCCGGCATCACGGCCGAGGCGCAGAAGCGGGCCACCCAAGCGGCGGCCTCCGTCGCCGGCCCGGACAACCAGGTCGCGGCGAGGGAGTGAGGGATACCCGTGGATGCATCGATTGTCGCCGCGCTGAGAAACTTCGTCCCGCAGATGCTGCCGGAGATCGTCCTGATCGTCGCGGCGTGCGTGCTGTTTTTGGGAAGCACGTTCAAGCCGGCCCGCAACACGTGGGGCTACGTCGCCGTCCTGGCCCTGCTCCTGGCCGGGGCGGGACTCTATTACACCTGGACGACGATCCCGACCGTCGAGGCGGCCCGGGCCGACCTCGCCCGGCTGGCGCTCCCGACCGACAAGCCGGTCGAAGCGGCGAAGTACCTGGAGGCGAAGGACACCCTCGCCGCCGAACTGTACAGCGCCCCGATCCTGCACACGGAGCTCGGCCTGTGGGTCAAGGTGATCGCCCTGGTCGGCGGCCTGCTCCTCGTCTGGCTGTCGTGGGACCAGGTGCCGCCGCGCTACGCCGCGGAGTACCACGCCTGCGTCCTGCTCGCGACGGCCGGGATCGGCCTGACCGCGACGGCGAACGACCTGGTGACGCTCTTCCTGGCGATGGAGATGATCTCCATCCCGACGTACGTGCTGCTCTACCTGCCCCGGGCGGACGCCCCGGCCCAGGAGGCGGCGATGAAGTACTTCCTGCTGAGCGTCTTCTCGGCCGGGCTGATGCTGTTCGGCTTCAGCTACCTCTACGGCCTGGCCGGCACGACGAACCTCACCGCGATCGTCGACTGGCTCGACGCGAACACGGGCGCGCCGAACGCGAAGGTCGACGTGCTCGGCCTGCCGCTGGTGGCGATCCTGCTCGTCGTCGCTGGGCTCGGCTTCAAGATCACGGCCGTGCCGTTCCACTTCTACGCCCCGGACGTCTATCAGGGCGCGCCGACGGCGGCGGTCGGCCTGCTCGCCTTCGTGCCGAAGGTGGCCGGCTTCGTCGCGATGATGCGCCTGCTCGGCCTGTTCGCCCCGGTGACGGACCTCGTCTCGGTCCTGCCGCTGCAGTTGCCGCTACTCCTGTGGATCCTCGCCGCGGTGACGATGACGCTCGGCAACATCCTGGCCCTGCTCCAGGACAACGTCAAGCGGATGCTCGCCTACTCGAGCGTGGCCCACGCCGGCTACATGCTGATCGGGCTGGCCGTCGCGCCGAAGTTGGTCGGCGACGCGGCCGTCGGCGGCACCGAGGCGGTCGTGTTCTACCTGATGTCGTACGGCCTGATGACGATCGGCGCGTTCGCGGTGATCGCCTGGCTGAGCACGCGCGACCGGCCGGTCGAGCTGATCGACGACCTGTCCGGCGTCGGCCGGAGCCACCCGCTGACCGGCCTGGCGTTCGTCGTCTTCCTGTTCAGCCTGATCGGCATCCCGCTGACGGCCGGGTTCATGGGCAAGCTGCTCATCTTCCTCGGGGCGCTGCAGGTGCCGTACAACCCGGGCGACGAGACGCAGCTGAACCAGTACCGCCTCTACGCGACGCTCGTCGTCCTCGGGGCGATCAACGCCGCGATCGGCGGCTACTACTACCTGCGCGTGATCGGCGTCATGTACCTGCGCGACGCGATCAAGCCGCTGCCGGCGAAGCGGCCGGCCCCGGTCGTGCTGACGATCGCGGTCTGCGCCGTGCTCACCATCGTCGGCGGCGTCTACCCCAACCCGGTCGTCCAGGCGCTGAAGAAGGCGACCGGCGGCGTCGCCGCCGCGGAGAAGGCCCCCCCGGGCCTCGCCCAGCGCGAGTGAGTGACGCCCTTCCCCCTCCCCTTCCTTACAAGCCCGGGCGTGGCAACGCCCGGGGCGGCCCCGTCGCTTGCGCTCCGGGCTGGTTGGCTGCGCGTCACCCCTTCCCGAGCGACTCCGCGAACGTGAGCATCGGGGGCAACACGAACAGGACGAGAACCCCCCACATCACCCACGTCAGTCCGAAGGCGTGCCAGAACTGGAACTCGAGCAGGAAGAACAGCGCCGCGAAGAGGACGGCCAGGAAGGCGACGTTGAGCAGCACGTTGACGAAGAACTGCCCCCACCGATACATCTCGAGCCGGCCGGGGTAGTCCTCGGCCATGACACGGCCGCGGGCGTCGCGGTAGAGGAGCGGCTGGTTGGGCTCGGTCTTGAAGTTGCCCTTCGCGTCGCGGTCGGGGACGAACTTGACCTCGTCGTCGCCCTCCTTGGCGTAGATGGCGATGGGCCGGGCCCGCCAGGCGGTGTCGGGGCCGGGCCGGCCGTCGCGGCGATACTCGAACCGGCCCTCGACGCGGACCCACTTGTAGACGATGCGGCGGTCGTCCCGCTCGGAGATCGGCACCGAGAGCACCTCGAACTGGGTCGAGTCGCGCGGGCTGAACTCGAGCAGGGTGCGGTAGCGGCCGTCGGGCGCGGACTTGGCCAGCAGGAGCCACACCCCGACGAAGACGGCGACGGCCGCCCCGGCGGCGGAGCCGCGCCAGGCGATGCCGTGGACCGGCTCGGAGTAGAGGTAGCCCTGGAGGAAGAGCGTCCCGGCGACGAACAGGCCGGCGAGGACCAGGGCGGTCCCGACGATGAGCAGCAGGAGGTACGTCACGGCCGGCCCCTGAGAGAGATCGCGGTGGTCGCTTCGGCCAGTGTACCGGAGGCGGGCACCGGGGGCCAGGACGGGCGGCGTCAGGGGCCGTTCGTCTCGCCGTCTTGAGCGACGACCCAGACCTCGTCGCTCCCCGGGACGGCGGCGATGAGGCGCTGCCGGCCGGCTTCCGCCTCCTCCTCGGTGGCGAACCGCAGCTGGGGGGCCTGCGAACCGAACAGGGCCGACGCCCCGTCGGCGAACATCGCGTCGCGGCACGCCTCGGCGGTGACCGGGTCCCCCTTGCGGAGGAGGGGGAGCACCCGGTACGGCAGCAACCCCGATTCGTGCGCCTCGGGCAGGGTCAGGCCGAAGGCCAGGGCGATCCGGTCGCGGTACGCCCTGCCCTCGACCTGTTCGTACGCCTGGAGGATGACCTCGGACCGCTCCTCGTCCGGGAGTCCGGCCCACTTATCCCAGAAGACGGAGACGCGGATGGCGCTCGTCGTCGGGAAGTGCTGCTCCTCGATCCGCGGCTGGCCGGCGGCCCGGTCGGCGCGCAACTCGGCAACCAGTTCGGCCGTCAGGCCCGGGTGGCGCGGCTTGGCGGTGGCCGTGAGCCCTCGTTTGATGCGCGGCATGGGCCGACCCTCACAACTGGGGATAATGCAGCAGGAGCCAATCCGTGCCGGCCTGGGCCTGCTCGACCTCGTGCGGATACGCCACGTTCTTATGATACCGCAACGTCTCGACCCAGTGACGGTGAAGTCGTCGGACCTGGGCGACAACGTCGTTGCCGAATCCGGGCTGGGGATAGGCCCAGCCGGGGATCGTCGCCCTCGTCAGGACGAGGAGTTGAGCCCAGTTCGCCAGGTGGTGCAGGTTCCCGGGCCAGGTGATGCCGAGGCCGACCGCCGCTGTGCGGGCGAGGCGGAGGTCCGTCGCCGTGATCGGCTGCCCCGGGAGGTGTCCGATCCGGCGATAGTAGGCCGCTTTGAGGACCATCTCGGCCGCGTAACCCCACAGGTAGATCGCCGCCGTCCGGCGTCCGGCGGCCGCGAGGGAACGCGCGTCGTGATCCCGCTGTCGAACCGCGAGCTCGAACTCGCCGACGCTGTCGGGCAGGCAGCGCAGAGGCAATCGCAGCGGCCTGACCCCCTCGTGACTTCCCCGGACTCCCTCTCGACCCGCCGCCCATCATACCGTACCCTGGTGCCACGGTCACGCCACCCGCCGGAGGGAGTCCGCGCCATGGTCCGTTCCATCCGACTCGCGCTGCTTGCGCCGCCGCTGTTCCTCCTCGCCGCGCTCCTACCCGCCCAGCCGCGGGCGTTCACCCTCGCCCCGGCCGTCGCCGTCGAGGCGGAGGACTTCGCCGTCGCCGACGGCTGGAAGGTCGTCGCCAACGGCCACGGCAACTACATGGTCGATGTCATCGGCTTCAGCCACCTCTCCGGCGAGCGCGTCCTCAGCCTCGACGCCGTGGCGAAGGGCGGCAAGGCGAGCCTCCCGGTCCAGGTGCCCGAGGACGGCGCTTACAAGCTCTGGGTGCGCTACGAGTACCCGGCCTATTCCGAGTGCCGCTTCCGCGTCCGGATCGAGCAGGGCGGCAAGGCCGTCCTCGACGCCGTCTGCGGCAAGAAGGATTCGCCCCGCCTCGCGTCGCTGTCCGGCAAGCCGATCCTCAAGGCCCAGCACGACCCGAGCTGGGGGCCGGAGGGCGTCATGGAGGAGCCGGTCAGTGTGCCGGCCCTGAAGGCCGGCCCGGCGACGATCGTCCTCGAAGGCGTCGAGCAACCACAGACGCCCGGCGTCGCGGCGAATCGGAACATCGACCTGCTCTACCTGACGCGCGACACGGCCGACGCCTGGCTCGACCACCACAAGGCGCGCGTCAACCTCTACCCGATCCTGGAGGCGTTCCGCGACACGCGCGGGGCGCGCTGGGAGGCCCGCCTGACCAACCAGGCCGACAAGCCGGCCAGCTTCAGCGTCAAGCACGTCTACAACCGCCTGCCGTGGGGCGACGGCGAGGGCCAGGTCGCCCGCGACGTGCCGCCCGGCCAGGCGACCGACTGGCTGCCGCTCAAGCGCCAGGACACGACCCACTTCGGCCTGAGCGAGTTCACCAGCTCGGCCGGGGCCCTCAAGGTCGAGGTCCGCCCGGTCGGCGGCGCGGTCGCAAAGACCGTCGCCGGCTCGCCGGTCCGGCTCTACCTGCCGCCCTACGCGACGACCGGTGACAAGCCGACGACACCCGAGGAAGCGATCGACGCCATCCTCGCCGAGCTGAAGGCGAAGCCGGCCCCGGGCAAGGTGCCGACCGAGCCGCTCTGCTACGGCGGGTGGATGCCGCTCGGCCTCGACAGTGACTACGGCCGGAAGTACGCCCAGCTCTACGCCGCCCTCGGGATGCGGTCGCTGCACCCGGCCCTGAGCGGGCCGAACGTCCTGAAGAATCTCGAAGCGGCCGGCGTCAAGCCGACCAAGTCGTGGGCGGTGTCCGGCTACCGGAATCCGCCGACGGCGAAGAACGTCGAGGCGGCCAAGAAGCACCTCAGCGGAGAGTTCGGCAAGCTCATCCGCTGGTACGACTACGGCGACGAGATCGGCTTCGGCGAGTGGGTGGACCACCTCGCCGCGGAGCAGGTCGCCCTGGCCGCAGCCGAGGGGCAGAAGAACGTCAAGCCGGAGCAGGTGATCCAGCTCCTCTGGCTGTCGTGGCTCAAGGAGAAGCGGCCGACCGAGAAGCCGATCGACTACTGGCTGCCGGCCTGGGGCGTGCCGAACCTCACCCAGCTCAAGCCGGACTCGAGCGCCGCCGCGGCGAAGGCGAACCCGAAGCTCTACGTCGATAGCGTCCTGTTCTACGAGGACGTCGCCATCGGCTACGTCGCCGCCGGGGCGAAGGCGGTCAAGGCCGCCCTGGGCAAGGACGTCCTGTGCGGGGCGAACTACTCGTGCCACCCGTTCTACTACCCGTCATCGACGATGTACATCAAGTGGTTCCGCGGCGGGGCGGCCGACCTCGGCCGGCACAGCGAGTACTTCTGGCAGGTCGCCCAGGCCGGGCCGATGGTCAACGGCTACGTCGCTGAGCACTTCCGGGCCGGGCTGCGGGACAACCCCGACGGCGTCCTCCGCCAGTACACGATGCCGCACGCCCCGGGCAACACCGACGCGAGCTTCCTCCGGTCGTGCTTCAGCCACCTCGCCCACGGCGCGACGATGCTCGACTTCTTCGGCATCGGCCTCAACGAATGCTTCACCGAGAACCACATCGACCACCGCGCCCGGAGTCGCTTCGTCGCCCTGCGCGACGTGACCCACGCCGTCGGCTTCGTCGAGGACCTGCTCCCGAAGGCGAAGGCGGTGCCTTCCACCGTCGCACTCCTCGTCAGCGAGAGCACCGAGCGCTGGGACCTGGCCGGCCTCGCGACGGACAAGGCCGGCCACGCCCACTTCGGCCCGGAGTTCCGCACGGCCCGGCTGCACCACCACCTGGACCGGCTCGGCCTGTGGCAGGCGCTGACGTTCCTCGGCGTCTCGCCCGACCTCGTCATCGAGGACGATCTGAACGACAAGGTGCTCGACAACTACCGCCTGCTCGTGGTCGTCGGCGACTGCCTGCCGCCGGAGAAGGCGGCGGTCTTGCAAAACTGGGTCCAGCGCGGCGGCACCCTGCTGGCGACGGCCGGGGCGGGCCGGTTCGACGCGTACCGCAAGCCGACCGACGCGTACCAGAAGCTGTTCGGCCTCAAGGAGCGCGTCACCCAGGAGCAGGCGACGTTCCTCCGGCCGCGGCAGGAGCTGCCGTTCCTCAAGCCGCTCGCCCAGGTGCGCGTGGCCGGGGCGAAAGACGCCGATCCGTGGCCGGCCCTCGCCGTGCGCGACCACGTCGCCGCCGGGCCGGACGTGACGGTCGTCTCCGAGTTCGACGACAAGGGGCCGGCCCTGACGATGCGGCCGCTCGGCAAGGGGAAGGTCTTCTACGCGGCGAGCCTGCCCGGCGTGGCGTACCTGTGGTCGGGGTTGCAGCCGCCGACGGTGCCGGACCGCGGCCCGAACACGCACGCCGTGCCGCAGAACTGGGACAAGGGCGTCGCCGGCCTGCTCGCGTTCCTGATGGCGGATTCGGGCAGCTTCCCGCTCGTGACCGCCGAGCCGGAGCTGGTCGACGCCCGGATCTTGAAGGCCCCCGGCGGCTACGTCGTGCCGGTCGCGAACTACAACGAGCCGGCCGGCCAGGCGGTCAAGCTCCGGCTGCGCGTCCCGGGGGTGAAGAAGGCGGCGGGCGCGTTCGCCGGCGAGTTGAAGCTCACCCGCGACGGCGACTACGTCGAGGTGACGCTAACCAGGCTGGGCTACGGCGACATCCTCCGGCTAGAATAATCCGGCGATGGTGCCCCCACTCTCCCGGAGGATCGTGCCATGCCCGCCGAAGCCGCCTGTCCGGAGTGCGAGGCGTCGTTCGCCTTGACGCCGGCCGTGAAGGGCAAGAAGGTCCGCTGCAAGCAGTGCGGCCACGTCTTCGTCGCCGGGGCGGCGCGTGGCCGGGGCCGCGACGAGGAGGACGAGCGCGTCACCGCGCGGGGGCAGCCGGTTCGGAAGACGGCCCGACCCGCGCGCCGGCCGGCCGACGACGACTACGACGACGAGGACGACCGGCCGCGCCGCCGCCAGGCCGGGCTCAGCGGCGGCGTCCTCGCGGCGATCATCGGCGGCGGGGTCGCGCTCCTGCTCGCGGCGGTCCTCCTCGCCGTCTTCGCGATGGGTGGGTTCTCGCCGAGCCCGGCCCCCAACAATCCGAACCCCGGGCCGGTCGTGCTAGGCCCGGGTCCGATCCCCAATCCGAACCCAGGCCCGATCGTCGACCCGAACAAGGACCGCGGCCCGGGCCCTGGTCCCCGTCCCAACCCGAACCCGCCGGAAAACCCGCCGGGCCGGCCCGAGGCGAAGCAGCTCCAGCCGACGACGACGCGCATCCACCTAGACTGCACCGATGTCGAGCTGAAGTCGGCCCACTTCGCCGGGACGGCCAAGGTCGTCGGCGTCTATCACAAGCGCCTGACCGAGAACCAGCACCACTTCGACCTGTACGACTGGGGCACCGGCACCCTGCTCGGCAAGACACTCCTCAAGGAGGCCCGGCCGGGCCGGCACCACGCCCTCGCCCTGAGTCCGGACGGGAAGCGCCTGGCGGTGTGGGACCCGAACGAGCTCAGCGGCAAGAACACCGTCACCATCCTGGCCCTGCCGGGCGGCGACAAGACCGTCGCCACCTGGGACCCGGCGGGCACTGCCCCGGCAATCGTGCCGCTTCTCGATCGGAGCCTCGTCCTGGTCGAGTTCCTCGACGACAACACCGTCGCCGCGCTGACCGCGAAGGGGTGGTACTCCGTCTGGACGCTCGACCCGCTCAAGCAGACGGCCGGGGCGCAGGTCCTCCAGGCGAACAAGAGAGTCGGGCGCGGCACCAGCACGTCCGGGCAGGGCGGCGGCGACATCGCCCTGAGCCCGGACCGCTCGCTGCTCGCCGTCTTCAACGGCGAGGGATACAACGTCGTCGAAGCGAAGTCGGGCCAGGTCCTGCGCCTGACCGCACGCACGGACGAGCCCCGCGGTATGCTTTACCGCAAGGCCGTGGCCTTCAGCCCGGACGGCGGCCGCCTGCTCAGCGTCGTCTCCCCGGAAAGGAAGCTCGGCGAGGCCGACGAGGCCTTGAAGGACCAGCTCATCACCTGGGACGTGAAGGCGGGCGGTAAGGAGACGCCGGGACCGACGACGCTCCTGGTGCGTCGCAACGCCAAGCTCCAGGGCAGCACCAGTTCGATGAGCGGCGGCAGTCTGGACGGCGCGTTCAACCCCGACGGGGCGACCTTCTGGGGCGACAGGGCCGTCGTCCTGCACGACGGGTCGTTCCGGCACAGTCACCTGATCGACCTCGACGCGAAGGAATATGTCCAGAGCCTGTTCACGAACTTCTCGTCGGGCCGGCAGTTGCCCCAGTCGCCGGACGGACGGCTCTGGTACATCAACGCCCCGACGCGGGAGGGCCGGTCGTACCTGTGCGCCGTCGATCCGCCGGTCGCGGCGGTCAAGACGCCAACGCCGAAGAACCCGGGCGGCTTCGTCGGCTGGTTCTTCCTCAGCCCCGACGGCATCGAGGTCGAGTTCCGACCGGGCTGACGGGTCACTTCCCGGCGGCCTTCTTCATGGCGTCGCGGAGGCGCTGCTCCGCCTCCGGCGACCAGTAGCCGCAGTCCAGCTCGAGGAAGACCGACGTGTACGGCAGGCGGGCCGTCGTCTTCAGGACGAGGACGTGGAACTTGTCGCCGGCCTTGTCGAGCTTGTCGATGATCTGCTCGTGGGCCAGGGCGTTCCGCTTGTGGGCCGAGAGTTGTTCCGTGATCGCGTCGCGCAGCTTGCCGATGCCCGGCGCGTCGGCCTCCGGCACGAACACCAGTTCGGCGTCGAGGTGGACGACCGGCTTGATGTGCTTGCGGTCGGCGAGAACCTCCAGGACGCGCTTCAGCACGACGAGGTGGTCCTCCCCGGTGACGACCGTCTCGATGCCGGGCCGCGTCTGGTCCGGGTACGCCGAGTCGGCGACGACGACCCAGTTCCGATGGCCGAAGGCGGCCGTCCGCCGGGAGAGTTTCGTCTGCCAGCTCTCGGTCGGCCCCGGCTGGGCCTGGCCGGCCGGGCCGAGCGTCAAACAGATGCCGCCGAGGGAGAGGAGTAGCAGCACGCGCGTCATGGCATCGCCTCACTTCTCGATCGTCAGCAACACCGGCTTGCTCGAATAGACCATCTTCACGACGAAGTTGATCGACGTGTGGCCCAGGACGCAGATCGGCACCTTGTCGATCGGGGCCGCCTTCGGATCGACCTTCAGGACGACGTGCCCGGTGCTGGCGGTGCCGAGCAGGGTCTTGCTCTTGCCCTCGACAATCGTCACGCCGGGCGGGAGCGGGTTGCCGAACTGCGTGTTCAGGTGGCGGAAGATCAGGTCGAGCTGCACCGGCTTGTCGAAGCCGGGGCGACGCTCGACCGTCACGTCGAGTTTGACCTCGTCGCCCGGCTTGAGCTTCAGCTCGGCCGGGGCGACGTTGATCGCCTTCAGGTCGGACGGCTCGGTGACGGCGACGGTCAGCATCGCCACGTCGAACCGGCCGCGGCCGCCGCCGGGGAAGTAGATCTCCTGGTTCGCCGTCGCCTCGCGAGTCAATGTCACCGGCTTGCCATCGACCGTCGCCGTGCCCTTCGCCACGACGCGGACGTTGGCGTGCGTCCCGAGCACGGCGTTCTCGCCGGCGGCCAGGACGACGACGCCCTGCGTCATCGTCGGCGGGATGGTCAGCGCGCTGGCGGTGACGCCGGCCGGCAGGCCCTCGACCGTCACGGCGACCGGGCCGTCGAAGCCGTTGCTCCGGACGACGTGGACGAACCACGCCGTGCTGGTGCCCGGGCCGAGCATCGCCTTGTCGCCGTCGCAGCGGGCCGTGAAGTCCGGCCGGGCCGGCTCGCACTCGACGTGGTAGATCGCCGCCGGGCCGCCCTTGCTGTTCAGGTCGCGGAGACGGAGCAGGAATTCGCCGTCGGCCGTCGGCGTGAAGACGAGGCCGGCGTCCTTGCCGACGAGGTCGTCGTTGCTCGCCAGGACGGCCCCCTTGAGCGAGAGCACCTCCAGGAACGAGTCGAGCGTCGAGACGTGGTCGGTGCCGAACCGGCGGGCCTTCACCTCGAACCGGATCGGCTTCCCCTTCGTGGCCGCGAAGCGGAAGTAGTCCAGGTCGCGCGCCGCCTGGATGCGGCCATTCAACCCGCACGGGATCGGGATGGCCTGGGCCGTCTCCGGCGTGTCGTTGCCTTCCTTCTCCAGGATCGGCGGCAGGTCGTTGACGAGGAACGGCACCGGGTTCGCCCCGGCGAGCGGCAGCAGGTGGATGCCGGACTGCTTCGGCGTCGCGATGGTCAGCGGCCCCTTGCCGCCGGCGACGTGGCCGACCGGCTCGACGGTGACCGTCTGGCCCGGGTTGCCGGCCATCGGATAGACGTGGGTGACGTGGCCGCGGTTCGTCACCTGGACGGCGTAGACCCAGCGCGGGTCGCCGTCGTACTTCGCGTCCCGGACCTGGAGGTAGTAGGTGCCGTCGGCCGGCACGGCGAAGGTCAGGTACGAGTCGGCGAAGAAGAAGTCGTCGTTGGCGGCCAGCTCGCGGCCCTGGGCGTCGAAGACGGCGACGAGCGGGTCGGCGTGCTTCTGCAGGTCGTGGATCTTGTCCTGGAGCCGGGCGCACTGCACCTCGATCGACAGCACGTCGCCCTTCGCCGCCTTGACGGCGAAGTAATCGACGTCCTCGGCCGCCTCGATCTTGCCGACGAGCGTCCCCGGCACGACGGCCGGCGTCGCCTTCTCGCGCGTATTGTTGTTCGCCGTCTCGGCGACGACCGGCGAGTCGGTGACGAGCACCTGGCCGACGCTGGAGACGCCGAGCCGGGTGACGAGGCGGAACTCGCGCACGCCGGGCAGGGCGTCCGCGGCGACGGTCACCTTGCATTTGGTCGCCTTCACCAGCGGCAGGGCCTCGCCGGCCGGCAGGGCCTTGACCGGCTCGACCGGCACGCCGGTGACGCCGGGGCCGTCGAAGACGATCGCCGTGGTGCCCCAGAAGTTCTGCTGGCCCTCGACGGTCAGCTCGACCGTGGTCCCACGCTGGATGGCGACCGGGGTGGCGTGCGTCACCATCGGGTAGCTGGTCTGGGCCGGGAGGACGCCGATCAGGACGAACGGGACGATCAGCGCGACGCATCGCATGACGGTGTCTCCGGGAGGTCACTTCGCGAACACGGGAGCCGGCACCGCCTCGCCGGCGATCGACTTCGCCACCAGGGCAGGCTGTCGCAGCACCTTGAGCACGTCCGCCGTCGGCACGGTCGCCGCGTCCATGCGCCAGGTGCCGCCGTCGAGCAACTTCGCCGGCCCGGCCAGGTAGCCCTCCGGCGTCAGGGCGAGCCAGTCGTCGGCCGACACGCTCGCCAGCGTCGCCAGCGCCTTGCCGGCCTTGTCGTACACGCGCACCGGGCCGTCGAAGCAGCCGGCGGCGAGGTACTTGCCGTCCGGCGAGATCGCCGCCGCGTAGACGACCGCCCCGACGGCGACGTTCGCCAGCGGCGCGCCGGACGCGCCGTCCCAGGTGCGCAGCGTCCCGTCGCCGCCGGCGGAGACGAGCAGTTTGCCGTCGGCGGAGAAGGCCAGCTCGTGGACGCCGACCCGGTGGCCGGCCTGGCTGCGCACCTTCGCCGCCGTCTTCGCGTCCCACCAGGTGATGCCCGGCTCCAGGCCCGACGCGACCAGGACGGCGTCCTTCGGGTGCCAGGCGAGTGACAACGCATCGTCGTTACGGTCGCTCATCGTCAGGACGCCCTTGCCGGTCGCGGCGTCGATCACCTTGACGGAGCGGTCCTTGCTCACCGACGCGACTTGCTTGCCGTCCGGGCTGAAGCAGACCGCGTGGACGAAGTCGGAATGGCCGACGAAGACGTGGTCGCAGCGGCGGCCCTCGACCGTCCACAGCCGGACGGTCTTGTCGTAGCTCGCCGAGGCGAGGCGCTTGCCGTCCGGGCTGAAGGCGACGCTGGCGACCTGGTCGTCGTGGCCGGGCAGCGTCGCGAGCAGCTTCCAGTCCACGGTCGAGAAGAGACGCAGGTCGCCCTTCGCCGACGGCTGCCCGCCAGCGACGGCGAGGGTCGTCCCGTCCGGGCTGAATCGCAGGTCGTTCACCGCCCCGAGGACGTTCGTCAGCACCTTGGCCGGCTCGGCCCTGGTCATATCCCAGACCGTCACCCGGCCGTAGGTGCCCGCGGCGAGGAGCTTGCCGTCCGGGCTGAAACGCACCGCCGTCGTCGGCGACAGCGGGCCGACCTTTAGGGCGAGCTTTAGCGGTGCCGACTTCGCGGCACCGAACACGTTCGCCGCCGGGGTGGCCGTCGTCGGGAAGGTGACGTCGAGTTTGCGCGTCGCGGTCGTCGTCGCCGCCGGCGTCGTCTCAACCGGGGCGGTGCCTTCCTTCGCCCCGCTGTCGATCCACGCCCGGAACACGGCGACCGTCTCTGGCGGCAGGGCCGGCGTCCCCGGCGGCATGCGCTTCTCGTCGTCCTTCTCGACGAGGACGGCGTGCAGGAGGCTCTTGTCGCCCTTGCCGACCGTGAGCAGGGCCTTCTTGCCGTTCTTGACGACGGCGTCGTACGTGTCGAGGGTGATGCCGCCGGACAGCTCGACCTCGGCGACGTTGCGCTTGTTGTGGCACGCGACGCAGTGCTTGCGCAAGAGCGGGCGCACGTCCTGCCAGTAGGTCGGGTCGGCGGCCCGACCTGGGAGGGCGAGCAGCGGCACCAGCGCGAGCGGGATCAGGTAGCGGGACATAGCCGGGTTTCCATCTTCCCCCCTCTCCCCCGCTTCGGGGGAGAGGGCCGGGGTGAGGGGGTGCCTGCGCCGTAGGGTGAGGGCCTACGCCCCCTCACCCCAACCCCTCTCCCCCGCAAAGCCGGGGACGAGGGGCTTTCGCGCCTCAATGATTGAACAGGAACTCCCGCGAGTTGAGCAGCACGCTCAGCAAATCGCCGAGCCCCTCGCGCACGGTCGGGGCCTTCGCGACCCAGCCCTGGGCCCACTTCTTCTCCTCGGCCAGCGGCAGCCGACAGAGCGTCACCAGGTACACCTCGTCGATGACCGCGTCGGTCGTCGCCTTCGCCGCGAGCAGCTTGGCGATCCGCCCGTCGGCCTGGTCGATCTTCTTGCTGAGGAAGTCGCCGTTGAGCAGGTGCATCGCCTGGGCGATGTTCGGCTGGCCGGTCCGCTCGCACTCGCAGGTGATCTGCCGGGCCGGCCGGCCGAACGTGTCCATCAGGAACGAGCGCACCTTCGTGTCCGGCAGCTGGATCGCCCGCGTGCCGAGCGGCAGGCCGACGTACTTCTCGCGCGTCCCGGTCGCGAAGTCGATCGCGTCGGCGAGCTGCTCCGCCGTGAGCCGCTTCGGCGTCGCTCGCGTGTGGTGGACGTTGCTCGCGTCGGCCTTGTTGCTCGGCGTCGAGCGGGCGCTGAGCTGATACGCCCGCGAGCGGAAGATCGTCCGCAGGAGGTGCTTCGTGTCGAAGCCGCTCTTCGCGAAGTCGGCGGCGAGGGCGTCGAGCAGTTCCGGGTTCGACGGCGGGTTCGTGTTGCGCATGTCGTCGATCGGCTCGACGAGGCCGCGGCCCATCGTGTAGGCCCAGAAGCGGTTGACCATGTTGCGGGCGAACCACGGGTTGTCCGGCTTCGTCAGCCAGTCGGCCAACCCACGGCGGCGGTCGATCGGGTCGTCCATGGCCGGGCCGTCGAACGGGTGCGGCGGCACGACCCGGCCGGTGCGCGGGTGGTTCGTCTCGCCGGTCGGCCGGATGTAGACGACCGTCTCCCGGCCGAACAGGCCGAACTCCTGGCTCGTCTTCGTCCCCATCCGGGCGAAGAAGCCGACCATGCCGTGGTAGTCCTCCTGGGTCCACTTCTCGAACGGGTGCTGGTGGCACTTCGCGCACTGGATGCGGATGCCGAGGAAGAGCTGCACCGTCGTCTCGGACCAGTCGGCCGGGGTGCGGGCGGTCTGGTAGAAGTTCGCCGGGCCGTCGAGGAACGTGCTCCCCTCGGCGGTGATGACGTCGCGGACCATGCGGTCCATCGGCACGTTGTCGCGCAGGCAGGCCCGCACCCAGTTGTGGAACGCCCACATGCCCTTGTCCTGCAGCGCGTCGCGGTTGATGCGCAGCAGGTCGCCCCACTTGTACGCCCAGAAGTCGACGAACTCCGGCCGGTCGAGCAGCTTGTCGATGACCTTGTCGCGCTTGGCCGGGTCGGTGTCGGCGGCGAACGCCTTGACCTCGTCCGGTGCCGGCAGCGTGCCGATCGCGTCGAGGTAGACGCGCCGCAGGAACTCCGCGTCGGAGGCGAGCGGCGACGGGCTCAGGCCGAGCGACTTCCACTTCGCCTGGAGCTTCTCGTCGATGACGTTGCGGGCGACGAAGCCGGTGTCGGCCGGCGGCAGGTTATACGGCAGCGTGACGCGGGCGACGGTCGCCTGGCCCTGGAAGCGGACCATGACGAACGACTCGCCCTTGTCGCGGGCGGTGACGAGGCCGGCCGGCGTGACGGCGGCGACGCCCTCGTTGATCGCGTCGAACGTCACCAGCGGCGTCACGTCCTCGACCTTGCCGTCGGTCCAGATCGCGCGGACCAGGAGCTGCTGCCGCTCGCCGGGCACGAGCGTCCGCCCGGCCGGCCAGACCTCGAGTTGCTTCACGGTCGGGTCCTTCGCCGTCGGGGCCGGCGCGCCGTCCTCGAGCCAGCGGCGGATCGTCTCGTACTCGCGCGAGCCGAGCTTGAGCCGCTCGCCGCCGGCGTGTTCCATGACGCCGGCCGGCTTCTGAAGGAGGATGCTCCGCTCCGGGTCGCTCGGCACGACGCGGCGGCCCTCGCCGCTCTGGACGATCTGCGGGTGGTCGAAGTCCGGGTCGAAGCCGCGCAGGCTGAGGCGGAAGCCGCCCCGGCCCAGGGCCGCCCCGTGGCACGCGCCCTGGTTGCACCCGGCCCGGGTCAGGATCGGCACCACCTCGCGCGCGAACGCGACCGGCCGGTCGGCCTTCGTGCCGGCCACCTTGACGCTGACCGTCGCCGTCTTGCCGCCGGCCGTGACGGTGACGACGCCGTCGCCGTCGCCGACCGGGCGGACGACGCCGTCCTCGACGGCGACGACCTTCGGCGTCGTGGTGGCGAACGTCGCGGTGCGGGTGTGGTCCCACTGCCGGCCGTCGGCGTGCGTGGCGAGGACGCCGAGGCGCTGCTCGTCGCGGGCGCTGGCTAGCGCGACCGTGGCCGGGTAGACGTCGAGCTTCGCGACCGGGGCGGTCGGCGGGTCGGCCGTCGGCTCGGCCGCCAGGAGGAACGGCAGCAGTAACGACAGGCACTGCGTGGGACGCATGGCGCACCTGGGGGTGACGAACGGCGGGTCGCGGACCGGCGAGCCCGCCGTGGCGCACGGCGGGAGGTCAGGTTGGTAACGGAAAGGATGACCGATCCGCACGGCGGAGTCAAGCGCCGAGATGGCGGATGCCCCGGACGGTGTGTTTCTCGTCGGCCTAGAAATTTTCATCCCCGGCGGAACTTTCTTTCCCCGACCCGCGTTTAATCGTTGCTACGTGCAAGACCCACCCCGCAGTCGTCTCCGTCTCGACGTCTCACCCCGCCCCGGGTTTCGCATTCGGCCTCGGGCCAAGACGGCCTGATCGGGAACGCCCCAACACCGGGGCGGAAGTCCCGTATTCCCCGCTTCTGGCGGTCAGCGGAAAGACCCGATGCGCCCCGGCAGTCGGCCGGGCGTTTGTCCCGTCCGTGCAGGAAAGGCAACGCCATGAGGAAGTCGCGTCTCGCCCTGGAAACCCTCGAGGACCGTTGCGTCCCGGCGACGCTGTGGGTGGACGCCACCGACACGGCCGGCGGGACGCAGTTCACCGCGACGGGCGGCAGCCAGCCGGCCCTCGTCGCCGGCCTGACGCCGGGGGTGGACAGCTTCTCGACCATCGCGGCGGCGGTCGCCGCCGCGACCGCCGGCGACGTGATCAACGTCGCCGACGGGACGTTCGCCGAGCTGGTCGACGTCAACAAGGACGTCACGCTCCAGGGCAACAAGTTCGGCCTCGACGCCCGCACCCGCACCACCGCCGACGAGTCGGTCGTCGGCAGCGCCTCCGGCGCGTTCCAGATCTCGGCCGACGGGGTGACCATCGACGGGTTCACGGTGAGCGGCGTTAGCACGGGCCTCAACGCCGGCGTCACCACCAGCTCGAGCACCAGCGGCTACGCCGTCCTCAACAACGTCATCACCAACAACGTCATCGGCATCTTCGCGAACTCGGACGGGGCGTCGACCATCGCCCGCAACCTGATCACCGCCAACAACACCGCCGGGCCGTCCGGCGGGGCGGGCATCTACAGCGAGGCGACCGTCGGCCTGATCATCGACGACAACGAGATCAGCGGCCACACGCTGAACAGCCCGATCCTCTTCGCCGCCCTCGGCCCGGTCAGCCACACGAACTTGACCGTCTCGGACAACTACCTCCACGGCAACGTCAGCGGCGTCTTCGCCCTCGGGATCAGCGGCGGCCTGTTCCAGGGCAACACGATCACCACCGGGACGGCGACCGCCCTGACGTTCGGCGGCGCGAACGCCGGCGTCGACGTCCTCCGCAACGACCTGTCCGGCAACGCCCGCGGCCTGCGCATCGCCGACTTCGGCTTCCTCGGCGTCACGCCGAACAGCGACATCGAGGCCCGCTTCAACGACTTCTCGGACAACACGCTCTTCGGAGCCGGCATCACCTCGCAGGAGGGCAACCTGACGGACGGGTACACCGGGACGCTCGACCTGTCGTGCAACTGGTGGGGCGACGTCACCGGCCCGACCAGCGCCGCCAACCCGGGCGGCTCCGGCTCCGTCCTGGTCAACGACTTCGCCGACCCGGTCGTCTTTCAGCCCTGGCTCCTCTACGGCGACGCCGACCCGGCCGCCGTCGGGTTCCAGATCCCGGCGACGTTCACCGTCACCGCCCAGACGTCCGGCTTCACCGCCACGAACAACAACTACCGCCGCCTGGTCAACGCGATCGCCTGCATCCAGCCCGGCCAGACGGTCGTCCTCAGCGGGAACTTCGACTGGACCGAGCCCAACGCCGCCGCGGCGTGGGCCCTGGGCAACGACGGCATCAACGGCACCGGCGACGACTACTCCCTCGTCGTCCCGCCGAACGTCAACGGCGTCACGATCACCGCCGCCGCCCTCGGCGACGCCACCATCCAGGGGCCGGGCGACCTGGCCGGGGTCAACCTCGAGGGCGTGTTCGTCTTCGACGGCGGCGACAACCAGAACTGGACGATCTCCAACCTCCAGATCTATGACTTCGACCTCTCGATCGCCTTTTTCAACGGGGCCGGCGGGACGGACGCCTTCAACGGCACCACCATCACGAACAACCGCATCCGCGTCCCGGCCGACCTGAACGCGACCGTCGCCCCGGCGGACACGAACCAGAACATCGGCATCCACTACAGCTTCGGCACGAACCAGACCATCTCGAACAACCAGATCGAGCTGGTCGCCTCCGGGGCGAGCGACTCGGCCAACAACCGCTTCGCCACCGTGGTCGGCATGCAGTCCAACACGTCGGGCGGGGCGGTCTACGACGGGCTGCTGATCACCGGCAACGTCCTCACCGTCACCGGGGCCCAGGCGGCCGACCCGTCCAACGTCCTCGGCATCTGGGAGAATGCCCACGGCCACACCAGCGACATCACCGTCAGCAACAACCAGGTGCTGAACCAGACCACCGGCGGCACCCCGGCGACGAACCTGATCCGGGCCTTCCGGGTCACGTCGCACTCCAGCGCGACGACCACGGTCGCCTACGTTGGCAACACGGTCCAGGGCGCGAACATCGGCTTCCAGTGGCTCGCGGGCAGCACCTTCGCCGGCAACCAGGCCGTCCGGCTGGCCCAGAACACCATCCTCGACACCGACACCGCGATCCTGGTCCAGTCGAACGGCATCGCGAACCTGTTCCAGAACACGATCACCGGGGCGACCGGCGTCAACGTCGCGGCCGGCAGCCTGACCGCCGCCGGGGCGGTCACCAACGCCGTCGAGCAGAACAGCATCACGACCACCGGCGACGCGGTGCGGGTCGGTGCCACCTCGACCGTGACGGCCGGCATCTTCAACAACCTCCTCAACTCGACCGGGTCGGGCGAGGGCGTCAACAACCTGTCCGCCTCGCTGGTGAACGCCTCGGGCAACTTCTGGGGAACGAACACCCCCGACGGCGTCGCGGGCAAGGTGGCCGGCGGCGTCGACTACACGCCGTGGCTGCACGTCGGCACAGACACCGCCGGCACGGCCGGGTTCCAGGGCGACTTCTCCGTCCTGGACGTGGACGACAACGGCCCGCAGACCGGCGCGACCGGGCGCATCACGGAGGCGGTCGGCCTGTTGACCCCGACGGGGACGGTCAACGTCTTCGGCGGGACCTACGCCGAGTCCGTCAGCACGGCGGGCAAGGCGGTCACCCTCCGCGCCGGCGTCGGGCCGGACCAGGTCACCCTCAACGGCAACCTCGCCCTCGACGGCGACGACGCCCTGGCGTTCGACATCGACGGCCCGGCCGCCGGGACGGGGTACGACCAGTGGGTCGTCAACGGCACCGTCGCGCTGAACGGCGCGGAGCTGGACGCCACCGGCACCTGGGCCGGCTCCCCCGGCGCGGTCCTGGTCCTCGTCAAGAACGACGGCATCGACGCCGTCACCGGCACCTTCCTGGGCCTGGCCGAGGGGGCGACGACGGCCATCAACGGCGTGACGTACCGCGTCACGTACAAGTACAACGCAACGACGGGAACCTTCGGCGACGGCAACGACGTCGCCCTCCAGGTCGTCGCGCTCGCGCCGACGACTACCGCCTCGCTCGGCGGCACCCAGGGCGCGCCGGGCTGGTTCGGCACCCCGGTGACGGTCACCCTCACCGCCACCGGCGGCGACGGCGGCATCGCCTCGACGCAGTACCAGGTCAACGGCGGGGCGGTCACCCCGTACGCCGGCCCGGTGACGTTCGACCAGGAAGGCTACTACGTCGTGACCTTCTGGTCCGTCGATAACGGCGGCAACGTCGAGGCCCCGCAGGCGGTCGGCTTCCTCGTCGATCTGACCGTCCCGGCCCTGAACCTCCTCGCCGCGAACGGGCCGCTCACCGTCACCAACCAGGCCGCGCTGTCCGGGTTCGCCGAGGCGGGGGCTCGCATCTTCGCCATTCTCCGCGACCGGTTCGGCAACGAGACGCCGCTGCTGGCGACGACCGCCGACACGAACGGCAACTGGTCGATGGCCGGCTTCGACACCTCCAACCTGGCCGACGGCCTGGTGACGTATTTCATGACGGCGTACGACCCGGCCGGCAACGCGTCGTCGCGCTTCATCGGCTCGTCGCTCTCGCGGCAGGTCGTCCTGAGCATCGTGCTCCCGCCGGGCTTCCAGCCGGCCGTCGGCGTGGTCGCCCCGGGCGTCACCGTCCGGGTGACGGACGGCTTCGGCAACGCGGTGCAGTTGGCCGGCCGGTCGGTCGAGGTGCTGAGTTCGATGGGCGGCCTCGGCGGGACGACGACCGGGGTGACGGACGCCCTCGGCCAGGCGCACTTCAACGACCTGGTCTTCGCCCTGGCCGGGCCGAACCAGCGCCTCGGGGCCCGGACGGACGGGGTGCCGTTCGCGTTCTCGTCGCCCTTCACGGTCGTGTAAAGCGACCCGGCGCTGCGTCGCGGGCGCGTCCGTGTATACTACACGGGGCGACCGCGACCGCGCCGACGCCGTCGGGCGGGGCGACGATCGTCCACGCCCCGATGGCGGAACGGCAGACGCAGGGGACTTAAAATCCCCTATCCGTAAGGGTGTGTGGGTTCGAGTCCCACTCGGGGCAATGCGGAAACCCCCTACGCGCGCGAACGGCCGGTCGGGAAACTACGAGCCCCGGCGGTTCTGTTCCGTGCGCTTTCGCTCCTGCATGTGCATGACGGCGAGGTTGAGGATCGCCATGCTGACGAACATCAACGGGATCCCCAACCGACGCCACACGCCGCTTCCACTCTCGGCGATCTCCATCGCGATGAGGAGAACCGCCACGCCGAGCAAGAGGTAGTTGGCCAGTCGCCCCCACCAAATGAGGGAGCGTTTCCACTCGGGTAGGGGCGGCGTGGGTGCCTGGGAGCCGCCCGCGGGCGGGGTGCTATCGGCCATCGTGTTGCCCTCCGCCGGTTCGAGATGCCGCCGGCAAGGGGCATCGTACCCCGCGCCGGGGCGCAATGCAAGGGCCGGCCCTGGGATGCGGAAACGCCGACGGCCCGGGCGATCGTGCGATCGCCCGGGCCGTCGGCTCGCCGGGGGTCAGTTCTTGTCCTTCTTCGGCGGGGGCGGCGGCGCTTCCAGGATCGGGCCGCTCTCGACCCCGCCTCGCTGCGTGGTCGGCTTGCTGTCCTTCTCCGGCGGCGGGGCGCTCGTCGGCGCGGAGGAGCAGCCGGCCAGCACCCCGAACAACACGGCCGGCAGCACGAGCCGGCCCAGGCACGTCACGACGCGTCGCACGGGTCATCTCCGATGGTAAGAGTCGCTCAGAACCCGAGCACGCCGGTGTTGGCCGTCACGCCGTCCCGGTAGCCGGACAGGGCGAGGAAGGCGGCGTTCTGCGCCCCGCTCGTCCCGAACCCGCCGACGACCGGCCGGACCGACCCGTCCGCCATGACGAATTGGACCAGGTTCGCCGAGTGCCGGCTGCTGAAGTTATACGTCTGGAACGCCGTCGGCAGGCCGTACGCCGTCGGCAGGTAGCCGATGCTGATCCACGGCAGGAACCCGCTCGTCGCGGTCGAACTCCGGCCGAGCGTCTCGCCGACGAGCAGGGTGTTCGACGTCCCGTCCGCGTCGGAGACGACGTTGAGGCGGACGTTCGACCGGTTGGTCAGGATGCCGCGGTAAATGTCCCAGCCGTTGCCCGGCAGGGCCCCCATCGCGCCGCCGACCCCGGCATAGTTCGACTTGCCGATGAGCCGGCCGCTGCCGATCCCGGTCGACATCGACTGCACCTGGGCCCCGGTCGCCGAGGTCGGGTAGGTCCAGACCTGCGACGTGAACGACGCCGCCCCGGTGTCGATCGCGTCCATCGGGCAGCGCAGGGTCGCCAGCGCCGCCGTCGCGGCGTTCTGGTTCGTCGCGCTGCCGAACCAGACCAGGCCGCTCGACGCCCCGGTCTGGGCCAGGTCGCGGTTGAACGTCACCTGGTCGTGGGTCGCCTGCTGCTCCAGGAACGGCAGGATGAACGTCGTGAAGCCGACGTGCGGGTAGTTGTTGACGAAGTGGCCGAAGTTCCCGGTCGGGCCGAAGTTCTGGCCGATGCCGGTCGTGTCGGCGTGGATGGTCGCCGGCGGCAGGGCCCGGTGCGCCTCGTGGTAAGCGTGCAGGGCGATGCCGATCTGCTTGAGGTTGTTCTGGCACTTCGCCCGGGCGGCCGCCTCACGGACCTTCTGGACCGCCGGCAGCAGTAAGCCGATGAGGATGGCGATGATGGCGATGACGACGAGCAGCTCGATCAGCGTGAACGCCGACCGGCGCAAGTGAGACGGCGAGCGCATACGGTCTCCTCTGCCCCAAGGCTGGGGCCGTGGATTAGGGATGAGAAAGCACGGAGCCGCGGCGCTGGATAAGCTTATCCATGAAGATATAAGAATTCAATGATTTTTTGATCGGTTTGGTTCACGGGCAGGGCGGTTCCCGCCGCCCGACGAGGACCGGCTGGTAGAACCGGTCGTCGAGCCGGGCGACGTCCACGAAGCCCGCCTCGCGCAACAGTTCCATCAGCCGCTCGGTCCCGACGGCGTAGTAGCGCGAGCGCATCACCCGCGTCGTGCAGCCGGCGTCGCCGCGATCTTCGACGAAGTACATCGCCAGGTCGTAGTGCGGGCCGTGGAAGTCCCACACCTGCCAGACGAGATAGCGCACCCCGGCCACGTCGCGGACGCCGTACGGCACGACGTGGACGCCGACGCAGTCGATCTTGTCGTAGTCGCGCACGGTGAGCAGGCAGCCGCCGCCGGGGCGGACGCAGCGGTAGAACTGACGGAACGCGGCGAGCAGGTCGTCGTCGGTGAGCAGGTGCGGCACGGCGTTGTCACACGCGAGGACGACGTCGAACTCCCGGCCGTGGTGGTCGTGGGCACGGCGCATGTCGGCGACGCCGAACGTGACGTCGAGCCCGCGTCGAGCCGCCTCGACCCGGGCGCGCTCGACCTCGACGCGCGACAGGTCCGAGCCGGTGACGCGGTAGCCGCGGCCGGCCAGGCCGAGGGCCTGCGTGCCGACGCCGCACGCGGCGTCGAGCAGGTCGGCCGCGTGCGGCCAGCGTTCGCGGATCAGGCCGTCGAGCTGCTCGGCCTGGCGCTGGAGGCTCGCCTCCCAGTCCGGGAAGATGAGGTGGTAGTACGGGGCCAGCTCGTCGTAGAACGCCTCGACGGTCATGAAGGCACCACCGTCAGGCCGACCCGGCCGTCGGTGGTCGGCGTCGCGACCGGCTCCGGCGCGACGGTGACGACGACCGACTTGAACGCCGGGGTGTGCGAGCGCGGATCGACCCCGCCCGGGACGAGGACGTTCGCCTCCGGGTAGTACATGACCGCGTTGCCGGCCCGGACGTCGAACTCGCGCACCAGGACGGTCATCGCCCCGACGTCGCTGCGGACGACGACGCGCTGATCGACGCGCAGCCCGAGGCGCTGGACGTCGTCGCGGTGCATCAGGATCACGTCGCGCCGCTCCTGGCCGCGGTAGATGTCCTCCTCCTCGTAGACGACGGTGTTGAACTGCCCCTCGGAGCGGAGCGTCATCAGCATCAGCTCGTTCGGCTTCAGCTCCCGCCGCGGCAGCGGCTCGACGGCGAAGACCGCCTTGCCGGACGGCGTGGCGAACGTCGGCGCGTGCTTGACCCGGCCGGCGACGTGGAACTCCTTCCTCGTCGCGTCGAGGTCGGCCAGCGCCTCGTAGCCGGGGACGATCTTAGCGATCATCTGCCGCAGGTGACACAGCTTCGACAGCTCGCCCCACGCGACCGGGCTGTCGCCCAGGAGACGCTGGCCGAGGCCGGCGACGACTTCGACCTCGCTCCGGGTGCCGGCCAGGCGTTCGGGGCCGCCGTCGGACAGGCGGACGAAGTTGAACATCGACTCCTGCGTCGTCGGCTCCGGCTCCTCGTCGCGGGCCTTGACCGGCAGGAGGAGCGTCTCGCGGCCGGTGCCCCAGGCGTGGCCGGTGTTGAGCGTCGTGCTCAGGTACGCGACGAAGTCGAGCCGCGAGAGTGCCTCGTGGGCGAACGCGGCGTGCGGGTTGCTGCCGTAGAGGTTGCCGCCGAGGCAGACGGCGGTGGTCACCGCGCCGTCGTGGGCGGCGCGCATGCACGCCATCGTGTCCATGCCCGGCGAGCGCGGCAGGCTCACGCCGAGGTGCGTCTCGAGGTTGTCCAGGATCTCCTTCTTCAGGTTCGGCGTCACGCCCATTGAGCCCATGCCCTGGACGTTCGAGTGGCCGCGGATCGGCAAGAGGCCGGCGTTCGGCCGGCCGACCATGCCGCGCAGCAGGGCCAGGTTGACGATCGCCCGGACGTTCTCGACGCCGTGTTCGTGGTGCGTGATGCCCATCGTCCAGCCGAAGACCGTCCCCTTCGACGCCAGGTACATCTCCGCCGTTCGGGTGATCGTCGCCCGATCGACGCCGGAGCCGGCCTCGATCTCCTCCCACGTCGCGGCCCGAACCTGGGCGGCGTAGGCGTCGTAGCCCTCGGTCGCCGAGGCGAGGTACGCCGTGTCCTCGCCGCCCCGTTCGAGGACGACCTTGGCGACGCCGAGCAGGAAGGCCATGTCGCCGCCGATGTGCGGCTGGACGTACAGGCTGGCGATCTTCGAGCCGAACAGCAGGCTCCAGACGTCGGACGGGACGCGGAAGTTGACCAGGCCGACCTCGCGCACCGGGTTGACGACGACGACGTGACCGCCGCGACGGCGGATCTGCATCAGCGTCCGCATCATCCGCGGGTGGTTCGACGCCGGGTTGCCGCCGAGCAGAAAGAAGAGGTCGCACTTCTCGACGTCGTCGAGCGTGACGGTCGCCGTGCCGGAGCCGACGGAGAGGCCGAGGCCGACGCCGCTGGCCTGGTGGCAGTAGTAGGAGCAGTTGTTGACGTAGTTCGTGCCGTAGAGCCGGCCGAGGAGCTGGTAGAGGAAGCCGGCCTCGTTCGACGACCGGCCGCTCGCGTAGAAGAACGCCCGGTCCGGCGGCGTCGCGCGGAGTTGCTCGGCGAGCCGTCCGAGGGCGTCATCCCAGCCGATCACGCGATAGTGGGTGTCGCCGGGGCCGGCGTGGAGCGGGGCGGTGAGCCGGCCGCAGTACTCCAACTCGCGCGGCGAGAGGGCGCGCAGCTGGGCGATGGAGTACTTCGCGAAGAACTCGGGCGTGATGCCCTTCTGCATGTCGGCGACCATGGCCTGCAGCGACTTCTTGCAGACCTCGGGCCAGTGGCCGGCCTCGTTGCGCATGCCGCCGGCCTGGCCGCCCATGCCGAGGGCGCACGTCTTGCAGGCGTTCTTGGCGCGCATCGCGCGCCAGAGGCGGAGCCAGCCGACGCGGTTCGCCATGCGGAGCGTGTACCAGATCGCCGCCCACCCGCCGCCGCTGCCCGGCCGTCGCATGATCGTGCCCTCGTCGCACCCGTCGCTTCCGCGTTACCTTACGCCGGGCCGACGGAGGACGCCAGCCTTTGTAGGCCGGGTTGAGTTCGCCTCCGGCGATCGAAGCCCGGCACTCGGCGATCTCCCCGGTTGTCGGGCTTCGGTCGGCATGACGCCGACCTCAACCCGACCTACATGAGACGCCGCAGCGCCGCCGGCAGCGGCGACGCGACCCGGACCTCCTCGCCGGTGACCGGGTGCGGGAAGACCAGCCGCGTCGCATGCAGGCCGAGCCGACCGGCCGGGTCGCCCGCCCGGCCGTACACCTTGTCGCCGATGATCGGACAACCCAGCCCGGTCAGGTGGACGCGGATCTGGTGCTTACGGCCCGTCACCAGGTCCACCTCGACGAGCGAATACCGCCCGCTCGACTTCACCAGCCGGTAGGCCGTGACGGCCAACTTCGCCTCCGGGGCGGAGGCGGCGCACGGCCGGACGCGCAGGTCGCGGCCCTCGGCGAGGAAGTTTTCGATACGCCCCTCCGCCTCTGGCGGCCGGCCTCGCACGACGGCGAGGTACGTCTTCGCCACGTCGGCCCAGCCGGCCTGGAGCGCGTCGCGGGCGGCGGCGGTGCGGGCGAACAGCAGCAGGCCGGACGTGTCGCGGTCGAGGCGGTGGACGACGAACGGCCGGCCGGCGTCGCGGGCGGCGAGGTGGGCCGCCAGCCGGGCGAAGGCGGTGTCTGTCTTCTCGTCGTCCGTCGCGACGGTGAGCAGCCCGGCCGGCTTGTCCAGGACGATCACCGCGTCGTCCTCGTGGACGACGGCGACCCGGGCGGCGGCGAGGCTGCGGTCCGTCACCGCCGGCTTGCCGACGGTGACGCGGTCGCCGGGCCGCAGCGGATGGTCGTGTCGGGTGACCGTCGTGCCGTTGACGGCGACCGCGCCGCGCGTGAGCAGTTCCTTGACGCGCGTCCGGCTCGTCGGCGCGAGGGCGGCCAGGAGCCAAGGCAGCAGCGCGGCCTCGGCGGTGACGGTCGGCAGGTTCCTTTCCCGGGTCACGGCGGTGCCCCTCGGCTCCGGGCGACAACTTCGCCCCGTCATCCTACGCCCCGGCCGGGTTTCGACTCGCGGGGTGGCGGAAGGTTGACGCGCCGCGTCCGTCCCGATCCAATAGCGGTCACACCGCCCGGGGGGACGACCGATGACGGCGGAAGATAGCCTGCGGCTCGGCCACGCCGCGGTCGATGCCGACGACCTGGAAACGGCGGTCGGCCACTTCGCCGAGGCGATCCGCCTCGCCCCGGCGGACGCCGAGCCCCTCGTCGCCCGCGGCAACGCCTTGAGCGACCTCGGCCGGCCATGTCCGACCGGCGCATGGCGGGGGCGGACTACTTCTGCGATGTGCACTTCGCCGTGCGCGCCCGGCTGGACAAGGACGAGCGGCTTGCGGTCGCCCGGCGGGTGGCCGACGTGTGCGCCTACCCGTTTCAGCACGGCCTGCGGCTGGACTGGTGGGAGGTGATCCGCGACCCGGGCCGGCTGCCCGGCTTCCCGGGCTGCGAGCACCTGCTGCTCCACCCTCGCCTCGCGCCGGAGGGCTTCGACGAGATCGACGACCCGGACGGCGTCGTCAAGGTGCTGTACCTCGTCCCGATCACCCCAGGCGAGCGGCGGCTCCTGCTCGACGAGGGCCGGGACGCCCTGGTGGCGTACCTTGAAGCAAACGCGATCGACGTGTTGCGCGACCGCGACGATTCGCCAGGGTAGCGTGCGGAAGATCACCCATGCCAGACGGACCGGACCACCCGCCGACGATCGAACTCGACGCGGCGCGCCTACGACCGCTCCGACCGTCGGACGCCGACGACCTGTACGCCTACCTGTGCGACCCCGCCGTCACCGAGTTGACCGGGTTCCCTGCCGCGTCGCTCTCGCTGGCCGAGACGATGATCGGGCGGGCCCTGGCCCGGTGGGCGGCGGGCGAGCCGTCTCGGTGGGGGCTCGCCCGCCGGGACGACGACCAACTCGTCGGCACCTGCGGCTTCAACGATTACTCCGCGGCGCACCGCTGGGCGGAGCTGGCGTACGACCTGGCCCGGCCGTACTGGGGCCGGGGGCTGATGGGCCAGGCGGTCGCCGCCGTCCTCGCGTGGGCCTTCCGGGGGGACCAGATCGATCGCGTTCACGCCTTCGTCCGGATCGACAACGCCCGGTCGGCGCGCCTGCTGGAGCGAACCGGGTTCTTGCGCGAGGGGTGCCTGCGGCGATATCGTATCTGTCGCGGGGAGGCCCACGACTTCTACGCCTACGGCCTGCTGCGTGCGGACTGGGTGGCTGCTCAACCCCCCGGGTAACGCGGAACCGCAACGATCGCCTCATCGATCGGTGAACGAAACGTCGTGAGCGTCCCCGGAGGCTCCTCGGTGCCATGGCCGACCCGCCGAATCTGAAGCTGATCGGGTACTGGGCGCGATCGGAGCGCCCGTCGGTGTACCCGCATCCGAAGGCCCTGGTGCGCCCGGAATGGCGTGCGGAAGACCGGGGCCGGATCGTGGCCTACCTTCGGGCGGGTGCCGTTCTGCAAGAATACTGCGGCTTTTCGTGTTGTCGCTTCTGCGAGATGACGAACGGCTCTCGCGAACTGACGGATGGCGAGTGGGTCTGGCCGGAAGGGCTGCCGCACTACGTCGAGGCGCACCAGGTGTGCCTGCCGGACGAGGTGGTCGTGGCGATGGAGGCCCGGTCCTGGCAGGTTCCCGCCAACCCGACCGCGGGCGGGTATTCGACCGTGGACGAGTCGTTCTGGGTGGGCTGGGCCACGCGATTGAAGCCGGCGGAGCCCCACGGCGGGCGCGGGTTCCTCCACTACCTTGCGGATTGCCTCAGTCCGACGCGGCGAGCGCGAGCGAGACGCCGCGAGGTCGAGCTGGATTTCCGCTTCTACTGCCACGTTTGCGGCCGTCGGCGCGTGCGGCTGGCCTGCCACGAAAACGAGGCTTTCTGCTCGGCGGACTGCCGCCACCTGCGCGACGTAGCCGTTTGCTACTTCGCCCACGCCCCCGGTGCGTTCAGCGACCGGGAAGTGTTTGAGTCCACCGGGCTCCGGGTTCGTGCTTTGCCCAGGCGGTTCCACTGTAAGTGGTGCGGGCATTCCGCTGGGAAAGTCCTTTGCGGGCCGGACCGCTGCGCGGCGTGTGGCGGGGGAAGCGAGCATCTGTAAGCCGGGCCGACTCCGGCACCCGGCAGGTACGGCCTCCCCGTTGTTGCCGGCTCCATCACCGCGCCGCGAGCAACCACTTCGCAGCCTCGGCCGCCGGGCCGGTTTCTTGAATTCGCAGCCGATCCGCCGCCTGGAGCGTCGCGTAGACGCGCTCCGGGAAGCGGTACGACTCCCGCAGTTGTCGCGCCAGCCGGGCCCCGCCGTCGAGGTCGGTGCCGCCGTCGATCAGCAGCGGCCGCGGTGCGGCGAGCGCCGCCAGGTGCGCCACATCGCCGCCGTTGAACAGCCCCGGAGCGAGCAGGCCCATCCGCACCGTGCCGGGGTACTCCCGGTCTGTCACCAACGTGTCCGGCATCGCCACGCACGCCACCGCCGCCGTCCGGTCCGGCTGCGTCGCCGCCGACGCCAGGGCGACCAGCCCCGCCAGGCCGAAGCCGACCAGGATCACGCCGCCCGGACGGGTGCTCGCCTGGAGGGCGAGCCAGTCCGTCAGGAATGCCACCTCGTGGACCCACTGGCCCAGTAGCGGCCGGCCGACCCAGACGCCGTGCTCGGCGCTGTTGTGGTCCTTCGCCGTCCGCACCGCGTCGCCGCCCGGCTGGTTCGGCCCGGTCGCCCGCAGGTCGATCGCGTGGACCGCGCCGCCCTCCTGGACCAGGGCCGCCGCCAGCGGGTGCTTCAGGGCCGCGTCCTTGCCGTCGAGGTGGAGCAGGACGACTGCCGGCTGCTTGCCGGCCCCCCCGCCACGGAAGCGCAGCGTGCCGGCCAGCGGCACGCCCGGCTCCGGCGTCAATTCGAACGGCACCGTCCGCACGTCGCCGGCGATCTCGACCTTGCCCGTCCGCGCGACCGGCCGCGGCCGGGGCGGCATATCGCCCAGGGCCTTCTTCAGCCCGGCCGTCAGCGTCCGCGACGTCGCCTCCCACGCCTCGCGGTGATCGAGCTTCACCTTGTCGAGCGGGTCGAGGATCGCCCGGGCGCGCTGCTTCGCCAGCGTCGCCGGGAAGACGTACGTCGCCGGCCGGTCGTCCTTGAAGCACGCCAGGGCCTCCGGCGTCTCCTCGACGAACTTCGGCTCCGGGATCGGCTTGCCCTCGCCTTCGCCATTGAGCCAGCGCGTCAGGAAGCCGTACATCGCCTCGCGCATCGCCTGGTCGTAGCCGTGGCCGGCCTCGAACGGCGTGTGGACCAGCTTCTCGTTCACGCCGTGGAGCTTGAACACCTCGCGCGCCCGCTCGACGCTCTTCGTCGCCTCGGCGACCGAGAATTGGATGCCGTCGCGCGTCGCGTTGATGACCAGCAACGCACGCGGCGCGACCATCCCCAGGACGTCCGCCTCCTCGGTGTAGCGGAGGGCGGAGGGCAGCACCTCGCAGACGCAGCACGCCGTCTTGAGGTACGCCTGATAGGTGCCGACCGAGCAGACCGGCACGACGGCGGCGAGCCGGTCGTCCATCGCCCCGGCGTACATGCTCTGGTTGCCGCCGCCGGACGCCCCGGTGACGGCGAGCTTCTTCGCGTCGACATAGTCGAGGCTCGCCAGGTAATCGACCGCCCGGCGGTTCTCGGCGACCTGGACGCCGAGCAGCGACAGGCCGGTCGGCCAGAGGGTGCTGCCGAGCAGCGCGCCGTGGTACGCGCCGCGCTCCGGCTTCGGGTGGCGCTCGCCGGCCCCGAAGGCGTCGATCGCCAGGACGACGAAGCCGAGCTTGACCAGGCCGAGGCAGCGCGCCTGGACGACCGGGTCGCGCCGCGCCCAGGGCCAGTGGCCGTGGACGACCAGGACCGCCGGGACCTTGCCGGTCAGCCCCTCCGGCACATACAGGCTGCACGTCGCCTGCACGCCAGGGAACGTCGTCAGCAGCAGCTTCTCGGTCCGGTAGCCGGAACTCTTCAGGACGCCGACCTGCTTCGCCTCGGGCGGCCCGGCCGGGGCGTCGAGGGTGCCCATCGCGTCGAGCATCGCCTGGCGCAGGGCCTTGCGGCGCTGCTCCCAGTCGGCCAGCCGGCGGAATGGCTGGTCCTTCTCGCGCAGGGCGGCCGCCTGGGCCTGGATGAACTTCGGGTACGCCTGCGGGTCGGCGGGCGTCGGCGTCTCTTGCGGCATGGCTGGCTCCGGTCGGCTCACGGCAGCTGGAACAGCGCCTTCGCGTTGTCGTGGAAGACGGCCTGGTGGTAGGCGGGCGGGATCATGTCGCGGACGAAGTCGCGGTAGGCGGCCATCGGGGCGAGGGGCCAGTCGCTGCCGTACAGGAACGCCTCCGGCCGCTCGGCGTAGTCGAACGACTTGCGGACGTCGGCGGCGACCGACTTCAGGACGCCCTCCTTGCGGTACGTCGCGAACGTCTCGGCCGAGCCGATCAAGAGGCCGGACAGATCGACGTAGACGTTCTCGCGCTGGCCCTTCTTGTTGTTCTTGTAGACGACCTGGGCCGCGTCGATCAGCCACGGGTTGCCCATGTGGGCCAGGACGAACTTCGTCTCCGGGTAATCGACCGCGACGTCGTCGACCCGCAGCGGGTGGGCGAACTTGAGCCGGGCCTGCTGCGAGTAGGTGTCGCCGGTGTGAAAGATCACCGGGATCTTGTACTTCGCCGCGAGGCGGTAGTACGGCCGATAGCCCGGGTCGTCCGGCGCGCGGTGGACGTAGCCGAGGTAGGCCTTGAGCGCCTTGACGTCGCCCTTCTTCAGCTCGTCCTCGACCCGGCCGAGGTGCTTGTCGTCGAAGCGCTCCGGGTCGGCGAACCCGACCGGGTGGACGCCGGCGATCCGGGCGGCGACCTGGCGCGTGTCGGCGACGCCGAGCGGGTCGGCGTCGTTCGGTTCGCGGCGCGGCATCCCGAGCAGCTGCGCCACGCCGGCGGCCTTCATCTCGGCCTGTACAGCGCGGGCCAGCTCGTCGATGCCCTGGGGGAACGGCTTGTCGTCGGGGAGGCGCTTCGCCGGGACGCCGGCCAGGTTGGTGTGGACGAGGTGAACGTGGACGTCGATGACCGCCTTGAGCGGCGGCGCTTCCGGCTCCGGGTCGGCCGAGACGGCCGGGCCGACGAAGTAACGGGCCGCCTCCCATCCGGCGACGCCGAGGACGGCCCCGGCCCCGAGGGCGAGGACGGCGCGGCGCGACGGGCGCGGCTCACTGGTCGGCGTGGTCATGGGGAACCTCCGTGTCAGCCCTGCTCCTTCGTTTCGAGGGCGGCCTTGACGACCGGCGGCAGGAAGCCGCTCAGGTCGCCGCCAAACCGGGCAATCTGCTTCAGCAGCGAGCTGGACAGGTGGGCGTGCGGCTCGCGGGCCATGAGGAAGATCGTCTCGATCGTCGGGTCGAGGCTCGAGTTCATCAGCGACATGGTGAATTCCGCCTCCATGTCGCTCGTCGTCCGCAGCCCGCGGATCATCACCCGCGCCCCGAGGCTCTTGACGAACGCGACCGCCAGGCCGTGGAACGCCTGGACCGAGACGTTCGGCAACGGCTTGACGACCTGGCGCAGCAACTCGACGCGCTCGTCCGGGCTGAAGAGCGGGGCCTTGTCCGGGTTGTGGCCGACGCCGACGACGACCTGGTCGAAGATCTTGCTGCCGCGCTCGATCAGGTCGAGGTGGCCGAGGTGGACCGGGTCGAACGTGCCCGTGTAGACGGCGATGTGGCGGTTCGGACTCATGGCTGGTCGCCCGCTGGGTTGGCCGGGGTCGAGACGGTTCGCCGCGCCGGGGTAGTGTATCCGCCGCCGCCGGGCGGGGATAGCCTCCGTTTTCGGTGTAAGGTCCGTTGCCGGGGTCGGTACTATGAGCGTGACGCGCCGCCCGAGCCGTTCGGGGTCGGCGCGGCTCTGACCTTGTGAAGGAGTCCCGATGGTTCGTCTCGCTTCCGCCGCGGTCCTCGCGCTGGCCGTCGTCGGCGTCGTCGCCGCCGCCCCGAAGACCTTCCCGCTCACCGGCGACAACACGAAGATCACCTTCGTCGGCACGAAGAAGGCAGGCAAGCACGACGGCGGCTTCAAGGCCGTCACCGGCTCGGTCGTCGTCGATGGCGACCCGACCACGGCGAAGATCACCGTCGAGATCGACTGCGACTCGATGTACACCGACAACGAGAAGCTCACCGCCCACCTCAAGTCGGCCGACTTCTTCGAGGTGAAGCAGTACCCGAAGGCGACGTTCGCTTCGACCAAGATCGCCAAGGCCGACAAGGGCTACACCGTGACCGGCAACCTGACCCTGCACGGCGTCACCAAGCCGGTGACCTTCCCGGCCGACATCACCGTCGGCGACGACGCCGTCACCCTGACGAGCAGCTTCAAGATCAACCGCAACGACTGGGGCATCACCTACGGCAAGGGCCAGGTCGACGACGACGTCTCCCTGACCGTCAGCGTCAAGGCGGCGAAGAAGTAACCCCGCGTCGCGCCCCCACGCCATTCCCACCTCCCCCCAAGCCCGGGTGCTGCGTCACCCGGGGACAGCAGCCCCGGGCGTCGCAACGCCCGGGCTTGCGGGGTCGTTCCCTTCACCTTCCTTCCCCGAGCGCGACATGCCCCCATGGGAGATCGTCCACGGCCTGCTCGTCAACACGTTCCTGCCGGCGGCGGGCGTCGCCGCCCTCGCGTACGCGCTGGTCCGCGGCGCGCTCGGCAAGAACGCCGCCGTCGCGGCGGCCGCCGTCGCGGTACTCGCCGGCTTCGCCGAGGGGAACGCCCTCAAGGAACCCCTGCCGTGGTGGCCAAAGACCACGCCCTGGACGTGGACGCTGCCGGCCCTGGCCGTCGCCGGCGTGGCCGAGGCGGCGGTCGGGGCGTTCGCCTGGGGATGGCTCGGCCGGCTGGCCGCGTCCGGGGTGGTGGCGTGGCTGCTCGTGCCGCCGGGGTGGGGCGTCGGACTTTTCGCGGCGAGCGTCTTCGCGTCCTGGCAGCTGCTCGCCGTCCACCTGCGCGACCTGCCGCCGGGGGTCGGGCCGCTCCTGCTCGCGGTCGTCCTGGCCGGCGGGGCGGCGAATGTGCTCATCCACCACCACACGATGCGCTTCGCCGAGGTGGCGATCCTGCTCGCCTCCGGTTTGGTCGGCGTCGCGGCCGCCTCGCTCCTGGCACGCGACGACGGACGCGGCGTGGCCGGGCCGACCGTGTTGCTCGTGCACGCCGCCCTCTACGCCGGCTGGGAGACGACGGACAGCAACGTGCCGCTCGCCGCCTTCTTCCTCGTCGCGCTCGCCCCGCTGGCGACGGGGCTCGCCTTCCTGCCGGCGCTGCGTCCGGGCGGGCCGTGGCGGCGCGGGGCCGCCCTCGCCGCGCTGCTGGCCGTGCCGGTCGTCGTCGCCGTCATCCTGGCCGGGCTGTACGAGTCGATCGCCCTCGAGTGACGCCTACCGATCTGGCGACCGCCCACGTCCGGGGGTACAACAGGGAAGGTTTCTCCCTTCTCGTCCCGGCCGGGGGTCGCCATGCGCACGTTCGAGTACGACGACGGCAAGTCGCAGAAGTTCTGGAACATCGAGCTATCCGGCGACTCGTTCACCGTGACGTTCGGCAAGCTCGGCACGAAGGGCCAGACCCAGACGAAGACCTTTCCCGACGCGGCAAAGGCCCTCAAGGAGCACGACAAGCTCGTCGCCGAGAAGGTCAAGAAGGGCTACCGCGAGACGACCCTCGCCACGCCGACGCCGCCGGCGGGCGAGTTCTCCTCGCCGCTGCGGGCGACCCTGGAGGCGGCCCTGGAGGAGCACCCCGACGACGACGCGGCGTACATGGCCTACGCAGACCACCTCCACGAGCTGGGCGACCCGCGCGGCGACTTCGCCCAGGCGCAGATCGGCCTGGAGGACGAGAAGCTCAGCGCGACGGCCCGCAAGGCGCTCCAGGAGCGGGAGGCCGAGTTGCGCAAGGCCCACGAGGCGGCCTGGCTCGGGCCGATGGCCGAGTACTGGCTCGAGCAGACGATCGAGGACTGGCGGCGGCAATACGGCCACTACCACTCCCTGACCTGGCGGCGCGGCTGGATCGACCACCTGACGATCGACGAGCTCTCCGACGACGTGGCGAAGGCGGTCGTGGCCCAGCAGCACCTACTCAAGCTGATCCGCTCGCTTTCGCTGCTCCACCGCGACTACGACGACCCCGGCGTCGCCACCCTGCTCACGGGCGACTTCTTCGCCAACGTCCGCCGGTTCCAGATCGGTTCGGAAACCGGCTCCTGCCAGATGGACGGCGAGGCGACCGGCCAGTTCGTTCAGCGGATGCCGCTCCTGAGGGAACTGCACACCTACGCCCAGCGGGTCGACACCGAGGCGATCTTCGCGATGGACCTCCCCCACCTACGCGAACTGACGGTGTACCACATCCACAACTACCCGATCGAAGTCCTCGCCCGCAACGAGTCGCTGAAGAACCTGACCCGCCTGTCGTTCTATCCGCACGCGCTCGAGCCGGACGACTCGGCGGCGTACATCACCTCGGCCGGGGCCCAGGCGATCTTCACGTCGCCGCACCTGACGAGCCTGCGCCACCTCCAGCTGCGCCTGAGCGACGCCGGCGACGACGGCGTCCGCGTCCTGGTCGAGAGCGGCCTGCTCAAGCGCCTCAAGACGCTCGACCTGTGGGGCGGGTGTGTCACCGACGACGGGGCCCGGCTCCTGGCGGCGTGTCCGGACCTGGGGAACCTGGAGCGGCTCGACCTGACCCACAACATGATCGGTGCCGACGGGGCCGCCCTCCTCAAGGCGGCCGGCGTTGCGGCGCTGGAGGTCGGCGAACAATTCGACCCGTCGATGCTCGGCTCGGACGAGCTGGAGTACCTCTGGTACGGCGACTGCGAGTGACGGCGGCCCGTCACCGCTTCTTCGTCCCGGTCAGCTTGACGCCCTTCCAGTCGCCCGTGTCGTCGAAGCAGCCGATGCCGACCTGGCCCCAGGTGAACGTCTTGTCCGTCGCGGTCATCGCCGGTGTCTTCAGGTCGTCGAAGAAGACCTCGACCTTGCCGTCGGCGACGGTGCGGACGACCTTGAGCGTGTGCCAGCCGTCGGTCCAGTTCGTGCCGTCGGTCGACTTCGTCGAGATCTTCTTGCGGTCGGCCCCGTTGACGATGAAAATCTGGTTGGCGTGATCGTCCGCCTTCTTGCCGAGGTGGACGTAGTAGAAATGGGCCGGATCCTGGTAGCCGAAGAACAGGCACAGGTCGCGGTGGTTGTAGTCCTTGACCGTGCTCTTCGCCGTCGCCTCCAGGGCGAAGTCCGTCACGACGACGTCCTTGAGCAAGGCGACGTTCAACGGGCTGCGGTGCGGCGGCTTGTAGGCGCTCTGCTGGAACTGGCTGAACGCCTTGCCGCCGTCGGGCCGGTCGATCACCTTCCACGCCTTGGCGTCGGTCGGCTGCCAGCGGTCGGCCCCCCTGGAAAAGTCCTCCTCGACGCGGACGGCGTCGGCCGGCTCGTCGGCGAGGGCGAAGGCGAGGGGCAGGGCGAGCAGGAGTGCGGCGCGGGTCATGGGTGGCTCCTTCGGGTGGTGTGGTTGCCGAGGCTGAACAATAGCCCCGAAGGGGCGGCAGTCAATAGCCCGGGGTGTGAACCCCGGGAGATCCCATGCGCCCGCTGCACGGTCACCAGGATTTCGTCCTCTGCGTCGGCTTCTCGCCGGACGGCCGGTGGCTCGCCTCCGGCGGGGCGGACAACCGCCTGTTCCTGTGGGACCTGCACGCCGGCTCGCCGGTCGAGCTGGATTACCAGCCGCACGGCTGGGTCGCCTGCGTCGCGTTCTCGCCGGACGGGCGCTGGCTCGCCGTCGGCGAACACCACGGCCGGCTGACGCTGATCGAGCGCGAGACGCGCCGCGGCGAGGCCGGGCCGGACCTGTCCCGCGAGACGATCTCCGGCCTGGCGTTCGCCCCGGACGGCAAGCGTCTCGCCTGGTGCGACTACGGCGGCCGGCTCGGCCTGTGGTCGGTCGGCCGGGAGGTGCGCCAGCTGCTCCGCGAGCCGGACGAACTGTTCGCCGTCGCCCTGTCGCCGGGCGGCCTCGTCGCCGCCGGAGGACGCAACGGCCGGATCGTCCTCGTGGATTCGGCCGACCCGGACCGGTCGCTCGCGCTGCGCTACGACGACGCGCAGGGCTGCCGCGGCGTCGCGTTCGACCCGCGCGAGCGGGCCGTCGTCGCCGGGCTGGGCGGCGGCGTCATGGCGTGGCGGGTCGCCGACGGCGAGCCGCTCTGGCGGCTGGAGCACCCGGCCGTCGTCTCGGCGGTCGCCCTGTCGGCGGACGGCCGGCTTCTGGCGTCCGGCGGCTGGGACGGCCAGGTGCGCCTGTTCGACCGCGACCCGGACGACGCCGTCCCGCCGCGCCTCCGGCGCGAGCTGGACTTCGGCCAGCCGCGTATCCACGACCTGGCCCTGTCGCGCGACGGCATGGTCGGCGCGGTCGCCGGCCAGCTGCCCGAGCCGCTCCTGCTCTGGGACGTCGATTGACCCGGCCCGGCGAGGTGACCGACCGATGACACCGGAACCGCTCCGCCGCTCGGCCCGCCCCGCCTCGGGCCTCTACACGCCGTTCGGCCAGCCGTGGCGGCCGGACCGGGAGCGCGACGCCCCGCACAGCTACGCCTACGCCTTCAGCGTCCTCGACCCGGCGAAGCGGGCCTGGCTGCGCGACCTGCTCCTCGCCGGCCGCGGGGCGGACCCGCTCTCGCTGGCCGGGCTGGAACGCCTCGGCGCGCCGCGCAAGTTCGCCCACACCGAGCAGCCGCGCGGGCTCTTCCTCCAGGCGGCCTGCCTCGTCACCGACGGCCTCGACGGCGACGTCCGCCACGTCCTCGCCCGGCCCGGTGCGTCGCCCCTGCACGCGACCAGCCTGTCGGCGTTCCGCACCCTGGACGGCGACGGCCACCTGCCGGTCGCGCTGCTCGACAGCCTCGCCGCCCCGAACCCGTGGGCGCTCCTGTCGCGCCGGCTCCTCTTGCCGGCCGCCCACATCGCCGCCCGGTTCGTCGGCGTCGCGTTCGACTTCGCCGACCCGCGCCGCGAGGTCGTCTCCCTGGTCTGGCACGTCCGGACGCGGGGCTGCCCGCCGGCGGCTCTCGTCCCGGTCCGCGACACGCCGGCTCGGGAGGAGGTGTCCTGGTGCGCGGGGTCGATGGCCGACCTCGGCGGCGAGGTCGTCCCGTGGCCGGGGTTCGAGCGGACGGCCGGGGGCGGCCCGGTGCCCTGGTTCCGCGACGCCGTCGTCCTCGACCTGCTCCGGCTCTACCAGCAGCAGGTCCACCGCGACCGCCGCCGCCCGCCCGGCCGGCCGGGCGAACTGGCCGACGACCTTCACGACTACCTGGCCGGCGTCGCCGCCGAGGCCGGCCTCGCGCTCGACGTCCAGGCGGACGGCTCCGACCCGGCGTTGTCGCTGCTCCTGCGCGACGAGGCCGGCCGCGTCCACCCGTTCCGGGTCGTCGCCTCGGTCGGCGACGACGAGCGGCCCGGCCACGACGTCGCCGACCGCTGCCGTCGCCTCGCCGCCCAGGGCGACGCGAAAGCGGTGTTCCTCCTCCATGCCGTCCGCTCGGACCAGACGTATCGCCTCCAGGGCGCGGCGGTGATCGGCACAGGGGCGATCCCGGTCCAGGTCGTCCGGGTCGCGCTGCTGCCGCCGCCGACGCGGCCGGAGGTCAAGGGCGTCGCCCACGCGGTCATCCCGGTCCGTCGTCCCGGCGGCCCGGTCGAGGGCCTCCTGGTGACGCTCTCGCGCGACGACGAACTGCCGCGCCTGCCCGGCGGCCGCATCGAGGACGGCGAGCGGCCGGCCGAGGCGCTGCTGCGCGAGCTGGACGAGGAGCTCGACCTGCCGGCGAACGAGGTGCGCTCGACGGCCCCGATCGGCCCGGCCGGCCTGGTCATCGACGCGGTCAGCCCGAGCACCGGCCGGCGGACGACGTACCACTTCCACCCGTACGTCGTCGCGCTGACCGAGCCGGGCCAGGCGCGGATGCGCGCCCTGGTCGGCCAGCCGGACCGGTCGTGTCGTGTCGGGCCGGTGTCGCTGGACGACTTCCGCGAGACCGGCCTCGGCTTCGACCCGGCCTACGCCCGGGCGGTCCTCGACCGGGCCGCGCCGGAGGCGCTCGCCGCGGCGGCGGTGGTGCTGTGACCGGGCGCGCGGCCGCCTTCTTCGTATAGCCCCGGCTTGCCCGGGGCCTCACGGGGAGGCGGACCGCAGGCGCTCGCGCACCTCGTCGAGGCGAAGCCGCCGCAGCCGATCCGGCGACGGCACCTTCAACGCGGCCGACTCCTCGCCCAGCTGGCGGAGCGTCTCCGCCAGGGCGACCGACGGAGCCCCCGACAGCGCCGCGCGCAGCCGCCCCACGGCCTCGGGCCGTTGCGCCAGGTGGCTCACCGCCGCCTCGCGACGCGCCGGGTCGTCGTGGTCCAACTCCGCCAGCCAGTACGCGGCGCTGTGGTCATCGACCTCCGCCCGGGTGGCGGTCCGTTCGCGCACCCACTCGCCGGCGTCGGGCCGGCCGGCGAGCGCGAGCACGGCCGCCCCGGCGACGGCGGCGTCGGGCGAGGCGAGGGCGTCCCACAGGGCGTCGGACGGCGGGACGGCGGCGGCGCTATCGGTCGGCAGGAGTGTCACCGTCCCGTCATCGAGCGGCAGTGCGACCGTCCGGCCGTCCGGGCTGAAGCACGGCGACGCGGCCGAGGCGCGGTGCTGCGGCCAGGGCCAGCCGCGCCGCGTCGAACCGGTCGCCAGCTCGATCAGGCGCAGCTCCCCTTCGTAGGCCGCCCAGCCGGTGCCGGCCAGGGCGAGCAGGCAGCGGCTGTCCGGCGACACGGCCAGCGGGACGAGGAGGCCGTCGCCGCCGGCGCGGAGCGCCTGGACCAGCCGGCCGGTCGCCAAGTCGAAGCGCGAGACACCCCGGTCGTGGCCGAGCAGCAACGACCGGCCGTCCGGCGCGAACAGGAGGCCGCCGGTCCTCTCGCGAGTGGCCAACTCGATCCGGCCGCGGACCGCGACTGTCGCCGTGTCGTACACGGCGACGCCGAGCCGAACGTGCTGCGTCTCGGCGTCCGTCGCGCGGACGAGCACCTCGGCCAGGAGCCGGCCGTCCGGCGAGAAGACCGGCGGCGTCGCCCCGCGCCGGCAGCCCGGCCAGAGGTCGAACGTCGGCGGCAGGCGGGACTCCCGGCCGGTGTTATCGCGGAGGACGGGCCGGTCGCAGTCCATCGGCAGCGGCACGACCCAGCGGCCGTCCGGCGAGGTGACCGCGCCGGCCGACCCCGCCGAGGCGGTCGCGTGTTCGACCCCGCCGCGGACGAGGTCCCACCGGCAGACCGCGTCCGCCTCGTCGGTCGTGACGAGGAGCCGGCCGTCCGCGCTGAACGCGACCGACCGCAGCGGCGCGGCGTGCCCGGTCGTCGGCAGGATCGGCCCGGTGTGGATGTCGGTGACATCGAGCCGACAGCCGTGCGTGTTCCAGACGAGCAGCCGGCCGGCCGGCGTGTAGCCGATGCGGTGGTGCCCCCGGCCGGGGGCGTCGTGCCGGGCGAGGAGCTGCCCTGTCGCCAGGTCCCACTCGCGGACGACGGTCCGCAGGGTCGGCTCCAGTTCCGTCTCGCGGCAGGCGAGCCGCCTGCCGTCCGGCGCGACGACGAACGGCGCGCCGAAGGGGAGGTCGGCCGGTCGGCCATCCAGCTTTAGTTCTCGTTCCGTCCCGGTCTCGACGTCGATGACGACGACGCGGGGATGGATCGTGACGACGAGCGTCCGGCCGTCCGGGGCAAAGGCGAACGGGCCGACCTCCTCGCCCGGCTTGTGGCGGCGGCAGACCTCGCGGCCGGTGTCCGGGTCGAGGACGCGGAGCAGGTGGTGGACGCGGTCGAGGTCGGCCTTGTTCGGGTAGAGTCCCAGGAGCGGCACCAGGCGCGGGCCGTTCCGCGCGACGGCGAGCCGACGGCCGTCGCCGGACAGGGCCCAGGTCTGGTCGATCCAGAGGTCGTCCGCCCAGGCAAGCGGCCGGCCGGCTTCGAGGTCGAGGAAGAGGGTGTTGTCCGCCCGGCGCGGCCGTTCGATGCCGAACGACCGGGCGGCGGTGAAGACGCGGCCGCCGGCGTGAAACTCGCCCTGGGCGAGGAGCGCCGGCCCGAGCCGCCACTCGCGGTCGACGCGGCCGGTCGCGACGTCGTACCGGCGGATGGAGCCGTCCCGGTCGAGGAGGAGGAGCCGGCCGGCGTGATCGAAATCGATCCGCTGGATCGGCGACGCCTCGTCCCAGTGGCCGGCGACGTGGCCGGTCGAGGCGTCGAGGAGGAAGACGCCCGGCCCGGCGACGACGGCGAAGGTGCGACCGTCCGGTGACAGGACGGCGTCATCGATCTTCCGGCCGACGCGATAGCCGTCGTCGCCGAGGCGCGTCTGGCCGGCGGCGGCGGACGCGAACAGGAGCAGGATCGCGAGCGGTCTCATGGTGGCGGCCTCCGTGCCGGGGGGGCGAGTCGCTCTTCACACAGGTCGGAGAGAAGGTGTCGCAGGTGCGGTGACGCCGAGGTGGCAGTGGCGGCGATCTGACGCGCGACATCCGGCCTGCGGACGAGGGCGAGCCGGGCGGCCTCGCGCCGCTCGAAGTCGTCGTGCTCCAGCTCGGCGAGCCAGTCCGCCGCCGGCGCGTCGGTCGCGGGGGCGTCCTGAGGGCGTTCCTTCGACGCCGGTGTCGCCGCGTCGTCGGCGGGGAGGAGCAACACCGTCGCGTCGGTCAGGGCGAGTGCGATCCGCCGCCCGTCCGGGCCGAAGCACGGCGGCACGGCGCGGTCCAGGCCGCGTGGGGCGGGCCGTCGCCACCGGGGCATTCCGGTCGCGACCTCGACGAACCACAGCTCCGAGCCGGACGGCTCGATGCCGGCCTCGCACAGCAGGCACCGGCCGTCCGGCGACCAGGCGAGCGGGTCGAGCCAGCCGGCCGGGTCGGGGTGGTCGAAGTGGTGCCGTAGCCGCCCGGTCCGCGCGTCGTAGATGCCGAACAGCCCGAGCCGCCAGCGGACGACGAGGAGCGGCCCGTCTGGGCTGAAGAGGACCGGCCGTTCGGTGACCGGGCCGCGCTCCGACCGGCCGGGGAAGTCTGGTGTCCGGATGCGGGAGGCCAGCCGGCCGGTCGCCGTCTCGACCACCGCCACGTCCCGCCAGGCGAAAAGCGCGGTGCCGCGCACCTCGGTCCGCGAACTGTCCAGGGCGAGGAAATCTCCCGCTGGCGACCAGACCGGACGGAGGTCGCTCGTGTCGCCTCCGGGGCACAGGTCGCCGTCCCGCGGCAAGGCCACCGTCCGGTCGGTGGCGGTATCCCTCAGGCAAAGGCGACCCTCGGAGCGTTCGAGGACCGAGCGTCCGTCCGGGGACAGGTTCTTGCCCTCCGTCAAGGCCCACTCGATCGGGGAGAGGCGGCCGGAGTCGACGTCGAATCGGTCCCAGCTGGCCCGGCCGCGGACGAGGACCGACCGGCCGGCCGGGTCGAGGCGTACCGCCGGACCGGCCAGGAACGGCACCCGGGCCCGGTGGAGCGTCGCCCCGGTTTGGACGTCCCAGCGCAGGGCCGTACCGCGCTCGTCGAGCGTCGTCAGGGTTCCTTCGTCGGCGAACGCCAGCGAGCGGAGGGGGGCCGTGTGTCCGGTCGGCTCCGGGGCGGGCAGGCCGTCGGCATCGCGAACGTCGAGCCGGCACCCGCGGGAGCCCCACCGCAGGAGCCGCCCGCCGGCCGTGTAGCCCACCTCCGCGGGTCCGCCGGATGCACTCCGCACGAGTTTGCCCGTCGGGAGGTCCCATTCGCCAAAGCCGGCCGCCATACCGACGGCGAGCCGGGTGCCGTCCGGAGAGCAGGCCAGCGTCGCCGAGAAGGGAATCGACCAGTGTTTCAGGTTGAAGCCGGCCACGTCCCCGGTTGCGAGGTCGAGCCGGAAAAGGTCGTCCGGGCCCGCCGCGAGGAGGCCCCGGCCGTCGGGGGCAAAGACGGCCACCGGGAGCGGCCGCCTTCTCGAAAGCGGGTGCGTCCGCTCCCGCCCGAGCCGGCGGTCGAGGACGCGGACGATCGAGGCGTCCTTCTCGGTCGGGCTCGCCTCGACCCGGGCGGCGTAACGCCCGTTCGGCGAGCCGACCCACGGGTTGCGCGAACCGTCCGGCCCGTCGGCGTGGAGGACGAGCCCGGTCCGGCGGTCGTGCAGGAGCCGCGGCCGGTTCGGGTCGGTGGAACTCCGCCAGACGAGGTGGCCGCCGGCGAGGAACCCGCCGTCGATCGACTCGCCCGGCTCGACCTCGGCGAGCAGCACCTCGCCGCGCGGCTGCCCGGACCGGGCGCGGTAGGTGCGCACCCAGCCGTCGGGGGTCAGGGTGACGATCCGGTCGTCGCCGTCGAACGCCAGGTGGCGGATCGGCCCGGCGACCCAGGCGGCCTCGACCCGGCCGGTGGCCGCGTCGAGCAGGTAGACGCCGCCTTGCTCGCCGGCCACGGCGAAAGTGCGGCCGTCCGGCGACAGCACCCCGCCGCCGATCGCCTGGCCGATGCGGAAGCCGTCGTCGCCGAGGCGAAGTGGCTCCGCGCCGGCGACGACCGCGAGAAGAAGAGCGAGCGACTTCACGGCGTCGGCCTCCGTCCCCGGCCGTCGAGGTCGAGCGCCTCGCGGATCCGTTCGCGGCGCAGGTCGTCCGCCGTCGGCGGCTCGAAGCGATCCGCGGCCAGGTCGGCCAGCGTCCGGGCCAGGTCCGACGAGGGCGACCCGACCAGGGCCGCCTCGACCTGACGCAGCAATTCCGGCGACCGGGCCAGCCGCCGCCGGGCCGCCTCGCGGCGCTCGAAGTCGTCGTGCTCGAGTTCCGCCAGCCAGAACACCGCCGGCAGGTCCGGCTCCGGGGCCGGCTCGACGAGGCGGTCACGCACCCAGGCCGCCGCGTCCGACCGGCTCGCCAGGGTCCGGACCGCCGCCCCGGCGACGGCGGCGTCGCGCGCGGCGAGGTCGTCCCACAGGGCGGCTTCTTTCGTCGGTGACGTCTCGATGTCGGTCGGCAAGAGGAGCACCGTCGCGTCGCTCAAGCCGAGGGCAAGCGTCCGGCCGTCCGGGCTGAAGCGCGGCCGGGCGAACGCGAACCCGGCCGGCAGCGGCAGCTTGCGGCGCGGCGATCCGGTCAGCAACTCGATCAGCCACAGTTCGAGGCCGGCCGTCGAGCCGTCCTCGGCGACGGTGAGCAGGAGCCTTCCGTCCGGCGAGCAGGCCAGCGGCACGAACTTGCCGCACTCCGCCGGGTGGCGGTGGCGGTATTTCGCGCGCCCGGTCGCCGTGTCGTAGGCGACGACCTGGCCGTCCTGCTGTAGCAGGAGAAGCGCCCCGTCCGGCGTGAAGATCGGCTCGGAGTCGATGTGGTCGGCGTGGACGACGACGCGCGACAGGAGCCGGCCCGTCGCCGGCTTGACGACGGCGACCTCGACGCGGAGGCGCGGCGGCCCTTCCGCCTTCTGGTGGATCAACTGACACAGGGCGAGCAGTCGGCCGTCCGGGCTCCAGGCGGTGAACGGGGCCCGCTCCATGCCGGACGGCCAGAGCTGGTCGGCCGCCGGCAAGGCGACCGCCCTGCCCCGCTTCGTGTCGAAGAGCCGGCCGCCCTCCTCGCCCCAGTCGAGCATCCAGCGGCCGTCCGGCGAGATGGCCTCCGGCCTGGCCGGGGCGTCGTGCAGCGGCCCGACCTGGCCGGTCGCCAGGTCGAGGTCGGCGTAGCGCGTCCCGGCCGTCAGCCGGGCCGTCGGGCTGCCGGCCACCAGGCGCTTCTCGACCGGCGGGCTGTCCGCCTCCAGCGTCGTCGGCACCTTGCCGCGGTTCAGGAGAGCCCCCGAGCGGACGTCCCACCGGATGACGTTCCCGTCGCGGTCGAGTGTCGCCAGGGTGTCATTCGACGCGAAGACGACGTCGGCCAACTCGCACGGATGGCCCCACGGCGAGGCGGCCGGCCGGCCGACCTCGCGGACGTGGAGCCGGACGCCGCTCGTGTTCCATTGCAGCAGCCGGCCGTCCGGCGTGTAGGCGAGTTCGTCCTGGCAGTCCGCCGCGCTCTCGACGTCGCGCAGGAGCCGGCCGGTGGCGAGGTCCCACTCCCGGACGCGGTGGCTCTCGTCGCGGTTGCGCCGCTCCATCGCGACGCGGCGGCCGTCCGGCGACCAGACCGGCCAGCGGTACGCCTCCGTCCAGCCCTCCAGCTTCCGCGGCTCCGGGCGTCCGGTCGCCACGTCGAGCAGGAACAATTCACCGTCGAGGGCGTAGAGCAGCGCCTTGCCGTCCGGCCGGAACCGGCCGATCTCCGGCCGCGCCTTGAGATCCTTCACCCGGACAGCGACCGCGCCGCGGTGGCGGTCGAGGACGAGCAGTTCGACGGGGGCGGCGGGCCGCTGGAAGAACGGGTCCGCCTCGCCGCCCCGCTGGACGAGGACGGCCAGGAACCTCCCGTCCGGCGAGCAGGTCCACGGCCTCTCGACGACCGTCTCCAGATCGACCCGTTCGGACCGGGCCGTGTCGAGCAAGCGGGTGGCCGAGTGCTGCCGCGGCCAGTCGTTGGTGAACTCGACGAAATGGCCGCCCGGATAGAACCGGCCGCTCCGGAGGTCGCCGTCGCCCGGGTCGGCGATTAGCACCTCGCGGACAAGTTCGCCCCGCCGGGTGTCGTAGGCGCGGAGCCAGCCGTCGCAATCGAGGACGAGCAGGTCGCCGGCCGGGTCGAAGGCGAGGTCCTTCACCTCGGCCCGGTCCGGGAACGAGTGGCGCACGCGCCCGGTCGCCGCGTCGAGGACGTGGACGCCGCCGGTCCGGCCGCCGACGGCGAAGACCCGACCATCCGGCGACAGGACCGCCCGGGAGAACTCCTGGCCGACGCGGAAGCCGTCGTCGCCGAGGCGGCGGGATTCGGCCGCGAGCAGGAGCGGAAGGGATAGCAGGGCGCAGACGGAGATCAGCCGCATGACCAGGCCTCCTTGCCCGGTGGAACGGTTCCACGATACCTCACACCGCGAAAGGCGAACAAGGCGGCCTGCTCGGGGCGGACGAAGGTGGGAGGTATCGTCGGGACAAGTTCGTTGCGCAAGGTGCGCGGTCTGGGAAGGATGGCCGCTTGCCCTCGCCTCGTTTCGGTGCTACACTCCTTCTCTTTTCCGCCCGTTGGGCCTTCCTCCCCGACGCGACGGATCGCGCCAACCGTGAGAGGCGACCATGACCCCGCCCTGGCTCCGCCGGTTCTATCGCTTCGTCCTTCCCGGCCGCGGCGACCGTTCGACCCCGCTGGAGAAGCTGTTCCGCCGGCGTCTTCTCGCGCTGGAGGCGCTCGAGTGCCGGGTCGTCCCGGCCGTGACCGCCTCGTTCGCGGCCGGCGTCCTCACCGTCACCGGCGACGACGCGAGCAACCTGGTCCTCGTCGGGGCGGTCGGCATCGAGATCTACGTCTCGGACGGGACGACGACGGTCGCCGTCACGGGCGGGCCGGCGACCCTCGCCACGACGACGAAGGTCGAGATCCAGACCGGGGCCGGGGACGACACCGTCCTCGCCGACGTCGATCTCGTCGCCGCGGACGCGCTCATGGTCCTGTCCGGCGGGGCCGGCAACGACGTGCTGACGTACGCCGGCCCGGAGGACGCCGAGATCTACGGCGGCGACGGCAACGACTTCCTGACCGGCGGCAGCGGCGACGACCTCATCCTGGGCGGGGCGGGCAACGACAGCGTCCTGGCCCGCGACGGCGACGACTACCTCGACGGCGGCGACGGCGACGACGCCCTGACCGGCGAGGCCGGCGACGACAGCATCGTCGGCGGGGCCGGGGTCGAGACCGTCAACGGCGCGGCGGGCGACGACCTGATCGACGGCGGCGACGGCGGCGATCGGCTCTACGGCCTGGAGGGCGACGACACCCTGGCCGGCGGCGGCGGCGACGACCAGCTCGGCGGCGGCGACGGCGACGACGACCTGGTCGGCGGCGAGGGGAACGACTACCTCGCCGGCGAGGCCGGCGACGACTTCCTCAGCGGCGAAGCCGGCGACAACAGCCTCTTTGGCGGGGCCGACGACGACAACGCTCTTGGCGGAGCCGGTAACGACTACCTCGACGGCGGCGACGGCGACGACACCCTGATCGGCGCGGACGGCAACGACAGCATCTCGGCCGGGGCCGGCAACGACGTGGCCGATGCCGGGCTGGGCAACGACGTGCTCGCCGGCCAGGACGGCAACGACCACCTAATCGGCCAGGACGGCGACGACACCCTCGTCGGCGACGCCGGCAACGACTCGCTCGCCGGCGACGCCGGCAACGACGCGCTCCAGGGCGGGGCCGGCCTCGACGCGCTGGCCGGCGCCGTCGGCGACGACACGATCGACGCCCTCGACGGCCAGGTCGACACCATCGACAGCGGCGTCGGGCTCGACACCGTCTTCGCCGACGCGATCGACCTGGTCGTGTGATTAGTTGGGGCTTCGCCGCCAGGCGGCGAGCACGTCGGCCAGGGCACGGTCCAGGGCGACGGTCGGCCGCCAGCCGGTCGCCGTCCGCAGGCGGGTCGTATCGACCGCCGGCACGGACAGATCGACGTTGCGCAGCAGGTCGGCCCGCGTGCGGACCTCGATCGGCCGACCCGCCAGGGCGAGCAGCCGGTCGAGCACCTCGCGCATCGAGACCGTCGCGCCGCTGGCGATGTTGTACGCCTGGCCGGCCTCACCATGTTCGAGCAGGAGCAGGTACGCCGCGACGATGTCGCGCACGTCGGTCAGGTCGCGCCGCGGCTCCAGGTCGCCGGTTTCCAGCACCGGCGGTTGCTGGCCTCGCTCGATGGCGGCGACCTGCCGGGCGAAACTCGCCACGGCGTAGTCGGGCGACTGGCCCGGGCCGATGTGGTTGAACGGCCTCGCCCGCAGGACGTGCAGGCCGGCCGAGGCGAAATACTGGAAGCCGGCCAGATCCGCCGCCGCCTTGCTCGCCGCGTACGGGTTGTTCGGCCGGAGCGGGGCGTCCTCGGTCAGCAGCACGCCGGCCGGCTGGTCGCCGTAGACCTGGCCCGTGCTGGCGAACAGGACGCGAGGCCGAAGGCCCGTCTCGACGAGGGCCTGGTACAGGTTGAGCGTCGCGGTAAGGTTGCCTTCCCAGGCGGCGAAGGGCTCGCGAAGGGAGCGCGCCGGCGAGGCGAAGCCGGCCAGGTGGACGATGCGATCGGGGCGGGCGTCGGCCACGGCACGGGTCAGGGCCGGACGGTCGAGCAGATCGACGGCGACGAGACGGACCCGGCCGGCGAGGTCGTCGCGGCCGGGCGGCCACGTCGCGGCGCGGTCCAGGCCGACGAGTTCCACCCCCGGCCGGTCGGCCAAGGCGCGGAGCAGATGGCCGCCGACGAAGCCGGTGGCCCCGGTGACAAGGAACCGCATAGCGCCCATCACAGTGCGGGCCGTCCCGCGTCAGGCGGCCTGACGCGACGACCCGGCCTTGTTTTCGAGCCGGCGCAGGTCGGCATCGACCATCATCTTCACCAGCCCCTCGAAGTTCACCTTCGGCCGCCAGCCGAGCTTCGCCTTCGCCTTGGCCGGGTCGCCGATCAGCAGATCGACCTCCGCCGGCCGGATCAGCGACGGATCCTGCACGACGTGCTTCCGCCAGTCCAGCCCGACGTGGCCGAACGCCACCTCGACCAGCTCCTGGACCGCGTGCGTCTCACCCGTCGCGATGACGTAGTCGTCGGGGGCGTCCTGTTGCAGCATGAGCCACATCGCCTCGACGTAGTCGCCGGCGAAGCCCCAGTCGCGGCGGGCGTCGAGGTTGCCGAGGCGGACCTCCTTCGCCAGGCCGAGCTTGATCCGGGCGACGGCGTCCGTCACCTTGCGCGTGACGAACTCCTTGCCGCGGCGCGGCGACTCGTGATTGAACAGGATGCCGGAGCAGCAGAACATATTGTACGATTCGCGGTAGTTGATCGTGATCCAGTGGCCGTAGACCTTGGCGACGCCGTAGGGCGAGCGCGGGTAGAACGGCGTCTCCTCGCGCTGCGGCACCTCCTGCACCTTGCCGAACATCTCGCTCGACGACGCCTGGTACACGCGGATGCCCTTCGGGTCGAGCAGGCGGACCGCCTCCAGGACGCGCGTCACGCCGATCGCGGTGAACTCGCCGGTCAGGACCGGCTGCTTCCAGCTCGTCGGCACGAAGCTCATCGCCGCCAGGTTGTACACCTCGTCCGGGCGCACCGCCTTGAACACGTCGATGATCGACAACTGGTCGAGCAGGTCGGCCTGGTGGAGCGTGATCGAATCGGTCAGGTGGCCGATGCGCTCGAACGTCTCCGTGCTCGCCCGGCGGACGACGCCGTGCACCTCGTAGCCCTTGGCGAGCAGCAGCTCGGCGAGGTAGCTGCCGTCCTGGCCCGTGACGCCGGTGATGATCGCCTTCCGTGGCATCGTCGCCTCCCGTCCCGGCTCAGGCCGACAGGCGCGAGCCGTACTGCTTCTCGTAATACGTCCGGTACTCGCCCGACCGCACCCGCGCGACCCAGTCCGCGTTGCCGAGATACCAGGCGATCGTCTCCGCCAGGCCGGCCTCGAAGGCGACCTGCGGCCGCCAGCCGAGGTCGCGTTCCGCCTTCGAGCAGTCGATCGCGTAGCGCCGGTCGTGGCCCGGCCGATCCTGCACGTACTTGATCAGCGAGTCCGGCTTGCCCATCGCCTTTAGCAGCGTCCGTGTCAAGTCGAGGTTCGTCCGCTCGCACCGGCCGCCGAGGTTGTACACCTCGCCGGGTCGGCCGTCGCGGTAGACGGCCCAGACGCCGGCGCAGTGGTCGCGGACGTGGATCCAGTCGCGCACCTGCTGGCCGTCGCCGTAGACCGGGACCGGCTGATCGCCGGCCAGGTTGCTGACGAAGAGCGGGATGAGCTTTTCCGGGAACTGGTACGGCCCGTAGTTGTTCGAGCAGCGGGTGATGAGCGTCGGGAAGCCGTGCGTGTGGTACGCGGCCCGGACGAGCAGGTCCGCCGCGGCCTTGCTCGCGGCGTAGGGGCTGTTCGGGGCGAGCGGCGTCTCCTCGGTGAACGCCCCGGTCGGGCCGAGGCTGCCGTAGACCTCGTCGGTCGAGACCTGGACGTAGCGCTGCACGCCGCACGCCCGACTTGCGTCGAGCAGGACCTGGGTGCCGACGACGTTGCTGCGGATGAACGGCCCGCTGTCGAGGATGCTGCGATCGACGTGGCTCTCGGCCGCGAAGTGGACCACCGCCCCGACGGCGTATTCGCGCAGGGCCTTCTCGACGGCCTCGCGGTCGGCGACGTCGCCCTTGACGAAGGCATAACGCGGGTGCTCGGCCAGGTCGGCCAGGTTTTCCGGGTTGCCGGCGTAGGTGAGGGCGTCGAAGTTGACGACGCGGACGGCGGGGTCTTTTTCGAGGGCGTAGCGGACGAAGTTGCTGCCGATGAAGCCACAACCGCCGGTGACCAGGAGCGTGAGCATGCCTACCCCAGGGAGCGGTGGAAGGGTACAGGTCGCACCCAGGAACCATACCGCCGCCCGGGGGTCGGGTCAAGATGGGCAAGATGTCGGCGCGGTCAGCTCTCCAGGGCGCGGTTGATCATCTTGACGAACTCCGCCTCGGGCCGGTTGCCGACGAGCCGGTCGGCCGGGTCGGCGCTGCCGTTGAACAGGAGCACCGCCGGGATCGACGAGATCGCGTAACGGACGGCGATGTCCTGGTTGTCGTCGGTGTTCAGCTTGCCGACCTTGATCCGGCCGGCGAACTGCTCGGCGAGGCGGTCGATCGTCGGGGCGAGGGCGCGGCAGGGCATGCACCAGGTCGCCCAGAAGTCCACCAGGACCGGGATGGGGCTGTTGACCACCTCCTGCTCCCAGTTGGCCGAGGTCAGCTCCACCACGAGCGGGCTTGCCATGACGCACACCTCTGTTCGGTTGGGGACTCGTTCTCCACCCCGCCATTATACCCGGCCGGCCCGATCCGGCGACCTTATGGCTCCGATAGGTAGTTGTGTTCCGCCGGCGCGTCTGGCACGATGGGGAGGTCGTCCGTCTCACCGTCGCGAGGCACCCGTCATGATCTGCATCTCGATCGCCCAGGAGTCGCGCCGGCTCGCCCTGGTCGATATCTACAACGCAGCGCCGCAGTGCGACCTGATGGAGATCCGCCTGGACTGCTTCGAGAAGGCGGCCGACCTGAACGAGCTGCTCGCCGACAAGCGGAAGCCGGTCATCCTCACCTGCCGCCGCAAGCGCGACGGCGGCGAGTGGGACGGCCCCGAGGAGGAGCGCCTCGCCCTGCTCCGGCAGTGCGTCGTCTCGAAGCTCGCCGACTACGTCGAGATCGAGCTCGACGCCGCCGACCACGTCCAGCCGGTGCCCGGCGGCGCGAAGCGCGTCATCGCCTACACGAACCTCGCCGAGACGCCGGACGACATCGCCGCCATCTACGCCCGCTGCCAGACGAAGGCCCCCGACGTCATCAAGCTGACGACGCTCGCCCGGACGCCGGAGGAGGCGTGGCCGCTCGTCCAGATCCAGGGCAAGGCGACCGTGCCGACGGTCGTCGTCGGCCTCGGCAAGCCGGGCGTCATGCTCACCGTCCTGGGCCGGAAGATCAACGCCCCGTGGACGTACGCCGCCCTGGAGAAGGGCATGGAGGCCCACCCGGACCAGCCGACCGTCGGCGACCTGCGCGACGTCTACCGCTACGACTCGATCGGCAAGGGGACGCGCCTCGTCGGCGTGACCGGGTTCGGCCCGGAGGAATACGCCACGGTCGCGGCCCTGAACGCGGCGTTCGCCCACCACGAGCTGCCGATGCGCTGCTGGCCGGCGGCGGTCGGCAGTGTGCGGCTGTTCCGCAAGATCGCCGACCAGGTCAAGATGCAGGCCGTCGTCGTCGACGAGGCGAGCCGCGCCGAGTTGTACGACCTGGCCGAGACGCGCGACGAGGCGGCGGAGAAGTCGTCGCGCGTCGATCTCCTCCTGCGCAACGGCGACGAGTGGGCCGGCCGCGACACGGCGTTCGCCGCGCTGTCGCACGCGCTGGAGGACGCCCTCCGGCCGCGCTACAAGTCGGACCACCCGCTCAACGGCCGGATCGTCGCCATCGTCGGCGTCAACGAGTTGGCCCGGCGGCTGGCGTTTCACCTCAAGGCGGCCGGCTGCGGCGTCATCCTCGTCAGCTACGACAAGGCCGCCGCCCAGACGCTCGCCCAGCTCGTCGGATGCCGGATGCTCCAGACCGAGGCGCTCTACTCGACGATGCACGACGTGGTCATCGTCGCCGACCAGGAGAAGGCCCTGGCGATGTCGCGCACCGGGCTGACGGCGACCGGGATGCGCGCCGGCGTGACGCTCCTGGACCTGACCGACCCGCTCAAGCCGACGCCGCTGGCGGTCGAGAGCCAGAAGCGCGGCCTGACGGTCCTGTCGCCGCGCGACGTCTGGCTGGCCCGCGTCCGGCTCTACGCCGAGGCGCTGACCGGCAAGCCGACGCCGCGCGAGGTGCTCGCCGCCGCGGTGCCGTGGCTGATCGGGCCGGCGTGAGCGGAAAACGCCGCCGCCCCGGCTTGTCGGCCGGGGCGGCGGGCGGTGTCACTTCTTGTCCTTCTTGTCCTTCGCCGGCGTGGTCGTCTTGTCCTTGGGCGGGGTGGCCTTGTCCTTGTCTTTCGGGGCGGCCTTGTCCTTGTCCTTCGGCGTGCCCTTGTCCTTGTCCTTGGTGCCGTCCTTGTCCTTGGCCGGGGCGTCCTTGTCCTTGGCGGGGGCGTCCTTCGCCGGGGAGTCCTTCGTCGCCGCCGGGCGGTAGTCGAGCTTGATCTTGGCGGCGACCTTCGGGTCGGCCGACGGGTAGACCGTCACCTCGTAGCCCTTCGTGAGACGGTCGTCGGTCAGGCGTTCCTTGCTCACGCCGCCGAGCGGGCCGACGATCTCCGTCTTGTCGTTGACCGTGTAGACCTGGTTCTTGCCGTCCACGCTGATCGTGACGGTGCTCTTGGTCGCATCGACTGAGACGACCTTGCCGACGACGCCGGTCGCGTCGGTCTTGTCGCCCTTGTCCTTGGGCGCTTGCCCGGACGCGAGGCCGATGCCGATCAGGGCCACCATCAGGAACGCCGCCGTCAACCGTCGAGCCATTGGAGAGGTCCCCTTGTCTGCGATGTCTGTGCGAGGCCTGTGCGAGGCCGGCCGACCGGCGACCTGCCGCGTTCGCCGCCTCGCGACCCCATTGTGGGGAGGCCACCTGTCCCGGTCAACGATTTCCGCCCGGATTGGTGGCGCGTCCAACTCGGCCTCCAAACCCCGAAATGTGACCTATCTTTCGCTAGCGGCAGAATCCGCCACGACGAGATCGGTAGGGGCCAGTATGGACTTCACGCACGCGACCGTGCGGGACCTGGGGGAGTACGCCGTCGGCTTCGGCCTGTTGGCGTTGCTCCTGTTACCGCCAGGGTTCGTCCTCGGCTGGCTCACCGACGTGCTCGCCTTCCGCAAGCGCCCCTTCGCCGGCCAGCTCTGCCTCGCCCTGCTCCTGTCGCTCGCGGTCTGCCCGGTCCTGACCCACCTCGTCGGCACGTTCGCCGGGTTCGGCCTCGTCTGGGTCGGCTACGCCACGGTGCTGTTGGCCCTGCCCCTGGTGTTGTGGAGGCGGTCGAGCACGGAGGCCGTATCGGACGACGGCGGGGCGATCCCCTTGCTGATCGCGGCGGTGGTCTGGGTCGCGCTGACTGGATACGCCCTGGTCGACGTCGAGGTCGACGGCGGCCTCGGCCGGTGTGTCAGCCACTACGACCACGCCAAGCACACCGCCGTGATAGACGCCGTCGTCCGGACCGGGCTGCCGCCGGAGAACCCGAGCTTCCATCCCGGCGAGGCCCGGCCGCTGTACTACTACTACTTCTGGCACGCCGTCGTCGGCGTCGCCGGCCGGCTCGGCGGCGACCTCGTCACGCCGCGGACGCTGAGCATCGCCGGCGTCGCCTGGGCGGGTCTGGCCCTCCTCGCCGCGGTGCAGGTCGTCCTGGCCGCGTGTCGGCCCGGCCCGAATGGCCGGCCCTACGGCCTCGCCTTCGCTCTGCTCCTCGTCACCGGGCTGGACATCGTCCCGGTTGCGTTCGCACGGGAGGTCGTGCCGCACGTCGAGTGGTGGAACGGTGGGTCGGTGGCCGCGTGGGTCGTGACCGGCCTCTGGGTGCCGCACCACCTCGTCGCCCTGACCGTCGTCGTCCTCGCCGGGCTCCTCCTCCGCGACGCCGCGACGCAAACGGAGCCGCGACGCCAGGCTCTCGACGTCATCCTCGCCGGGCTGGCGTTCGCGTCGGCGTTCGGGCTGTCGATCTGGGTGACGCTCACCGCCGTGGCCGTCCTCGGCGTCTGGTGGCTCGTCGCCCTGGCGACGAGCCGCTGGCGTGAGGTGCTCGTCGTGCCGGCGGTCGGGGCCGTCGCCCTGGCGGCGGTGCTGCCGTTCGTTCTCGAACTGAAGCAGGCCCAGCCCGAGGCGCGGTTCCCCCTCGCCCTCGAGGTGCGTCCGTTCGGTCCGCTCATGCCGCACCAGGCCGCCCTGTCGGCGGTCCATCCGGCGCTGGTGCCGCTGGCCTACCTCGCCGCCCTGCCGCTGAACTACGCCCTGGAACTCGGCGTCTTCCTCGCCGCCGGGGTGCTCTACTGGCAGCGACGTCGCTCGGCCGGCGGGCCGTGGAGCCGCGACGAGCTGTTCCTGCTCGTGACCGTGGCGACGAGCCTGGCCCTGTGCGCGTTCGTGCGCTCGGCCGTCCGACACAACGACCTCGGCGGGCGCGGCGTCCTCCTGGCCCAGTTCGTCCTTCTGTTCGCGCTCGTCCCGTTGCTGACCGGGTCGCTCCCGCCGGGGCGGCCGACCGGAGGACGCGACGCGGACCGCAGCTTCCTCGTCGTCCTGCTCGTGCTCGGCTTGCTCGGCACCGGCTACGACCTGGTCGTCGCCCGGCAGCACGCCGTCGGCGACGTCGGCCCGTCGGCGCTCGACCTGCGCCGGGCGTACGAGTGGGTCCGGGCGAACACGCCGCGCGACGCCGTTCTCCAGCAGTCGTGGAAGGCGTATCGGCCGCCGGCCGGCGGCGGGCTGTCGACCGCTTTCGAGGGGGAGCCGGAGTGGTTCCACCTCCTGTACGGCCACCGCCAGGCGGCCGTCTCCGACGCGATGCACGGCACGCTGTTCGGCGTGTCGCCAGGCCAGTTCGTCCCACCGGCCAGCGAGGTCGCCGCCCTGTTCGAGGCGGGCACGTCACCGGCCGAGGCGGTGGCGATCTGCCGCCGGTACGGCATCGGCGTCGTCGTCGTCAAGGCCGGCGACCCGGCCTGGAACGACCCGGCCAGCTGGGCCACCAACCGCACGCCCGACTTCGCCAACGCACACGCCCGCGTCTACCTCCTCGACCGGCCGGACCGGGGCGGGACGCACGCCGCGAGAAGGTGACCGAACAACCAGACAGCCCCGGCCGTGCTGGCCGGGGAAAGGGGGACGCCGTGGGGGTTGGCAACGCGACCGTGCAAGACCTGGGCGGGTATCTGGCCGCGATCGCCCTGCTCGCGGCCGTCCTCTTGCCGGCCGGGTTCGTTCTCGGCTGGGTCACCGACGTCCTCGCCTTCCGGCGCAGGCCGCTCGCCGGCCAGGTGTGCCTGGCCGTCCTGATCGCCCTGGCCGTCTGCCCGGTGCTGACCCACCTCGGCTGGACCGTCGCCGGCTTCGGCCTCGTCGCGGTCGGCTACCTCCTCGTGGTGGTCGCCTTGCCCGTCGTGCTCTGGCGGCGCGCCCGGGCGGAGGCCGTCCCCGACGACGGGACGGCCGTCCCCCTCCTGATCGCCGCCGGGGTGTGGGTCGTTCTGGCTGGGATCGCCCTGGTCGATGTCGATACCGGCAGCGGACTCTATCGCCCGACGCTCCACTACGACCACGCAAAGCACGCCGCCGTGACGGACGCCATCCTGCGCACCGGCGTCCCGCCGGAGAACCCGAGCTTCCGCCCGGGCGAGTCGCAGCCCCTCTATTACTACTACTTCTGGCACCTGCTCGGCGGGGTCGGCGGCCGGCTCGGCGGTGACCTCGTCACGCCGCGCACCCTGGCCATGGGCGGCGTCGCCTGGGCCGGGTTCGCCCTGCTCGCCGCCCTCCAGGTCGCCGTCTCGTTGACGCTGCCGGGGCGGACGCGGTGGGCCTACGCCGTGGCCTTCGCCTTGCCGCTGGCCACCGGGCTCGACTTCCTCCCGACCATGGGCATGGCCCTGCACGCGCTCGCCGCCGGGGCGGTCGAGGCCGTGCCGCCGTTCATCGACGGGTGGAACGGCTGCCTCGTCACCTGCTGGTTCGGCCTGGGCCTGTGGGTGCCGCACCACCTCGCGGCGGTGGCGGTCGTCGCGTTCGTCGCGGCGGCCCTGCACGAGGCGGCGACGACGGCGCGGCCGACGACCCGGGCGACGGCGTGCCTGCTCGCCGGGGTGGGGTTCGCCTCAGCGATCGGGCTGTCCGTCTGGATCGCCCTCGTCGCGGCGGCCGGCCTGGCCGCCTGGGGGCTCGTCGTCCTGGCGCTGCGCTGGTGGGGCGAAGTCGCCAACCTCGCGCTCGTCGGCGCGGTCGCCCTCGTCGCGGTCCTGCCGTTTCTGTTGGAGCTGCGCCGCGCCCAGGGCGACCCGCGCCCGCCGGTCGCGTTCGAGGTGCGTCCGTTCCTCTTCTTTCTCGATTTCGACGCGCCGCTGGCCGGGGTGCATCCGGGCCTGGTGCCGGCGTTCCACGCCCTGCTCCTGCCGGTCAACTTCGCCCTCGAGCTGGGGGCGCTGCTGCTCGGCGGGGTGCTGTTCTGGCGCTGGCGGCACGCCGGCGGCGCGCCGGTGAGCCGGGGGGCGCTCTTCCTTCTCGTGATGACGGTGGCGTCTCTCGTCGTGTGCGGCTTCTTCCGGGCGACGCTGCGCAACAACGACCTGGGCATGCGCGGCACGGCGGTCGCTCAGGTTTGCCTCCTCCTGGCGACGGTCGCCGTGCTGACCGGCGGCGTCACGCCGCCCCAGGGCCAGACGCGGGAGACGGCCGGGCTTCGCCGGCTCCTCTGGGCCGCCCTCGTGGTTGGCTTCCTCGGCACCGCGTACGACTTCGTCCTCGGCCGGGTGTGGTCGATGCCGCCGTCCGGGGCCCCGGCTCGGGAGCTGCGCGCGGCGTACGAGTGGCTCCACGCCCACACGCCGCCGGACGCCGTCGTCCAGCACTCGTGGGGGCCCCGCCTGGCGGGGAACGTCTTCAACTGGGAGGGGCCCGCCGAGCCGTTCCATCTGCTGTATGGCCATCGCCAGGCGGCCGTCTCCGACGAGATGCACGGCACGCTGTTCAGCGTCCCGCGCCGCCAGTTCGACCCCGTCGCGGAGGCGGTCACGACCCTGTTCGCGGCCGGGACTAGCCCGGACGAGGCGGGCCGCGTCTGTGCCCGGTACGGCATCGACTTCATCGTCGTCAAGCGCGGCGACTCGGCCTGGGACGACCCGGCCGGCTGGACGGCCCACGCCGAGGCGGCCTTCGCCAACGCACAGGCACGGATCTACCGCGTCGGCCAGCCCGGCCCGGTCGCGACGCACGCGGCCAGAAAGTGACCTACATTCCAGACAGCGCCCCGGCCGTGGCGGCGGGGCCCGGAGAACCCGCGCCATGCCAGCCGTCCAGGATCGTGAGGCCCCGGCCGTCGCCGCCCCGGTGACGCCGTCGCGTCAGCGGGCCTTCGGGCCCGGGACGAAGGTCTCCCTCGTCATCCCGTGCTATAACGAGCAGGACGTCCTGCCGCTCCTGTACGAGCGTCTGACCAACGCCGCCGAGGCGTGGGGCGTCGATTACGAGGTCGTCCTGGTCGATGACGGCTCCAAGGACGACACCTGGGCGATGATCGAGGACCTCCAGCGCCGCGACCCGCGCTGGAAGCTGGTTCGCCTCGCCCGCAACTTCGGCCACCAGGTCGCGCTCTGGGCCGGCCTCAAGCACGCCACCGGCGAGGTGATCGCCGTCCTCGACGCCGACCTGCAAGACCCGCCGGAGGAGCTGCCGCGCTTCTTCGCCAAGTGGGGCGAGGGCTACGACGTCATCTACGCCGTCCGCCGCAAGCGCAAGGAGGGCGTCTTCAAACGGGCGGCCTACTTCCTCTACTACCGCCTGCTCGGCTCGCTCGCCGAGATCGACATCCCGCTCGACTCGGGCGACTTCTGCGTCATGGACCGGCGCGTGTTGCAAGCCATGCTCGCGACCGGCGAGCCGCGGCCGTTCGTCCGCGGGCTGCGCGCCTACGTCGGCTTCAAGCAGGTCGGCCTGGAGTACGAGCGGCACGCCCGCCAGGCCGGCGAGGCGAAGTACACCTTCCGCAAGCTGCTCGAGCTGGCCCTGAACGGCATCTTCAGCTTCTCGACCCGGCCGCTCCGGCTGGCGACGTACCTCGGGCTGATCGTCTCGCTGACGGCGTTCCTCGGCGTCGTGTTCACGTTCGCGCAGCGCATCTTCGCGGAGCAGTTCGCCGCGATCGGCCTGGCCCCGGTGCCCGGCTTCGCGACGATCGTCATCGCGATCCTGTTCCTCGGCGGCGTGCAGCTCTTCTGCCTCGGCATCCTCGGCGAGTACATCGGCCGGATCCACGAGCGCGTGATGGACCGACCAACGCCGACCATCAGCGAAACGCGCGGGCTCGGGCGCGACGGGGAGGTGGCCCCGTGAACGTCCTCATCCTCGGTGCCGGCGCGACCGGCCTCGCCGCCGCGTACCTGCTCCGCCGGGCCGGCCATGACGTGACCGTCGTCGACGCCGCGTCGCAAGCCGGCGGCCTGCTCTCGACGTTCGATGCCGGCGGCGGCTCCCGGCTAGAGTACTACTACCACCACTTCTTCACCCACGACGCGGAGATGAACTGGCTCCTGGGCGAGCTGGGCCTGACCGACCAGGTGCTGTACACGCCGACGTCGATGGGCCTGGTCCGCGGCGGGACGCTGTATCCGTTCAACGGCCTGGGCGACCTGCTCCGCTTCCAGGCGATCGGCCTGTCGAGCCGGTTCCGGTTCGGCTTCAGCTCGGCGATGCTGGCCTACCTGCCCGGCTACGCCGGCGCGGAGGACACGCCGGCCCTGGCGTGGTTCCGGCGCTGGGCGGGCAAGCAGGCGACCGACGCGGTGTGGGAGCCGATGCTGCGCGTCAAGTTCGGCGACGCGGCGGAGCGCATCCCGCTGGCGTGGATGGCCGGCCGGCTACGGCAGCGGGTCCGGTCGCGCCAGGGCGGCGAGGAGCGCCTCGGCTACCTGCGCGGCAGCCTGCAAGTCCTCGTCGATCGCTGGGTGGGCTGGCTGATGACGAACGGCGTCCAACTGCGCCTCGGCACCCCGGTCGAGCGGCTGTTGACCGACGGCCGTCGCATCACCGGGGCCGCTACGCCGCACGGCGACTTCGCCGCCGACGCGGTGCTGGCGACGCTGCCGACGCCGCTCCTGTCGCGCCTGGTCCGGCCGCTGCACGCGCCGTTCGCGACGGCCCTGGGCAAGATCGACTACCTCGGCGCGATCTGCACGGTGCTGGCGCTGCGCGAGCAACTCTCGCCGGTCTACTGGCTCAACGTCGCCGACCCAGGCTACGACTTCGGCGGCGTCATCGAGCAGACGAACTTCGTCCCGGCGGCGGAGTACGGCGGCCGCCACCTCGTCTACCTGTCGCGCTACCTGGCGGTCGATAACCCGCTCTGGACCATGGCCGACGACGAACTCGTCGCACGCCAGACCGGCCAGCTAGGAAAACTGTTCGGCCGGGACGTGACGCAGCTGATGGAGCGGTCGTGGGTATTCCGGGCGCGGCACGCCGCGCCGCTGCCGGGGGTTGGCTTCCATCGGACGATCCCGCCGTTCCGCAGCCCGCTACCGGGGCTTTTCACGGCGAACATGGCCCACGTCTACCCGGACGAGCGGAGCGTGAACAACAGCGTCCGCGTCGCAGCCGAGGCGGTCCGGGCGATGGGTTTCGAGGAGGCGGCCGACCTCGCGCCGCGCGGCTTCAGCCTATCGGCGAAGTACGGGACCCGGCCGAGCGACCTGGCCGAGGGCGTCTTCGCGACGGAGCCGGTCGTGATGGTGGGATGACAAGTACCCCCGGCGTGATTCGAACACGCGACCGGCGGATTAGAAATCCGCTGCTCTATCCAGCTGAGCTACGGGGGCATCGCGACAGGTAGCTTAATCCATCGGACGCCGGTGGGCCAGACGAGGTTCGCCGCCGGGTCGCCTCTTCACCTAGCCCCGGGCTTGCCCGGAGTTCTTCGCTGCGAAGACCCCGGGCAAGCCCGGGGCTATATGCGGAACCCGGCACGGTTGTTGCTTCGGGAGACGGCCGTCTGTTATGCTTCTCGATGATGGCCGTCTCCCCGTGGGCCGCCGCGCGCGGCCCTGGACCAACCGCCGAGGGCCCGCCAGGGTAGAACGATGACCCAGCCGCTCCTGTCGCCGCACGACGAATCGAGCCCGCCGGCCACCCTCTGGGAGGAGGCCGCCCCGGCCCGCCGCGCCACGGCCCCGAAGACCCGCCGCCTGCCGGCCTGGGTCTGGGCCGTCGTCGCCGTGCCGGCCGTCCTCGGCCTCGGCGCGCTGGCCTATGTCCTGCTCCAGCCGCCGCCGGCCGCCCAGCCGCAGCCGGCCGCCCAGCCGGCGGCCGAGGTCAAGCGAAAGGAACTCGTTCCGAACGTCTTCCTCGAGACGCAGGGCGACGTCCGTCGCGTCGTCGTCCTGACGACGGTCGTCCACCGCGAGGGCCAACTGGAGGGCCTGTTGACCAAGGCCAAGACGAAGGAGCATGAGTATATTTTGGCCTTCGATGGCGACGCGGTACACATCCACACCGCCCTGCTGGCCGCCGGGGCGGAGGCCGGCTCGCCGGTCAAGTTCGAGCCGCGCTACACGCCGGCGACCGGTAGCACGATCAAGATGTCCGTCCGCTACGAGAAGGCCGGCCGGATGCTCACCTTCCCGGCCCAGGAGTGGGTCCAGAACGTCAACACGAAGAAGCAGCTCGACCAGGACTGGGTCTTCGGCGGGAGCCAGCTTCACCCCGACCCGGACAACCCGCAGAAGAAGGTCTACCTCGCCAACTACGGCGACCTGGTCTGCGTCTGCAACATGGACACGGCCATGCTCGACCTGCCGATCCGCAGCCCGAAGCGGTTCGACGACCGCATCTACCACGCCTTCACCGAGCGCATCCCGCCGATCGGCACCAAGGTCGAGCTGATCCTGGAGCCGGTCAAGAAGTAGCCGGCGTCTCGGCCGGGGCCTCCGGGGCGTCGGTCGCCCCGGGCTCGACCCCGGTCGCATTGTCGTCGAATTCGCCCTCCCACCGCGCCATCACGCACGTCGCCAGGCAGTTGCCGATCAGGTTGACCGTCGTCCGGGCCATGTCCATCAACTCGTCCACGCCGAGGATCAACGCCACCGCCGGGAGCAGTTCCGGCCGGAACGACGCCAGCGTCCCGGTCAGGATGACCAGCGACGCCCGCGGCACCGCCGCCACGCCCTTGCTCGTCAGCATCAGCGTGAACATGATGACGAGCTGATCGGCCCAGGAAAGCGGCTGATCAAATGGCGGCCCGAGGGACTGGCCAGCCTGGAAGGCGAAGATCGTCGCGATCGCCAGGTAGAGCGTCGTCCCGTCGAGGTTGAACGAGTAGCCCGTCGGCATGACGAACGCGACGATGCGCCGCGGCACGCCGATCGCCTCCATCGCGAGCATCGCCTTCGGCAGGGCCGCCTCGGACGACGTCGTCGCGAAGGCGAGCAGGGCCGGCTCCTTGATCGCCTTGCCGAACTTGCGCAGCGGCACCCGCGCCCACAGGGCAGCCGGCAGCAGCACGACGAGCATGAAGACGACGAGCGCCCCGTAGAGCGTCAGGATGAGCAGGCCGAGGTTGACGAGCACCGACAGGCCGCTGTGGCCGACCGTGACCGCCATCGCGACGCCGATGCCGATCGGGGCGTAGAGCATGACGATGCCGGTGAACTTGAACATCACCTCTGCAAGGCCTTCCAGGAAGCCGATCACCGCCTCCTTCGGCTTGCCGCGCACCTGGGTCAGGCCGACCGCGAACAGGATCGACCAGAAGACGATCTGGAGCACCTCGTTGCTGGCGGCCGCCTGGATGAAGCTCTTCGGCACCATGTGGTCGAGGATGTGCGTCAGGATGCCGGCGTCCTTGTTCGGGTCGTCGGTCTTGAACTTGTCGATCGCCTTTTGTTCGTCGGGAGAGGGCGGCGGCAGGGTGACGCCGACGCCGGGCTGGACGAGGTTGACCGCGACGAGGCCGATCGCGAGGGCGAGGGTGGTGACGATCTCGAAGTAGATGAGCGACCGGAGGGCGAGCCGGCCGACGCGCTTCATGTCGTCGCCGTGGCCGGCGATGCCGATGACGAGCGTCGCGAACAGGAGCGGGGCGATCAGGGACTGGATCATTCGCAGGAACAGGGTCGAGAGCGGCTTGAGGTGGCTGGCGGCGAACGTCTGGTAGGCGACCTTGACCTTGTCGCCGGCCTTCGGCTCCGGCGGGCCGGACCGTTCGACGGTGACCTTGACCGGCTCGCCGTTGGCGTCGGTGCCGAGCCATGTCGCGCCGGCCTTCGGCTCGGCCTCTCGCTGCAGCGTCAGGTCGCGGCCCTCGACGGCGACGACGAGTTCGGCCGCGTTGGCCGAGGCGCTGGTGACGGTGCCGGGGTAGATCCGGTCCGGCCAGAGCCAGCCGACGAGCGTCCCGAGGACCATCGAGATGAGGATCCAGTGGACCAGGGACAGCTTGCGGAGGAACGCGAACATCGGCCGGCCTCGCGAGGACGGGGTGAGGGGCGTCGGGCTATGTTACGGGCAATCGTGGCCGGCCCGCAACCGAACTCGACAACTACCGCCGGGCGGGGTGTAATGTGACGGCCACCGCTGGCACGGAGGACGAGCCATGACCACGGCCGAGGTTGTCAACATGGGCGAGCTGCTCCACCTCCTGGGCGGCATCTCGCCGTACCGGGTGCGCCTGAAGCCGACCCCCGGGACGGCGACGGAGGCCGACCTGCTGGAGGTGCTCGACCGGACCAACGTCATTTGCGAGCTGGTCGATGGCGTCCTCGTGGAGAAGGTCCTGGGCTTCACGGAAGGCAACCTCGCCTTGTGGATCGTCCGGCTGATGACGCCGTACCTCGACCGGCACGACGTCGGCGATCTGGGCGGGGCGGACTCGACCATCCGGCTCATGCCCGGTCTGGTGCGCATCCCGGACGTGTCGTTCTTCCGCTGGGAGAAGTTCCCCGGCCGGAAGTGGCCGAGCGAGCCGATCCCGGACCTGGTGCCGGACCTGGCGATCGAGGTGCTCAGCGCCGGCAACACCGCCGACGAGATGGACCTCAAGCTCCGGCACTACTTCTTCGCCGGGGTGGAGCTGGTGTGGTTCGTCGATCCGGCCCGGCGCGCGGTCCGCGTCTACACCGCCCCGGACGCGGTCACGACGCTGACCGAGGCGGACGCGCTCGACGGCGGGACGGTGCTGCCCGGTTTCGCCGTCGCCGTGGCGCGGCTCTTCGAGCGGCTGCCCGAGGCGAAGAAGCCGAGCCGGCGGCGGAAGAAGACATAGCCCCTGGCCGGGTGGTGGAGGCGAGCGATGCAGCTGTTGAAAGGCCCGCGAAAGGCCGTACTCGAGATCGCGTTCTCGCCCGACGGGAAGTTCCTCGCTGTCGGTCAGCACCAGACCCTTACCGTCTGGGATACCACGACGGAAAGGGCGGAACAGACCTGGAAGCTGCGCGACTACCCGTACCGGGTTGCCTTCTCGTCCGATGGACGAATGCTTGCGGCCATCTTCGGCAAGGAGGTTGTGGCCTGGGGTCTGGAGTCTCCCGAGACGCCTCTCCTGCGGGGAGTGGATGCCGGGCCTCCGCTCTGGTTTGATCCGACGGGAACCTGGCTGTTGACCGGACGCGAGGAGCGCCTCCTTCGGTGGGACCTCCGTGACGGGGCATCCCGGAACCTATGGCCGGAAGCGGTCCGACCAGAATGGTGGACCTGCAACGTGTGGCAGGGGCGAACCGGACCAGCCAGGATCGTCCTACTCCAACCGGAGGAGCTTCTCGAGATTTGCGATCTAGAAACGGGGCAGCCGACCCACACTGTCAAACTCCCAGCGAAAGTCCACACCCAGACGCCCCTGGTGCTATTGCCGGACGGACGGCACGTCCTCGTCGCGATCGCGAACGAAATGAACCTTCTCAACTCGGCCGGTGGAGATGAGGTTCTGCGCCGCAAGTCTGGCCGGAAGGAGTTCCGTACCCTCGCTGTGTCACCGCTCGGGGACAAGGTGATCGCCGCCCCGGACGGAAAGCAGGTCCACGTCTGGACACTCCCCGATTGGCCCGAGCCCGAGGTCTACTCCTGGCCGATCGGCGGAGCCTTCTGTCTCGCGGTTGCCCCCGACGGCCAGCGCGCCGCGGCCGGCGGCAGCAGCGGCCAGGTCGTCATCTGGGACCTCGACGCCTGATCGGTCGTCGGGTTACCATGTCGGCATCATCCCGGAGGTCGAACCATGCTGCCGACGCTCGCGCTCCTCGCCGCCCTCGCCGTCCCCGGCCAGCCGGATCGGCCGAACGTCCTGCTCATCCTCACCGACGACCAGGGCTACGGCGACTTCGGCCTCCACGGCAACCCGACCGTCAAGACGCCGAACCTCGACGCCTTCGCGAAGGCGAACACGCGCTTCGAGCGCTTCTACGTCAGCCCGCTCTGCGCCCCGACACGGGCGAGCCTGCTCACCGGGCGCTACTCGCTCCGCACCGGCGTCTGGGGCGTCACGCACAACAAGGAGACGATGCGGGCCGACGAGGTGACGCTCGCCGAGGCCCTGCGCGCGGCCGGCTATCGCACCGGCTGCTTCGGCAAGTGGCACAACGGCGAGCAGTGGCCGTACACCGCCCCGGGCCAGGGCTTCGACGACTTCGTCGGCTTCCACAACGGCCACTGGAACAACTACCTCGACGCCGAGATCCTCCGCGGCTCGAAGCCGCACGCCACGAAGGGCTACCTGCCCGACGTGCTGACCGACGAGGCCCTCGCCTACATGAAGGCGAACCGCGATCGGCCGTGGCTCTGTTACGTCGCGTACCACACGCCGCACTCGCCGTTCCAGGTACCGGACAGGTACTACGAGCCGTTCAAGAACGCCGGCCTGGAGCCGCCGCTGGCGGCGATCTACGGCATGGTGGCGAACCTCGACGACAACTTCGGCCGGCTTTTGAAGGGCCTCGACGACCTCGACCTGGCGAAGAAGACGATCGTCCTCTCCCTGTGCGACAACGGCCCGAACGGGGCGCGGTTCAACGCCGGCCTCCGCGGCACGAAGGGCAGCGTCCACGAGGGCGGCTGCCGGTCGCCGCTGTTTTTGCGCTGGCCGGGCAACGCCGCGGGGAAGGTGATCCCGCAGATCGCGGCCCACATCGACCTGTACCCGACGCTGCTCGACCTGTGCGGCGTCGCGCCGCCGAAGGGGCCGCCGGTCGATGGCCGGAGCCTCCGGCCGCTGCTGGAGGGCAGGGCGGACGCCTGGCCGGATCGGCTCCTGTTCACGCACCACGTCCAGGGCGACCAGTGGCAGAGGCCCTTCCCGTGCGCGGTGCGGTCGCAGCGGTTCACCGCCGTCCGCGAGCTGCGCGGCGACTGGCAGCTGTATGACATCGCCGCCGACCCGGGCCAGAAGGCCGACCTGGCGAAGGAGAAGGCCGCCGAGCTGGCGACGCTGACGAAGGCGTACGACGCCTGGTACGCCGACGTGAGCAAGGGCGGCTGCGTGCGGTTCCCCTTGCCGGTCGGCCATGTCGAGGAGGACCCGGTGATGCTGCACGCGCCGCAGGCGTACTTCGACGGCCTGAAGTTCCACGGCGGCCCCGGCTACGCCAACGACTGGCTGACCGTCTGGGCCGACGCGAAGGCCCGGCTCTGGTTCGAGATCGACGTCGCCCGCCCCGGCAAGTACGAGGCGACGCTGCGCTACGCCCAGCCGACGCCGGGCGTGAAGGTGCGGCTGGCGGCGGGGACGGCGTCGGTCGCGGCCGAGCTGCCAGCGGCCGAGGCGAAGGAGATCCCGTTGCCGCACCGCGACATAGCCGGCAAGGTCTACGTCAATCGGGCGTGGGCCGAGGCGAAGCTCGGTTTGCTCGACCTGGCGAAGGGCGTGACGAAGCTGGAACTGTCGGTCGCCGACGGGTTCAAGGACGCCGGGCCGGACGTCAAGGGGCTGTCCCTGCGGCGGGTCGAGTAGGGGGGGGGGCCGAGCCGCCAGGCGAGAGCCCACCACGACAGGGATCAGGAGGACGCGGGAGGGGAGCGGTGCAGTTCTACAGCGGTCCACGTCGGCAGGTCCGTCGCGTCGTGTTCTCTCCGGACAGTCGTTGGCTCGCCGTCGGGTATTCCAGGGCCCTGCTTCTCTGGGACACGATCACGAGCGAACTCCGGCACACCTGGACGGGATCCCAGCGGTTCGACGCGGTGGAGTTCGCCCGGGACGGGCGTTACCTGGCGGCTGTCGATGGAGACAACGGGGTCGGCCGACTCACGGTCTGGGACGTGGCCCGACCGGACCGGCCCGTAATCGAATGGACGAGTTACGTCGTCCCGCCGCTCTGGTTCCCTCCGGACGCTAACTGGTTGCTCACCGGCGGTTGCTTCGATCGGGATCTCCCCCACCCGGCGCGCTGGGAACTGCCGGGCGGTTCCCGGTCGGCGGCGTGGCCGGCGGTCGAGTCAGAGTTGGGGAGACGATACGACTTTCTAATGGCCTGGGATAACCACCTTGGAGGCATTAAGGGTCGGACGGACGGATGGAATTGGCAGGACTGGGCGACATCGTTCGACCTGTTGGACCCGGCGACAGGGAAGGTGGTCCGCACGTTCGACACGGCGATCCCCTACCCGCCGCGTCGGTGGATCGACCACGGCTTTTGGGGTCTGCTGGCGGATGGTCGCCACCTGGTGGAATTCAGCGGCCGTACCATCGCGGTGCGGGATCTCGTCGCCGGTCGGGAAGTCGTCCGCCGCGACTGCGGCCCGCGCCGGATCGCGTCCCTCGCGACGGCCGCTCGTGATGGGGCCATCGTAGCCGCTCCGTTGCACCACGAGGTGCAGGTCTGGTCGCCACCGGACTGGGGCGAGCCGCAGGTCTACTCCTGGCCGATCGGCCGGGTGTACTGCGTCGCCGTCGCCCCCGACGGACAGCGTGCCGCGGCCGGCGGCGGTAGCGGCCAGGTCGTCGTCTGGGACCTCGACGCGTGACCGGCGTGTCGGACCGCCGGCAAGCCGGCGGCTAGGTGGCCTCGCGCTCGCACAATTCCAACACCGACCGGGCCGTCGGCCGCAGCGGGTCGTCCGGCGACGCCAGTTCCAGGAAGCGCCGGCACGCCGTCGCCGCCTCGGCGTGGCGGCCGAGGTTCGTCAGCGCCCGCGCCTTCCCGAACCACGCCGGGGCGTAGTCGGCCACGAAGAGCAGCGCCTTGTCGAAGCAGCCGACCGCGTCGGACCAGCGACCCATCCGGCCGAGCGTCTCGCCGAGGTTGTTCCACACCGCCGGCGACGTCGGTTCCCGGCCGGCGGCCCGCTCGAACGACTTCAGGGCCTCTTCGTGCCGGTCGAGCCGGCCCAGGGCGATGCCGTGCGAGCACCACATCGCCGCCCAGTCCGGGGCGACCTGCACGCCGCGCTCCAGCAGTTCCAGCGCCGCGGCCGGCTCGTCGCGGGACAGGCGGCATTCCGCCGCCCCGAACAGGGCCGGGCCGTGGTCCTCGTCCATTGCCAGGGCCCGGGTGTAACTCTCCAGCGCCTCGTCGTGCCGGCCGAGCTTCCGGAGGCTGTTGCCGCGGTTCGACCAGGCGATCAGGTCGTCGCCGGCCAGGTCGAGCGCCCGGTCGTAGCAATCGATCACCTCGGCCGGGTCGCCCCGGTCGTCGAGGAGGCGGCCGAGGTTGATCCAGGCGTCGGCCACGTCCGGATCGACGCGCGTGGCGGTGCGGAAACACTCCAGCGCCTGCTCGTTTTGGCCGAGGGCCTGCAGGGCGTTGCCGAGGTTGTACCACGGCTGGACGACGTCCGGGGCGAAGCGCGTCGCCTGGAGGTAGCACCGGGCGGCGTTCGCCGGGTCGCCGGCCTGGGAGTAGGCGCAGCCCTTGACGTACCACGCCCGGGCGAACTCCGGGTCGAGGGCGAGCGCCCGGTCGAGGGCGGCGTGGGCGTCGTCGGCCCGGCCCGACTCCAGCAACTCCAGGGCCTGGTCGAAGTGGTCGTTCGCGGTCATGGCGGCCTCGGGACGGTGGCCTCGGGACAGGATCGGGGGTATACTAGGGATATGCACCGCCGCGTCCTGTCGCTGCTGGTCCTGCTCGCCCTGCCGATCGTCCACTCGGCGCGGGCCGGCCATTGCCACGACGGGACGGTCGCCCACCACCACGACGCCCGGCCGCACGTCCACTTCGACTTTCCCGGCCACGACCACGAAGACCCCGACGACCACGACGGCGTCGCCGTCGCGACCGACCTGCTGCCGGCCGACGGGCCGGTCGTCGTCGATGCCCCGGCCGTCCTCGTCGCCGAACAGCTGGACCAACCCCTCGCCCGGATCGTCCCCCCCGGGACACGGGCCCACCCGCCGCCGCTAATCTCGCCCGGGCCGCTCTACCTCCAGCTCGCCACCCTCCTCATTTGACCGACCCCTCCGCGGTCGCGGTGCCGTCGCGCGCCGCGTTCGGCCATCCCGCGTCACGATCCGACCGAGGAGGGGACCATGTGGCTTTCGATCACGTTGCGCATCCTGGGCACCGTCCTGCTCGTCGGCGGCCTGGTCGTCGCTGGCTACTTCACCCGGCCGTACTGGGAGCCGCTCTTCGTCGCGGCGTCGCCGGGCGAGTCGGAGCCGGCCGGCGAGGCGGTCTCGCTGGAGGGCAAGGTCATCCTCGGCGACGAGGCGATCCAGACACTCGGCCTAGCCGCCGAGCCGACCTATCCCCGGTCGGCCTGGCGGACGCTCCAGGTGCCGGGCGTCGTCGTTGATCGGCCCGGCCACAGCGACCACAGCGTCGTCGCCCCGGCGAGCGGCGTCGTCACCGCCATCCTGCGCCTGCCGGGCGACCCGGTCCGTCCCGGCGTGCCGCTGTTCACCCTCACGCTCCTGAACGACGCCCTGCTCGCGACGCAGGGCGACCTGTTCAAGACCGCCCAGGATCTCCGCCTGGCCGAGGAGCAGCGCCGGCGGGTGTCCGAGGCGGCGGCGCTGCTGCCGCCGGGCCGGCTCATCGAGGCCGAGAACACGCTCACCCGCCTGCGCAACGCCGAGCGCACCCTGCGCCAGGAGTTGGCCGCCCGCGGCTTGACGACGGAGCAGGTCGCCGCCGCCTCCGAGGGGCGCTTCCTGCGCGAGATGACCGTCGCCGTGCCGACCCGCCCCGGCCACGACGACCACGGCCGGGCGCTGGAGGTCCAGGAGCTGAAGGTCGAACGCGGCCAGAAGGTCGACGCCGGCCAGACGCTCTGCCTCCTGGCCGACCACAACACCCTCGCCGTCGAGGGGCGAGCCTTCCGCGACGAGCTGGCGAAGATCGAGGTGGCGGCGAAGCAGGGCTGGCCGGTCGAGGTCGATCTGGGCGAGGGGTTCGCCGGCGACCGGGACGCCGTCGCCGCCCTGGCCGACGCCCTCGCCCACGGCAGCGCCGGCCCGGCGTGGTGGGGCGGGGCGGCCCGTCTGAGCGACGCCCTCGAAGACGGCATCTTCCCGCCGCCGCAGCGGTTCGTCATCGGCCGGATCGCCAACATGATCGACCCGGCGACGCGGACGGCCGGGTTCCTCGTCCCGCTGGCGAACCAGAGCCGGCTCGTCGAGCAGGCCGGCCGCCCGGTGACGTTGTGGCGCTATCGACCGGGGCAGTCGGCCCGGCTGTCGGTGCCGGTCGAGCGCGTCGATGACGTGTTCGTCCTGCCGGCCGAGGCGGTCGTCCGACGCGGCGCGGAGACGTTCGTCTTCACCCAGAACGTCAACACGTTCGTGCGCCGGCCAGTGCGCGTGTTGTTCACCGAGCGACGGCAGGTTGTCGTCGCGAACGATGGGCTGCTGCCGGCGGGGGCGTACGTCGTGCAGGGTTCGGCGGGGCAGCTCAGCCGCATGGTCGAGTCGCAGGGGAGCAGCGTGCCGAAGGGGTATCACATGCACGCGGATGGGAGCTTGCACAAGAACCATGACTGATGCGGCGACCCGGGCGTTGCAACGCCCGGGCTTGGTGGGGTTCCTGAGACGGGGTGGCGAAGGGCGACGATGTTAAACGCGTTGATCCGGTTGGCGCTACGGAATCGGGGGGTCGTCCTCGTCCTGTGCGTCGTCGTCCTCGCCGGCGGCGGCTACCTGGCGACGACCCTGCCGATCGACGTCTTCCCCGACCTCGACCGGCCGCGCGTCGTCCTGCTGGCCGAGGCCCCGGGCCTGTCGCCGGAGGAGGTCGAGGTGCTCGCGGCCGTGCCGCTGGAGACGGCGCTGCTCGGCACGGCGGGGGTCACGGCCGTCCGCGGGCAGGCGAGCCAGGGGCTCGCGGTCATCACGATCGAGTTCGACTGGAGCGTCCCGCCGCGGCAGGCCCGGCAGGCCGTCACCGAGCGCCTCGCGTCGGTCGATCTGCCGCCCGGCGTCCGCGTGCTGATGACGCCGCCGGCGGCGCTGATGGGGCAGGTCCTTCTCGCCGGCTTGACGTGGAAGCCGGACGCGCCCGGCCGTCAGGGCAAGACCGAGGCCGAGGACCGCATGGACCTCGGGGCCCTCGCCGAGTGGGTCGTCCGGCCGCGCCTGCTGCGCATCCCCGGCGTCGCCGAGGTGCTCACCCTCGGCGGCGACCGCAAGCGCTACGAGGTGCGCGTCGATCCGGACAAGCTCACCGAGTACGACGTCTCGCTCCAGGAGGTCGAGGCGGCCCTGCGGGCGAACAACCGCAACGCCAGCGGCGGCATCCTCGAGGACGGCCTGACCGAACGGCCGGTGCGCGTCCTCGGCCGACTCGGCCCCGCCCCCGAGCAGGTCGTCGCCGAGCTGCTCCAGGTGCCCGTGAAGGTCAACGGGCCGCGTGCCGTCCTGCTCAGCCACGTCGCCCGGGTCGAGGAGGCCCCCGCCCCGAAGCGCGGCGACGGCGGCGTGAACGGGATGGCCGGCGTCGTCGTCACCGTCGTCAAGCAGTCCCACGCCGACACGCGCCACCTGACCGAGCAGATCGAGGCCGCCCTCCGCGAGATCGAAGCGGCCCTGCCCGGCGTCGCCGTCAACGCCGACCTGTTCCAGCTCCGCCGCTTCATCGACCGCGGCGTCTACTACGTCGAGGAGGCCCTCCTCCTCGGGGCGGCCCTCGTCGTCGTCATCCTCTTCCTGTTCCTGCTCAACCTGCGGACGACGTTCATCACGCTCACCGCCATCCCGCTGTCGCTGGTCATCACGACGCTCGTCTTCCGCGCCGTCGGCTGGCTGACGACCACCGAGCTGTCGATCAACGTCATGACCCTAGGCGGCATCGCCGTCGCGATGGGCGAGCTAGTCGACGACGCCATCGTCGACGTCGAGAACATCTACCGCCGCCTCGGCGAGAACGCCGCGTCGGAGAATCCGCGGTCTTCCCTCGTCGTGGTCTACGAGGCGAGCAAGGAGATCCGCTCGGCGATCGTCTACGGCACGGCGGTCGTCGTGCTGGCGTTCGTGCCGCTGTTCGCCCTGACCGGGGTCGAGGGGCGGCTCTTCGCCCCGCTCGGCGTGGCGTACATCGTCTCGATCCTGGCGTCGCTCGTCGTGTCGCTGACGGTGACGCCGGTCCTGTCGTACTACCTGCTCGGCAACGCCCGGTCCGCCCGGCACAACGGCGACGGGCCGCTGCTGCGCCTGCTCAAGTGGCTGGCCGGGTTCCTGATCCGGTTCAGCCTGCGGCGGGCCGGCGTGCTACTGCTCGTCACCTGGGTACTCGTCGGCGTCAGCGCCTGGATGCTGACCCGGCTCGGGGCGGACTTCCTGCCGAAGTTCGACGAGGGGAGCGTCCAGCTCAACGTCGCGCTGCCGGGCGGGTCGTCGCTGCGGGCGTCGAACGAGACGGCCGCCCGGATCGACGCCCGCCTCAACCGGCTGCTCAAGTCGCCGACCAACCCGGACGGGCCGATCCTCGCCTACGCCCGCCGCACCGGCCGGGCCGAGCGCGACGAGCACGTCGAGCCGGTGACGCGCTCCGAGTACGTCCTTACCATGAACCCGGACGCCCACTACCAGCGGGACGAGTTCCTGCGCGACCTGCTCGCCGATCTGCGCAAGCACGTCCCCGGGGCGGAGATGGACGCCGAGCAGCCGCTGTCCCACCTGATCAGCCACATGCTGTCCGGCGTGCCGGCACAGATCGCGATCATCGTCCACGGCGACGACCTCGGCCAGCTGCGGCGTATCGCCGAGCGCGTCCGCGACGTGGTCGCCACCGTCCCCGGGGCGACGCCGCCGCTGGTCGATCCGCAGGAGCGCGTCGACGAGGTCCACGTCGTCCTCCGGCCGGCCGACCTGGCGTACCACTGCCTGAGCCGGGACTACGTCGCCGACTTCGTCCAGGCGGCGCTCAAGGGCGAGGCGGTTTCCGAGATCCTCGACGGCCAGCGCCGCCACGACCTGGTCGTCCTGCTGACCGAGCCGGTGCGGTCCGACCCGACCCGGCTCGGCGACCTGCGCCTCGACCTGCCCGATGGCCGGGGCCGCATCCGGCTGAAAGATGTGGCCGACTTCCCCGAGGCGGCGAGCGGGCCGAACTTCGTCAACCGACAGGACGGCCGACGGAAGCAGGTCGTCCGCTGCAACGTCTCCGGCCGCGACGTCGGCTCGACCGCGACGGATATCGAGCGGCGCGTCCGGGCGGAGGTGCCGCTGCCGGCCGGATACTTCGTCGAGTTCGGCGGCCAGTTCGAGGCGCAGCGGTCGGCGACCCTGCTGATCGGCGTCCTGTCGGTCGTCTCGCTCGGCGGCATCTTCGTCGTGCTGATGTCGCTCTACCCGTCGGTGCGCGTGTCGCTGCAAATCCTGAACGCCGTCCCGGCGGCGTTCATCGGCGGCGTCCTGGCTCTAGTGCTGACCGGCCAGACGCTGACGGTGGCGAGCCTGGTCGGGTTCGTCTCGCTCGGCGGCATCGCGGTGCGCAACGGCATCCTGCTCGTGACGCACTACTTCCACCTGATGAAGCACGAGGGCGAGGACTTCACGCCGGCGATGGTGCTGCGCGGCAGCCTGGAGCGGCTGTCGCCGGTGCTGATGACCGCCCTGACGGCCGGGATCGCCCTGGTGCCGCTGGTGCTCGGCGGCCGGAAGCCGGGGCTGGAGATCCTCTACCCGGTCGCGACGGTGATCGTCGGCGGCCTGGTCACCTCGACCCTGTGCGAGTTCCTGCTCCACCCCGGCCTGTTCTGGCGCTTCAGCGGCCGGGACGCGGAACGCCTCGTCCGCGACGACGCGGAGGAGGCCCTTTAGTCGCCGGCTCTCCGGCGGGTTAGTTCTCTCGGAACGGAGTTTCCCATGCTGCGATGGAAGGTGCTGGGTCTGCTGGTGCTGGCGGCGGCGGTCGGCTGTAGCGCGACGCCGACGACCAAGCCGAAGGACAAGGACACGAACGTCGTCAAGGACGGCAAGAACCACGACGACCACGGCGAGGGGCCGCACAAGGGCGTCATCTTCCACTTCGGCAAGTACCACGCCGAATTCAAGCCGGACCACGGCAAGAAGGAGGCGACGATCTGGATCCTCGACGAGGACGAGAAGACGCCGGTCGCGATCCTGATCGAGAAGCCGGAGCTGAGCGTCAAGGCGGACAAGGACAAGAAGTTCGCCGCGTTCGTCGTCGAGCTGAAGGCGATGCCGGAGGCCGGCGAGAAGGACGGCAAGTCGTCGCGCTACGTCGCGACGCACGACAGCTTCGGGGTCGAGACGGAGTTCGCCGGGACGCTTCGCGGCAAGCTGGACGGCAAGCCGACCGAGGAGGCGTTCGAGGAGAAGCCGGAGAAGAAGTGACCATTCCCACCTGAAAACTTCGTGATTTCCCCCGGCGGCCGGTTGCCGGCGGCCGGGGTGCTGCCTATCCGTTGAAAAGTGGCCTCCCCCACGCGTCCGGACAATCTTCCCCCCGCTCGCTGGAAAATGACCGCCTATCGGTCTACCAGTTGGGTGGAGAATTCGCCCGCGTAGAACCACCGGGCCGACCCGAGGCCGAGCCGGAGAGTGGCCGATGAAACTGACCCGCGCCGCGAACTACGCCTTGCACGCGGCGGCCTACATGGCCGCCCAGCGGAGCGACGAGCCGCTCGCCTCGCACACGATCGCCCGGGCGCGCGGCATCCCGGAGCGGTTCCTGCTCAAGGTGCTCAAACACCTCGTCGAGGCGGACCTGCTCGTCTCGGTCAAGGGGCCGCGCGGCGGCTACCAGCTCGCCCGGCCAGCCGGCGAGATCACCATGCTCGAGATCGTCGAGGCGGTCGACGGGCCGATCCTCGGCGTGGCCCCGCCGCTGAAGAAGCGCGACACGACGTCGCTGTCGCCGCGGGTGGACGAGGTCTGCCGCGAGGCGGCCGAGCAGCTGTGCAAGGTGTTCGCACGGGTGCGCCTGTCGCAGCTCGTCGGCAAGCTCCGCGCCGGCACGAACGGCAAGGCCGCCGACGAGGCCGAGTGAGCCGGTCACGCCGTGAACGTCAGCTCGACCCGCCCGAGGGAGCCGAAGTCCGCCGCGAGCCGGTCGCCCGGCTTCGCCAGGTAGACGTCGGTCGTCAGGCCGGTCGTGATCTTGTCGCCGGCCCGCAGCCGCCGGCCGAATCGCGGCAGCTCGTTCGCCAGCCAGGCGACGACGTTGAGCGGGTCGCCGAGCACCGCCGCCCCGGAGCCGATGAACGCCCGCTCGTTGTTCACGATCAACGCCGTCCGGTGCGACGCGAAGTCGATGCCGCGCCAGTCGGCGACCGGCTCCCCCTCGACCCAGGCCCCGTGGATGGCGTTGTCCGCCAGGAGGGACGGCGCGCCGACCGTCTTCCAGTCGTGGTAGCGGTGGTCGACGATCTCCAGCGACGGGATCACCGCGGCGATGAACGGCTTGATCGTCTCGGCGGTGTAGCCGCCGCCGATCGGCACGTCGTCGGCCATCTGGAAGCCGAACTCCGCCTCGGCGCAGCGGCAGTTGAACGCCGAGCCGGGCAGGGTCGCCGGGCCGCGGTGCGACGTGTGCGACATCAGCACGCCGAAGAACGGGGCACTGACGCCGAGCGCCTTCTGGGCCAGGTCGCTCGTACACGCGATCTTGTAGCCGATCGGGGTGCCGTTGCCCTGGTCGAGGATCTTCGCGACGAGGCGCTCCTGGACGCGGTAGCCCTCGGCGAGGTCGCGCGGCACGACCTCCTCGGGCAGGGCCGCGACCGGGCGCTTCGACTGGCGCAGGTCGAAAAGGATCTCGGCCGCCGCGGTGATCCGGTCCATGTCGTCTCCTCCGGGCCCTAGGCGCGGTTGCCGTCCGGGCTGTCGTCGTCCTCGGGGCCGTCCTGTTTCTGTACGTAGAGCACGTAGAGGGCGAGGAGCACCCCCGCGACCGCGCCGAGGATCAACGGGAGCAGCATGGCGCGTCCTCCCTCACAGGGCGTAGTAGTCCTCGGGGACGGTCTCCGTCGGCCGCCAGTCGATCTGGCCCGCCTCCGCCCCTTTATATTGGAGGAGCGTCTCTAGCAGGACCTCCTCGTCGATCCGGCGGTGGGTCTTCTTCGTCTGGCTGACCCACCAGTCGGCGGTCGTCGCGTCCAGCTCGCCGGAGCGGACCAGGCCGATCACCAGGACGAGGAGGTGCTTGCACGGCCCGCCGTACTTCATGCCGCCGCACTTCTCGAGCCCCGGCTGCGGGCTGTAGCAGTCGTAGTGCCCGGTCGCGGTCAGCCGGCAGGAGTAGATCGCGAGCGGGTCGGTGTTCTTCTGGCTGCGGACGACGCCGAGGACCTGGTCCGGCTCGACCCGGGCGAACAGGCGGAAGCTCTCCGACTTGAGCATGTCCTTGACGCGCTCGACGACGCGCGCCCCGGCGGCCGACTTGCCGACGCGGCCCTCCAGGCGCTTGACGAACGTGCCGATGTCGATCTCGCCGGCCGGCCGCGACGCCTCGACCCGGGCGGCCGGCGCGTCGTCCGGGGTGCCGACGCGTACCATGTCCTCCGCCGGCTTGAAGCCGCGCGGCCAGAGCGTGCCGGAGTCGTACTGGGCCTTCTCGAACGCCGTCCCGTCGAACAGGGCCCCGGTGAAGTCCGCCCCGCACACGTCGGCGTAGCTCAGGTCGGCCCCGGTCAGGTCGGCCGACCGGAAGCTCGCGCTGCGGAAGTTGCCGACGCGCAGGTTCGCCTCGGTGAGGATCGCCCCGGCGAAGCGGGCGTTGCCGAACTTGCCGTAGCAGAGGTCGGCCGCCCGCATTTTGGCGTTGAGCAGGCTGGCGTTGCGGAAGTCGGCGTAGTCGAGCTTCGCCTCGATGAGCGACGCGCCGTCGAACGTCGAGCCGTTGAAGTCGAGCCCGGTCAGGACGACCTCGCGCAGCTTCGCCCCGCCGAGGTCCGACTTGCGGAAGTGCTCCGCCTGGCGGCGCTGCTCCGGCTCCAGGGCGTTCCAGGTCGCGACGCCGTCCGCCCCGGTGAGGAGCAGGTCGAGGAGCTTCTTGCGGGCGGCCGTCGCGTTCAGGTCCGGGTCGAGGGCGAACGGCGCTGGGGAGGACGGAGCCGGCCCGGCGGCCGGCGGCGCGGCTTTCTTACGGCCCATACTCGGCACTCGCGGCTGGGTTCGAGACGGTTTCGGGTTACTGGCAGGGTAACCCGCCGCCGGCCGGTTGTCGAGCGTGGCAGGCGGCTTTTCCAGGGCCGATCGGCGTTCCCGTTCATCACAGCCGTTTGCGGAAGACGACCATGTCGTCGCCGTCGCGGTAGTAGTCGCGCAGCTGTCCGTTCACCTCATACCCGTTCCGCAGGTAAAACCGCCGCGTCGGCTCGTACGTCGGCAGCGACGACGTCTCGACGAACAGCACCCGGCCGTCGCCGGTCCGGATCGCGTCCTCGACGTGCGCGAGCAGGCGCGAGCCGAGGCCGGCCCCCTGCCGATCCGCCTGGACGGCGATCCAGTACAGGTACCACGTCCCCTCCGTCATCGCCGCCGGGGCGAAGTAGGCGTAGCCGAGGATCGGCTCGCCGGCCGCCTGCCAGACGTCGCAGCGGTGGCCGTAGGCGTGGTTGGTGCTGAAGTAGTCGTCGAGCACCTCGCGCAGAGCCTGGATCTCGTAGTCGCGGAACATGCCCGTGGCGTCGGTCAGTTGAACGAGCCCCGGCGTGTCGAGCGGCGTCGCGGCGCGGATCATGGCGACCCTCCTGGGGCCGGGCCGGTTGTCTCACACCGGCCGCGGCGGTTATCTCCTCGGGCCGCCCCGGCTTGACGCCGTCGTCGGCCGTTACCTAGACTGAGGGCGAACGGAGTACAACGCCCGGGTGCAACCTGCGAGGTCCGGTATGTCCTACCAGCAACGCTACGCCCGCCACAAGACGCGCGAGGTCTCGGTCGGCGGCGTCGTCATCGGCGGCGACAACCCGATCCGCGTCCAGTCGATGACGACGACGGACACGTTCGACCTCGAAGGGACGGTCGCCCAGATCCGCCGGCTGGAAGAGGCCGGCTGCGAGCTGGTCCGCGTCACGGTGCCCAAGGCGCAGGACGCCGCCGTCCTGGGCCAGATCCGCTCGCGCATCGGCATCCCGCTCATCTGCGACATCCACTTCGACTACCGCATGGCCCTGGCCGCCCTCGACCACCCGGTCGATAAGATCCGCATCAACCCGGGCAACATCAACGGCCACGACCGCTTCCGCCAGGTCGTCCGCAAGGCGAAGGACCGCGGCCTCCCCATGCGGATCGGCGTCAACGCCGGCAGCCTGGAGAAGGACCTGATCGAGAAGTACGGCTACCCGTGCCCGCCGGCCATGGTCGAGAGCGCCCTGCGCTACATCGAGATGGCCGAGGCGGAGGGGTACACGGACATCATCGTCTCGCTCAAGTCCAGCGACGTCTGGACCGCGGTGGAATCGTACCGCCTCTTCGCCAGGCAAGCAAACTATCCCACCCACATCGGCATCACCGAGGCGGGCAAGCCGCCGTACGCGGTCATCAAGTCGGCGGCCGGCCTCGGGGCGATCCTGATCGACGGCATCGGCGACACGATCCGCGTCAGCCTCCTCGGCGACCCGGTCCCGGAGGTGGCGGCGGCGTTCGACATCCTCCAGGCGACGGGCCGGCGGGTGCGCAAGCCGGAGCTGATCGCGTGCCCGACGTGCGGCCGGCTGGAGATCGACCTGGAGGGGATCGTCGCCGAGCTGGAGAAGCGGCTCGAAGGCAAGAAGACGGCGGTGAAGGTGAGCGTGCTCGGCTGCATCGTCAACGGCCCGGGCGAGGCGCGCGAGGCCGACCTCGGCATCGCCGCCGGCAAGGGCAAGGGCGTCATCTTCAAGCGCGGCGAGATCGTCCGCCACGTCCAGGAGGCGGAGATGGTCGATGCCCTGCTGGAGGAGATCGCCATCTGGGAGGACGAGGAGCGGGCCAAGGGGACGCTCAAGGTCGAGGAGCCGACGCCCGGCCGGGTGACGCTGCCGCTGGTGCGCTGAAACGAAAAAAGCGGCACCTCCACGAGAGGTGCCGCCCTGAGCCGGTCCACGCCCGATCCGGCTCATCACCTCCACTGTACCGGCGACCGCCGGCCCGGTCCAAATCGCGGGGATGATGGCACGCATAGGCCCCGGTTATGTCGCCGCCCGACAGCGGCGCTCCCTGGAAAAGGGCCGCCCGCGCACGTCACACCAGCCGACGACCGGCGTAGATCCTCCGGCCCCTTGAACGAGCCGCCGGCCGGCGGTACGATCGGCCGGGTGCCCGGTAGGATCCCGAGAGAGGCTCTCGCCATGAACGCCCAGGTGACGGTGATGGTGGTGCGCGGCCCGCTGGCCGGCCGGACGCTCGTCTACACCGAGCCGGACACGTGCCTGATCGGCCGGAACCCGGACTGCCACCTCGTCGTCCCGGACGACAAGGATCACGTCAAGGTGTCGCGCTACCAGTGCCGGCTCGAGATCCACCCGCCGTCCGTCCGGCTGCACGACCTGAAGAGCCGCAACGGCACCGTCGTCGCCGGCCGGGCCGTCACCGGCGAGGTCGATCTGCGCGACGGCGACGAGGTCGAGCTCGGCGCGACCGTCCTGCGCGTCGGCGTCCTGCGCCCGGGGACGACCGCCCCGACGGAGGAGGTCCCGCTCGACCGGATGCCGGCCGTCTGCGACCGGTGCTGGTGCGACGTGCCGGAGGACCTCAAGGCGGCGTGGGCGGTCGGCGACGGGAGCTACCTCTGCCCGAAGTGCCGCGCCCGCGGCGGCGAGGCGGTCTGCATGCGCTGCGGCCGGGCGTTGCCGGTCGGGCCGCTCCGGCCGGCCGAGCTGCTTTGCGCCGCGTGCCAGGCCGGGCCGGGCGGCTTGCTCGACGTGCCGCTGCCGCCGCCGCTGCCGCGCATCGACGGCTACGCCGTCCAGCGCGAGCTGGGCAAGGGCGGCATGGGCGTCGTCTACCTCGCCCGCGAGGAGGCGACCGGGGCCGAGGTCGCCCTCAAGGTCATGCTGCCGACCGTCGCCGTCCACCCGAAGGCGCGCGACCTGTTCCAGCGCGAGATGCGCGCCATCCGCCTGCTCGACCACCCGAACATCGTCCGTCTGCTCGACACCGGCTGCTCCGGCGGGACGTTCTACTTCACGATGGAATACTGCGCCGGCGGGACGGTGCGCGACCTGGTCAAGGCGCGCGGCCCGCTCGCGGTCGCCGAGGCGATCGACCTGACGCTGCAAGCCCTGGCCGGCCTCGACCACGCCCACAACGCCCGCATCCCCGGCCGGGAAGACGCCGCCGAGCCGGGCGGCCGCGGCGTCGTGCATCGCGACCTGAGCCCGGACAACCTCTTCCTGGCCGGAGCCGGCCCGGACCGGCTGTGCAAGCTCGGCGACTACGGCCTGGCGACGGCGGTCGATCGGGCCGGCCTGAGCGGCCACACGCGCACCGGGACGATGGGCGGCAAGCCGGCCTTCGTCTGCCGGCACCAGGTGCGCAGCTACCGCGGGGCCCGCCCGGAGGTCGACGTCTGGGCCGTCGCGGCGTGCCTGTACGCGATGCTGACCGGCAGCCCGCCGCGCGACTTCCCGCCCGGCCGCGACCCGTGGACGATCGTCCTGGAATCGGCCCTGGTCCCGATCCGCCAGCGCCGGCCGGACGTGCCCGGGCCGCTCGCCGAGTTGATCGATCGGGCCCTCGACGACGCCGGCGACCTGCGATTCGCCACGGCAGCCGGCCTGCGTGACGCCCTCGTCGCGGTGTGACCAGCCTTCGTAGCCGAAGTCGTGAGACTTCGGTCCTGCCCCGAACCGAAGTCTCACGACTTCGGCTACCTGGCTTGCCCCGTCGCCCCGCGCGGGGCATACTTCCGTCGTGATCCGATCCCCACGACGAGGGCCCCCGCATGGGCATGTACTGTGACCTGGCCGTCGATGGCGGCGAGACCTTCAGCCTGGAGAAGGCCTGGCACGGCCTGTACTTCCTCCTCACCCGGCACGACAACCCGCTGCTCGGCTTCCTGCTCGAAGGTGGCGAGCCGGACGGCGACGACGACGACTACGGCCCGCCGCGCCGCTTCGGCCCGGACGAGGTCAAGGACCTCGACGCCGCCCTGGCGGCCATCTCCGACGCCCAGCTCTGGGCCGGCTTCGACGCCGAGCGCATGGAGCAGGAGGGCATCTACCCCGGCATCTGGGACGAGCCGGAAGACGACCTGCGCGAGGAGTACCTGTTCTACTTCCACGAGATGAAGCGCGTCGTCCACGAGGCGAGCCGGGCCGGCCGCTCCCTCGTCGTCGGGCTCAACTGACCCGGCCGACCGCCGGCACCGGCGCGAGCTATGGTTGAGCGTGGCGGCTCACCGGGCTTCGTGGAGGTGCCGTGCATGTCCGACTGGCATGTCTGCCCCGCCGGGCACTCCTGGGCGGTGCGACTCACCCCGACCGACGACGTGCCGGCCTGCCCGCGCTGCGGCCTGGCGGCCGTCCCGCTCGCCGCCGGCGACGCCGAGGAGACGTTCCGGGTCGGCACGGCGGTCCGGCCGACGCGCGTCGGCGAGGCGCGCCTGCCGCGCGTGCCGGGCTACGACGTCCTCGACGTCCTCGGCCAGGGCGGCATGGGCGTCGTCTACCGCGCCCGGCAGCGCAGCCTCGACCGGCTCGTCGCCCTGAAGATGATCCGCGACGGGCACGTCTCGTCCGCGGAGGAACTGCTCCGCTTCCGGGCCGAGGCGCTCGCCGTCGCCCAGCTCGCCCACCCGAACATCATCCAGATCCACGAGGTCGGCGAGCACGACGGCCTGCCGTACATCAGCCTCGAACTCGTCGAGGGCGGCACGCTCGCCGACCGGCTCGACGCCGGGCCCCGGCCGATCGGCGAGGCGGCGGCGTTCGTCGAGCGGCTGGCGCGCGCCGCCCACGCGGCGCACGCGCGCGGCGTCGTCCACCGCGACCTGAAGCCGGCCAACGTCCTCCTCGCCGACGACGGCACCCCGAAGATCGCCGACTTCGGCCTGGCGAAGCGCCTCGGCGTCGCCGACGGTTGGACGGCGACCGGCGAGGTGCTCGGCACGCCGAGCTACATGGCCCCCGAGCAGGCGAACCCGTCCGCCGGGGCGGTCGGGCCGTGGACTGACGTCTACGCCCTCGGGGCGATCCTTTACGAGCTGCTCACCGGCCAGCCGCCGTTCGACGCGCCGACCGGGATCGAGACGCTCCGCCGCGTCCTCGACACCGAGCCGACCCCGCCGCGCAGCCTCCGTCGCGACGTGCCGCGCGACCTGGACACGATCGCCCTGAAGTGCCTGGCGAAGGACCCGCGGCAGCGCTACCTGTCCGCGGAGGAACTCGCCGACGACCTGGCCCGGTTCCAGACCGGCGAGCCGATCCGGGCCCGGCCGGTCGGCTGGCTGGCCGTCCTCGGTCGTCGCATCCGCCGCAACCCGGTCGTTGCGTCCCTGGCCGGCGGGCTGCTCCTCATCGTCGGCGGGCTGCTCCTGGGCGGGCTCCTGATGTGGCGTGCCCAAGGGTTCCACCACCGCCTCGGCGTCGGCCTGATCGGCGAAATGCTGGTCGAGATCGCCGCCCTGGAGGGCCAGGCCCAGGCGGGCGGCGACCCGGCCGCGTTCGAGAAGCCGCTCGGCGTCGCCGACCGGGCCCGCGACCACGCCGGCCGGGTCGGCGACCCGGACCTGATCGCCCAGGTCGCCGACGCGACGGACCGGCTGCGCCGCGGCAAGGCCGACGCCGAGGCCCGGGGCGCGGAGGCGGAACGCGACGCGGCGTTCGCCGCCCGGATCGAGACGGCCCGCGTCGATCGCCTCCTCGTCGAGGGGGACGGCTTCCTCGCCCCGACCGAGGGGCAGGAGCTGCGCCGGGTGCTGCTCGATGGCGGCGTGCCGGTCGGCCGGGCGACGGCTGCCGAGCTGGCCGAGGCGGTCCGGTCCCGGCCGCGCGTCCAGACCGCGGTGACCGAGGCCCTGGTCATCTGCCTGGCCGCCGGGCCGCCGGGTGCCGAGGCCGACGTCCTCATCGACGCGATCGAGCGGCTGGAGGGGAACCCGGGCGCCCGGCGCGTCCTCGTCGGGGTCCGCGAAGATCCGGAGCAGTTCCTCGCCCCGGAGAGCCAGGCGGTCCTCGCCCAGCTGCCGGTCGTCTACACGCTCGTCACCGGGACGCAGCTGGCATTCCGCCGCAACTTCGACGGCGCGGTGCGCCTGCTCCGCGCGGCGACGCTGCGCCAGCCGGACAGCTTCTGGCTCCACTACAACCTCGGCCACACGCTCCAGACGCGGCACCCGCCCGCCCCGGCGGCGGCGCTCGGCTCGTACTGGGCGGCGCTGGCCCTCCGGCCGAACAGCGGCCACACGCTGACGAACCTCGGCCTGTGCCTGCTCGTCGTCGGCCGGACCGACGAGGCCCTCGTCTGCCTGGAGCGGGCGACCCAGGTCCGGCCGGACTTCGTCTCGTACCAGTACAACTTCGCCGTCGGCCTGCGCCAGGCCGACCAGCTCGACCGGGCCCGGGCCGTCCTCGTGCGCATCACCGAGACGAAGCCCGACTACGCCAACGCCTACACGGAGCTGTCCCAGCTCGCGCTGCGGGCGGGGGACCTCACCCAGGCGTCGGACCTCCTCCGCAAGGCGATCAAGCTGACGCCGCAGGGCTTTCCGATGCGGGTCAACCTCCAGTCCCGCCTGGCGCGGTTCCGGGATCTTCAGCGGACGGACGAGAAGCTGGCCGACGTCCTCGCCGGGCGGCGCGAGCCCGCCTCGCCGGCCGAGGCGACCGACCTCGGCGAGCTGTGCTACATGAAGGGGAAGCACCTCGACGCGTACCGCCTGCTCAAGGCGGCGTTCGCGAAGTACCCCGGCCTGACCGACGACCGGGTCGGGGCGTGGCACCGCTACAACGCGGCGTGCTACGCCGCCCTGGCCGCGGCGGGGCAGGGCGACGGGGCGGCCCTGCTGACCGCCGCCGAGCGGGCCGCCCTGCGCGGCGACGCGATCGTCTGGCTTCGCGACGAGCTGGCCGCACTGAAGCGGCCGTTGAACCCCGGCTCGCCGCGGGCCCGCCTCGCCGCGGCCGAGGCGCTGCACGAGTGGCTCGCCGACGCCGCCCTGCTCGCCGTCCGCGACCCGGTCGCGCTGGAGCGGCTCCCCGCCGCCGAGCGCGCCGCCTGGCGGCAGCTCTGGGGCGAGGTCGAGACGATCCTGGAGGGGCTGAACTAGGCCCGTCGCGCTGCTACTCTGACCGGGAGGTTCGATCCTTCTCCCGGAGACGTCCCGATGGCCCGCCGCGCGTTCGCTCTGGCCCTGGTCGCCGCCCTACCCTTACCGCTCGTCCTGGCCCAGCCGCCGACCCCGGCCGACGAATCGTCGCCGGTCCGGGTGATGAGCTTCAACGTCCGCTACGCCACCGCCCCCGACGGCGAGAACGCCTGGGACAAGCGCAAAGACCTCCTCGCCGAGACGGTCGCGACGTTCGACCCGGACCTGCTCGGCACCCAGGAGACGCTCGCCATCCAGCGCGACTTCCTCGCCGAGAAGATGAAGGGCTACGGCGTCTTCGGCGTCGGCCGCGACGACGGCAAGGCCGCCGGCGAGATGATGGCCGTCTACTACCGCGAGGCGCGCTTCGAGAAGCTCGACGGCGGCCACTTCTGGCTGAGCGACGCCCCGGACAAGGTCGGCTCCAAGGGCTGGGACGCCGCCCTGCCCCGCATGGTCACCTGGCTCAAGCTCAAGGACCGGGCCGCGCCGAAGGCGGCCCCAGTCCTCTGGCTCAACACCCACTTCGACCACAAGGGCAAGCAGGCCCGGCTCGAATCGGCGAAGCTCCTCCGCAAGAAGATCGCCGAGCTGGGCGACGGCTGTCGCCTCGTCGTCACCGGCGACTTCAACTCCGCCGAGGCGAGCGAGCCGTACAAGGCCCTCTTCGGCGACGCCGACGGCAAGCCGTCGCCGGTGGTCGACTCGTTCCGGACGATGCACCCCAAGGCCGGGCCGAAGGAGGGCACCTCGACGCCGTTCAAGGCCGGGCCGAACGCTGGCGGCCGGATCGACTGGATCGCCTGCTCGCGCGACTGGGAGGTCCGCAACGCCGGCATCGACTACACGTCGCGCGACGGCCGGACGCCGTCGGACCACTTCCCGGTCTTCGCCGTCCTCCGCCCGGCGAGCGAGAAGAAGACGCTGCGGGTGTTGTGCTACAACGTCCACCACGGCGAGGGGACCGACAAGAAGCTCGACCTGCTCCGCATCGCCAAGGTCATTCGCGCCGCCGACCCGGACCTCGTCGCGCTCCAGGAGATCGACGACAAGACGAAGCGCACCGGCGGCGTCGATCAGGCGGCGGAGCTGGCCCGGCTGACCGGCCTGCACGGCGCGTTCGGCAAGGCGATCGACCTGCAAGGCGGCGGCTACGGCCAGGCGGTTCTGTCGCGCTTCCCGTTCGGGACGGTGACGGTCCACCCGCTGCCGGCGATGCCCGACCGCGAGCAGCGCGTCGCCGTCGAGGCGGCCGTGACGATCGACGGCAAGGAGGTGGCGTTCGTGACGACACACCTCGACCACGAACTCGCCGACCTGCGCGAGAAGCAGGCGGCGAAGTTGAACGACCTGTTCCCGGCGGGCGACCGGGCGGTGATCCTGGCCGGCGACCTGAACGCGACGCCGGACAGCAAGGTGCTGGAGACGCTGACGGCGAAGTGGCAGGTCGCCACGGCCGGGAAGGGGCTGCTCACCTCCCCGGCCGACAAGCCGGCGCGGCAGATCGACTACGTCCTGTCCCGGCCGGCGGGCCGGTTCCGCGTCGTCGCGGCGAAGGTGCTCGACGAGGCGGTCGCGTCAGACCACCGGCCGGTACTGGTTGTGTTCGAGTGACCGGCGTCACTCCTCGTAGCCGAGCAGGCCCTTGACGACGCTGAAGACGCCGAGGACGAACAGGATGATCGGGTAGAGGAGGAGTTCGTCCTTGAGCCAGGAGGCGATGAACCACATCACGCCGACGAGCATCGCCAGCAGGCCGCCGCCGACCGCGCCGAGGCGGGCATCGACGCCGTGGCCCAGGAGGCCCTTGCCGCGGCGTTTCTTCTTATCCTTGTGCGGCTCCGGCTCGTCGTCCGGCTCCTCGTCGCGCCGGCGGGACCGGCGGCGGACCGGCGCTTCTTCTTCCGGCTCGGGCCGCGACCGGACCGGGCGGCGCGCCGGGCGGTCGTCCCGGTCGTCGCTACGTGAGCGCCGCCGGGCCGGGGCCGCCGGGGCGACGACGACCGGCTCGTCGTCGCCGTCCGGGATGGGCACCGCGTCGCCGCACCGCTGGCAGCGGAACCGGCGACCCGCGAGATTGTCGCGGACCCGGTAGACCTTGCCGCACTCGCACTCGGCTCGAATGGGCATCGACACCTCCGTAGGTTCTCGCGCTGGGACGTTACGACGACGGACAGGGTAACCGTTTCGACAGTGCTCCACCATCTCAGTCGGCCTTGAAACGGCCGCACTCCAGCGAAACTGGCCGGGGTGGCTTCGGGACCACCGCCCGGGGTAGACTCCCACCCGGGAAGTGCCCGATGGCCTACAGCGAAACCCTGGCCGGCCGCATCCGTCAGCGCCTCCGACGCCGGCGGGACGTAGCCGAGAAGAAGATGTTCGGCGGCGTCGGCTTCCTGCTCGGCGGCCGCCTGGTCGTCGGCGTCTGGAAGGAGTCGCTCGTGGCCCGGGTCGGCCCGGACGACTACGCCGCGGCGCTGCGCGAGGCGGACGTGACCGAGTTCGCCATCACCGGCCGGGCGATGACCGGCTGGGTGCTGGTCGGCCCGGCCGGCGTCGCCGACGACGCCACCCTGGCGGACTGGATCGACCGCTGCCTGGCGTTCGTGGCGACGCTGCCGGCGAAATAGCGACGCCTCACGGCTTCTGCCGCTTCCAGGTGACGACGAACAGGTTCGTGTTCGGCCACGAGCCGATCTGCGCCGGGCGGGCCTCGCCCGCGGCCTGGTTGCGGCAGATCCGCAGCGTGTCGCCGTCCAGGTCGTAGACCCCCTCACTCAGCTTCGGCGCGTCGGTGCCGTTGGGCAGGTACATGTCGATCGCCTTCGGCTTCTTCGCCGGGTCGACCGCGATCGTCGTCTCGTGGGTCGTCTCCTTCACCTTGACGATGTACTTGTCGCCGCGGATGACGAGGGTCGTCCCCTGGAGCTTCGCCTCCGGGACGGCCTCGCCGTTGACCTCCAGGCCGGCCATCACCCAGGTGCCCTGGAGGCGCTCCAGTTCCTTCTTCGCCTCGTCGGCCGGCTCGGCCGCGTGGCGGAACACGACCGGCCGTGGGGCGATCACCTTGACCAGATCGGGCAGGTCGTAGGAGCGCAGTACGCCCGGCACGACGTTCGTCAGTTGGTCCTTCGCCAGCGGCGTCTTGACCACGTCGAGCCACGACGCGACGGCGTTCCGCAGTTCGAGCGACTTCACCCGTTCGTCGAGCGCCGCCGCGTGCAGGGCGACCGGGGCGGCGACGCCGTCGCCGACGAGGTGGAACCCGTCCGGATGGTCCTTCGCCACGGCGGCCAAGACGGCGAGCAGATCGAACGTCCGCTGGCCGAGCAGCGGCCGGCTCAAGTGCAGGCTGAGCCACGCCTCGGTGTAGTCCGAACCGAAGAAGCCGGTGCCGCGCCCCATCGCTGGCGACGTCTTTCCCAGGCCACGCAGGTCGAGGGCGAGCACCCGCTCGCCGGCGCGCGACCGCTTCTCCGCCTCGTCGGACACGGCCGCGTTGCCGTCGCCGTGGACGAGGACGACGAGCGGCTTCCGCTCCACCTTCTCCGGGACGAGGTACAGGCCGTGGACGGTGATGCCCGCCTCGGTCAGGTACTCGCGATGCCGGCCGGGCTGCACCTTCTCTCCCCGGAGCGTCGCCGGCGGCACCGCCTCTGGCAGGGCGAGCAGCCGGCGGACCTCGGCCAGGAGCGCGTCGCGGCCGAGCGGCTTCGCGGCGCGCTGCTTCTCCAGGCGCTCAGCCGTCTGGCGCGTCAGGTCGAAGCACGACGGCCCCTTGAATTCCTCGAGTACCTGGCCGGTCCGCGTGCAGCGCAGGGCCGCCTCCATCGCGATCGGGAAGTCCGGCTCCGTGATGACGACGTCCTTACCGAGCAGCCAGCGGGCCATGAAGCGCACCATCGCCTCACGGTGCGAACGCGGGTAGCCGTGCTCGGCGTCGGCCTCGATCAGGTCGACGCGCTCCGGGAGGCCGAGCAGGGTGTAGGTCCGCTTCGCCTCGCGGAACGTCGTCCAGGTGCCGCTGATGTCGAAGAAGTCGCGCGTCGAGGCGAGGATCAGCGTCGGCTTCGGGGCGCGGAGGAAGACGTAGTCGGCGTGGTCCATGCCGAAGGCGACCTGGCCGGGGATGTTCTGCTCGGCGTCCTGCGGCCCGCGCGTGGCGAAGAGGCGCTCCAGCGTCGTCAGGTAGCACGACGGCGCGGCGGCGGCGATCCGGTCGTCGAGGGCCATGAGGTACGACGTGAGCGTCCCGCCGCCGGAGCAGCCGGTGCAGCCGAGTCGCTTCGGGTCGATCTCCGGCCGGCCGGCGAGGTAGTCGAGGCTGCGGATGCCGTCCCAGATGCGGTACGTCGCCGTCCCCTCGCCGACGAACATCGCCCCGACGCCGACGAGGGTGTGCTCGTTCGTGCTGCTCGGGATGGCGGCCTTGCCCATCGCGTCGAGGAGTTGGCGGCGTTCGCCCTGGCCGATCGGGTCGTAGGCGAGGCAGGCGAGGCCGTTCTTCGCGAGGAGGATCGCCCCGCGCTGGACGTAGTCGGCCGCCTTGCCGGTGAGGCTGTGGCCGATCGGCATGAGGACGCCAGGGAACGGCCCGTCGCCGGCCGGCAGATAGAGCGTCGCCGTGACGTGGTGTCCGGGCCGGCTCTCGTAGATGACCCTCTCGATCCGGTAGCCGTCGAAAACCTCCTTGCCGACGACCTGGGCGTTGAGCGGCGTCTTGTCGGGGAAGCCGCCGAGGGCCTCTATGAACTTGGCGCGGAGGGCTTGTTGGCGTTTCGTCACATCGCCGGGAGTCTTGACCTGGGCCAGGGAGGCGAGGCGGGTGTCGAACGCCTTCTTCGCCTCGGCGAGGAGGAAGGCGCGGAGTTGGCGGTTCGGCGCGACGGCGTCCTTGTCGGCGAGGACGTTCAGGTCGTCGGCCGCGCGGGCCGCGTGCGGGAGCCACAAGATGGCCAGGAGCGCGAGGAAGCGGTTCATTGATGCCACTCTCCGACGAACGGTTCGTATGCCTTGCGATACTGCCGATTGTGCCACGCCGGGGCCGACGGCAGGCCCTCCTGGCCGAGGGCATCCACGGCGACGACCCAGTAGCGCTTCGTGTCCGTGCCGGCCTTCGCGTCCTCGAATCGCGGCTCGACGAGCAGGTTCTCGCTGAGGCGATGCACTTTCTGGCCGGGGCCGTTGATCTTCGGGCCGTCCATGCGATAAACACGGTAGCCCTGCAAGCCCACCTCCGGGTTGGCGACCCACTTCAGTCGGCACGCCTCGCCCTTCTCCTGCGAGAAGAGCCACTCCGGGGCCGACGGCACCGTCAGGAAGTAAGCCGATGGCCCGCCCGCGACGCCGCGGGGATCGACCGCCTTGACCCGGTACGCATACACGGCGAAGCGGTACGGTTTGCCGGCCGGGTCGAGGCTGTCCGCCGGCCGGAAGCGATGCTGCCAGGTCGGCTCGCCCTCGACCTGGCGCGGCTTCGTCAGGTCGATCTCCGTGTCGGTGAAGGTCAGCTCCTTCTGCGGCGTCGGCGTCAGCGGCTCAAACGCACCGATCTTCTGGATCGCGCCGGCGCTCGGCTCGGCCAGCGGCGGCGTGTCTTTCTTGAGGCGGAGCACCTCGTCCTCGGTGAACACCTCGACGACGGCCCGCTCGACGAGGTAGCCGGCCACGTCGAGGCCGGGCGTCTTCCAGGCGAGGCGGACCTCCTTCGGGCCGACGACCGAGACGACGACGTCCTCGACGACGCGCGGCTGGGCCCGCACGACCGGCGACAGGGTACCCGGGGCGGCGTCGGCCCCGAGGGCGCGGACGCGGTAGAACGCCGGCTTCCCCTTCGGGGCGGTCTCGTCTCGGTGGCTCGTCGCCTTCGCGCCGACGCGGCCGATGCTGGCGAAATCCGACTCCCACGGCGTCGGGCCGTCGCCGCGCAGCACCTCGTAGCCGGTCGCCCCGGGCACCTGCTGCCACTGGACCGCCACCGAGTCGGCATCGACCCGGCAACGCACCTCGGCCGGGGCCGGCAGTTCGGTCGCCGCGACGCCGGGGCCGTGGCGGTAGAGCCAGACCTGCTGCTCGCGCTCGGCGTCGGGCGAGCGGTCGGTCGGGTTCAGGTACACCTCGACGAGCGACGCCTTGAGATCCGGCAGGTACGCCATCACGCGCCGCCGGTTGGCCCAGCCGTCCGGCTCGCGCGTCGGGTTGCACCGCGTCCAGGTGTTCTTGCCGACGTCGTAGGCCCACGTCTCGACATGGCCTTTCGCGATCTCCTTGCCGTGCATTGCGTCGGCCGCCCGAACCAACGCGACGACGACCCGGTTGGCGGCGTCGTAGGTCAACACCGCGTCGTTCCGGTCCGTCGGCGGCATCGCGGTTGGTTTCGCGTCGCGCCACTCGTTCTTGCGCAGGTCGTAGAGCCAGGTATGCTTGTCGTCGGAGAACTGCGAACCGAACAGGACGTGGACCTTGTGATAGCCGTCGTAGGCGAGGTTACCGCCGCTGCGGAACTCCGGCTGCACCTTCGGCTTGCGGCGGCGCCAGGTGTTCGTGTACGGGTCGTAGACCAGCGTCCCTTCGCTGTTGCCCTCGCCGCCGAAGACGACGGCGACCTGATAGTCGGTGTCCCACGCCGCGCAGCGCAATGGCGAGACGACCGGCGACGGCACCGGGCGGCGGTCGCGCCAGGTGTTGGCCGCCAGGTCGTAGTTCCAGACGGTCGTGTTGTTGAGGTAGTTCTCGCGATACCAGTGCCAGCCGTGGCTGCCGCTGAACGCCGGGAACCGGATGAAGCGGTTCTGGTCGAGGTCGAAGACGTTCTGCTGGGCGCAGCAGACCCCGGGCGGCGAGCGGTTGGGTTCCTTCAGCTCCCACGTCGCGGCCGCCGGGTCGAAGGCCCACATCTCGGCGTTCTGCTCGCCGCCGCCGCCCTGGTTGTGGCCGCCCCAGCGGAGGAGCCGCTTCGCGCGCGGGTCGTAGCCGAGCGACGTCTCGTAGCCCATGCCCGGCGACGGCGGCCCGCCTTTGGTCGGGCTGACCTTGACCCAGGTGCCCTCCTTCGGCTCCTGGGACGCGGCCGGGTGCAGGGTAGACAGCGCGACGAACGACGCGAAGAGTACGGGGACGAGGCGGCGCATGGTGGAGCCCTCAGGGTGTGGCACCAGAGTACCGCGTGAGCGTCCGGCTGCCAAGCGGGACAGGCCGTGTCCGTGAGCTACCGACCTTGATCTCGGAGGGGAGAACGCCGATGATCCCCGCCCGGCGGGGGTGATCCAAGACGACGGAGGACGCCGCCGAAAGACGACGTTCTCAGTCTCTTCGGGGCCACCCCGAGGGAGTTGGTTTCCTGGGCGATTCGCCGCGCGAGTTTCACTGCGTCGGACGCAGGCAGGACTCGCGCCTCACGAGAGCGGTTGGAACACCCCCGCCGTATTGCCATGGCACCCCGCAAACGTAAACCCCCGCCGGCACCCTTTCCGGAGTGGGGCCTGCCGCCCTTGATCCACCAGGAGGCCGTCGCCGACTTCCTCGGCCTCTACCCCGGCGAACTGGCCTGGCTCGCCGACGTCCACGGCCGAGAGGCCCGCGTCCCCGCCGGGCCGCTCCGGCATTACGTCTACCGCTGGATCCCGAAAGCCGCCGGCCGCTGGCGGCTGATCGAGATGCCGAAGTCGCGCCTCAAGGCGACGCAGCAGCGCCTGCTCCACCACCTGCTCGACCGCGTCCCGCCGCACGACGCGGCCCACGCCTTCCGCAAGGGCCGCTCCGTCGTCACGTTCGCCCGGCCGCACTGCGGCCGCGAGGTCGTGCTCCGCTTCGACCTGAAGGACTTCTTCCCGTCCGTGCCGGCGTCGCGCGTCCACGCCCTGTTCGCGAGGCTCGGCTACACGACGCCGGTCGCCCGGCTGCTGGCCGGCCTCTGCACGAACGTCGTCCCCGACGACGCCTGCCGGCCGGAGACGACCTGGCACGAACGGAAGCGGCTCCGCTCGCCGCACCTGCCGCAGGGCGCGCCGACGTCGCCGGCCCTGGCGAACCTCTGCGCCCGCCGGCTCGACGCCCGTCTGGACGGCCTCGCCCGCAGCGTCGGGGCCGACTACACCCGCTACGCCGACGACCTGGCCTTCTCCGGCGGCGCGGCGCTGGAACGGGCCGCCGGCCGCTTCCCGGTCGTGGTCGCGACGATCGCGCTGGAAGAGGGATTCGAGGTCAACACGCACAAGACGCGGGTGCTGCGGCGCGGCGTCCGGCAGCAGCTGGCCGGCGTCGTGGTCAACGCCCACCCGAACGTCCGCCGGGCGGACTACGACCGGCTCAAGGCCACCCTGACGAACTGCGTCCGGCACGGCCCGGTGCCGGAAAACCGCGACGGCCACGGCGACTTTCGCTCCCACTTGCTGGGGCGGATCGCCCACGTCGGGCGGCTGAACCCGGCGCGGGGCCGCCGGCTGCGGGAGGTGTTCGACCGGATCGACTGGGACCGCCGGCCGTGAGGGGCAGGGCCCTCACGGCCGGCCGCCGCTGGGGGGAGGTCAGTTCGCGAGCTTCTTCACCTCGGCGTGGTCGAGCAGGTACTTGCTCCGCTGCTCGACGAACGCCCGCAGCGGCATGCCCCCGCCGCCAGGGCCGGGGCGGAAGCCGCCCATCGGGTTCGGGGCCGGGCCGGCCTGCGGCTCGTTCGCCGTCGCCCGCTGGAACGCGGCGAACGTCGATTCCATCTTCGTGTCGGCCTCGACGGCCTTCTCGATCAGGGACCGGTACTGGGCCACGAGCGGGCCGAGCACCTTCCAGTCGAGCGACTTCTCGGCGAGGGTCTTCATGTTCTTCAGGTAGCGTGCCCGCAGGGCCGGAACGGCGAGGATCTTGCTACGGAGCGGCTTGCGCGCGTCGTCCAGGCCGACGAGCGGGTCGAGCGCGACGCCCTCCACGCGCATCCCGCCCCCAGGCCCACCGGGGCCTCCCGGCCCCATCGGGCCACCGGGGCCGCCCGGGCCCATCGGGCCGCCTTCGCGCATCGCCTTGAACTGGGCCCGCTGCTCGTCGTTAAAAATCTTCGCCAGGGACGCCTCGGCGTCCTTCTGGAGCGTGGCGAGTTCCTTCTTCTGCGCGTCGGTCATCCGCAGGGTGTCCTGGACCGGGGGCGGCAGGATGTCGCCGGGCGGGATGCGGACGAAGCCGCCCGGGCCGCCCATGCCGGGGCCGCCCGCCGGCCGGAACGCCTCGTTCATGTCGTGCGGGATGAAGTGGAACTTGCCCTTCTCGTCGAGGTAGATGCTGTAGTCGCTCGCCCGGACCCAGTACCCGTCGGTGTTGATCAGGCCGTTGTCCAGCGCCAGGAACCAGAGCAGGTTGTCCATGTCGACCATCGGCGCGAGGGCCGCCTCGAGCTGGTCGGCCGGCGTCTGGTTGAGCGTCTTGCAGAACTTGACCAGGGCCTGCCAGGCCTTCTCGTCCTCGGCGCTCTTGATCGTGTAGAGCCGCTTGTACGCCGCGACGTCGTCGCCGAGGTACTCCAGGCCGCCGCGGCCGCCCGGGCTGCCCTGGACCTTCCAGCGCGTCCCCTTGCCGGTCTTGTAGTTCTCCTGGAGGAACTCCTTGTTGAACTGCTGGACGTTGACGAAGACGCCCCAGTATTCGCCGTTGATGACGACCTTGACCAGGTTCGCCTTCGGGGCCGGGAGGTACTGCCGGGCGATGTGCGAATAGAGCACCGAGCCGAGGAACGACGCGTCCGCGTGGGCGTTGAGCAGGTTGAGCGTCTTGTAGCCGTAGAGGCGCTGCTTGTCGTCGGCGAAGTCGACCGAGACGTTGAACGACCGCTTGTACCCGGCCGGGACCATGCCGAAGGACGACATGCCGCGGAAGGCCATGCCGACGTTGGGGTACTTCTTGCCATCGACGGTCAGGGTGGCGGGCACCTCGACGTCGGTGCGGTAGAAGTCGGCCAGCTCGGCCTCCCAGTCGGGGCTGTCGAACTCGAAGAAGAGCGTGCGCAGGACGGCGTCGTCGTAGAGTTTGGCGTCGGGGTAGGTCTTCACGTCGGCGGGCGACACCTTCGGCCCGGGCTGGGCCGGCTGGCGATTGCCGCCCGGACCGCCCGGACCGCCGGGGCGCATGCCGCCGGGCCGGCCGGACTTCTTCAGTTCCTCGCGGGCGGCCTTGCGCTCGTCGGCGTTGAGCCGGCCGTCGCCGTCCTTGTCGAACTGGGCGACGACCTTGCGGTCGCCGCCCATGCCGGGGCCGCCCGGCCCGAACGGCGGCTGGGCCGCCAGCCACGGCACCACGGCCACCAGCCCGAAAGCCGTCGCCAACAGGACGGCGGAACCACGCCCGTTCATCATCATCCCTCGGTGTCCCGTCTCGGAAGTCGCCCGACGAACTCCCACAGATACCAGCCGGCATGTTAAGAGACGATGAAGAAAACGTCCGCGAACGCTGCTCGCCGCGGCGATTGCAATCTCGGGAAGGCCGTCTCCGATCGCGTTTTACGAGAACGCGGGCACGCCGAACGGAGGAAAAGCGGCCCGCCGGAACGGGCGATCTATTTGCTATAATCCACCTACATTCCGCAGCTTTACAACGGCAGGAAGGCGTCAGGGGTGCCGCTCGGGCGTGTGGGTTCCTGGGCCGAATCATTGAACCAAGTGTCCGCCGCCTCGCCGCCCTGTCCGGGCCTCGGCACTGGGCGTTGTTCCGTCGGCCGCGACGCAACTTTGCCGCCGAAGGAATCGCCCCGTCCTTAGGATGAAGTACCGTCGCGGACCGAGCCTGTTCGTACTCGCGATCAACTCTCGGTAACCCCCTCGCGCGGTTCATGCCAGGCCGACTCCGTCGCGCCGCTTTCCGGGTGTCGGCGGGGAGGCGGTTCGCTTCCACCCCGCAGTTTCGCCCCTGGTCGGGCTGTAGGCGTGGGCGTTTGCTGTCCCGGACCGATCCGAGCCCGCACCGCGGAATAAATCCGCAACCGCTGTCGAACTCCGACCCGTATCGCCCGTCTTCAGCGGATCGTCGCATGACACACCCAGTCGCTTCAGGAGGGAGCAACGCGGAGGGGAGGTGGCCGATGTCCCGCCAGTGGTGCTTCGCGCAGGGCCTGCAGAAGCGGGGGCAGCGAATCCGCTGCCCGGTCGATTTACAATCGTCGATCATCACCGAGTGCGGCAAGCTCAAGCGCGGTCTCCAGGCTCGGGTTCTCTTCGACAAACTGCTGTTCAACGACCTCAAGATCACGTTCCAGCCGCAACCGGAAGGGCTGCCGGCGACGACGTACGCTCAGCCGGCCTCGCTCCGGACGGAGGAGGTCGGCCCCCGGTTCGAGAAGGCCGTCCAACAGACGGCGGCCGACGTGCGGGGCGAAGCCCTCCTCGCGTTCGTGGACCTCGAAGGGATGGCCTGGAAACTGATCGGAGGGGGGAAGCTCTGCCCGCCGGGCACCTATCTCCCGGAGGCGGTGAAAACGGTGGTCGGGCTGGCCGTCGCGGACTTCTGCCGGAAGCTCGACGCGGAGGAGGTGCCACAAGTCGTGCTGGCCGACCGAGAACAGCTCGACAGGGTCCTCTTCGGCTACCTCAGAACCGCGGCCAAGAACCACTTCCGCGCGGAGTGTCGTCAACTCGCGCGCAACCAACCGTCCTCGCACGCGGGCATCCTCTCCGACCTGCAACAGGAGCCGGCCGAGGTGTTGAACCGCCACCAGGTGGCCGCCGATCTACTCGACATCCTCCTGGCCAAATGCGATCAACTCGAGAAAGAAATCGTCCGGCTGCGGCTCGATGGTGCCCAGTTGAACGAGATCGCGGACCTTCTTAACATCCCGGCAACGACGCTTTACAAGCGTTGGGAACGCCTCCTCGCTCGCCTGCGAGACAGCTCCCTCGACCTGGTCGAGCAACTGCCGTCCTGATCCCCCTTCTTCGGCGACGGCCCGTGCGGCACCCCGCGCGGGCCGTTCCATTTCCGCCCGGCCCGGCCGATCGCTTGTCGAATCGCGCCCCTCGGTGCCGTCTCTTGGTGAGGTCGGTCCGGCAACGCCAACCGGCGAGGCCGACCGGAGAAGGTCCGAGGCGTCTCAAAACCGAGGAGTCCCGTCGATGAAACGCACTTCGTTCGTGAACGGCTGCCTTCAGTGCCTGGTGTTGCTCTGCAGCGCCGGCCTCGCCCTGCTCGCCCTCGGGACGGCGACCGCCGTCCCGGCCGAGGCCGCCCCGCTCGCGGCCGGCGTCCCGCTCGTCGCGCCGGCCGACGCGCCGGCGGCGTTCCTGCTGCCCCTCGTCGCGGAACTCGGCCACGTCCTGCTGATGACGGCGGGTTATCTCCTCCTCCTGTGGTATGAATTTCGCCGCCCGGCGCGGTGGGCGCGCCGCTTCGCCCATTTCGCGCTGCTCTTCGCCGCCTTGAGCGGCGGGGTACTCTTCGTCTGCCACCACGGCTGAACCCGGCCGGGCGGCACCCGTCCACGATCCGGCACGAGCGGTACGGTCGACAGCACCGGAGAGGCCCCCTCTCCGGTGCGCTCGTTTTTTGGGCCGGTTTCCGCCGGGCCGGCCCCCCCCGGGCGTATCGTTGCGTATCGTAAATGATGGATGCCTTCACCCACGCCGCACAAGGAGATCGCGATGGTTGAACCGGACTTCTCCGCCGGGGTGAAGATCGCCGCCTCGGCGTTGACCGACGCGGCGGACGGCGGCGGTTTCGCCCTCCCCGAGACGGACGCCCTCTACGTCATCTACGACCGGGAAGGCCCGTGCCCCCCAGGGTTTGCCCGGTTGGTTTTTCACGCCGCGAGCCTGGCCCGGGTCGACCAGTTGTGGCTGGCCGGGGAATGGGGCGACTCGACCGCCGAGGCGATCGCACGGTCGCCGAGCCTGGGCGGCCTGCGCGGCCTGCACATGCCATACGCCGCGCTCGGGCCGGGCGGCGTAACAGAACTGTTCGGCTCCGAGCGGTTGTCCGGCCTGGAGGAACTCGACCTGAGCGGCAACCCCGCCGGCTTCGCGGACCTGGCCTTTCTCCGGACTCTCGACCGGCTGCCGCCGGCGCTCCAGGTTCTACGCCTGGCGGATTGCGGCATCGACGACCCGAGGCTCGAGGCCCTGACCGGGCTCGCGGCCCGGCTGCGCACCCTGGAGCTTCGGGACAACCGGCTCACCGCCATCGGCCTCCGCCGGCTGCTGCAGGAGCCGGCCTTGCGGGAGGTCGTCCTGCTGGTCGATCTGGACCCGTTGCCCCGGGCGGAGCGGCCGCGGGCCGCCGAGGAGCTCTGGCGGCGCGAGCGGGCCGCGGAGCGCTCGACGACCCTCGCCACGGCCCAGGACTGAGGCGGCCGCCGGAACAAAATTCCGGCCGCGTGTCGAATTCGGCCGGGCGTCCCCCGTGTTGGTAGTGAGCGGCCAGCGAAACGCCGCCCGCAACGCAACCACCACGACAAGGGGCGCACCACGATGACCACCACCGTTGACCACGACACCGACCTGTTGAACGACTGGGCCGACACCGAGGGGGTCACCCTGCTGCGCCTGCCGCTGCGGGCCGGCTCCGGCGGGGGCGGCCTCGGCGTATTCGGCTTCCGGCTCGACGGCGACCGGCTCGTCGCGTCGTTCACCGGGCCGAACTACGTCGGCATCCTCGCCTACCTGACCGCCGGCTTCCAGCGGTTCGACCTGCCGGTCGTCGCCTGCGCCGGCGACCAGCTCGCCAACGCCCAGGGGTCGCACTTCGTCCTGCAGACGGCCGGGGCCGACGGGCGGCTCGACCCCCAGACCGAGAGCCGGCTGCGCGACCTGCTCAAGTTCTTCCTGACCGACACCACGTTCCGGCCGCGCCGCGCGAAGAAGCCGGTCGCCTGGGTCTGCGACCTCTTCGTCGACGTGCCCGAGGACGGCAACGGCCTGTTCGTCCGGCTGGCGACCGACCTGGCCGACCGCGGCGTGAACCTGCTCCGGTTCCGGGCCGACCGCCTCGGCGACGTCGTCGCCCTGGCCGAGGGGCAGGGCAACCCCGTCAGCCTGTTCGCCCGGATGGAGGTGCCCTGTGGCGAGGACCTCGCCACCCTGCACCGGGCCCTGTTCGACACCCTCCCGGCCGAGTCGCGGACGACCCTGAAGTCCCTCGCCCAGGTGGTCGGCGGCCGGCTGGTGAAGAACACGGACTTCGTCTTTCAGTTGCCCGACTGAGATGGCTCCCCTCCCGCCTGGCCCCGGACGCCCGGGGCCGGAACGGAGCCGGCCCGCGGCGCTCCGACGGTCCGTCGGAGCGCCGCGGGCCTCTTGACGTCCACGGCCCCTCGGTTCCATCGCCCCTCGTGAGGGACAGTTCATGAACCTGCTTGCCCTGGTGGCGGCCGCGGTCGCCTACCTCACCCGGTTCGTTTCCGCGTCGGCCGCCACGCCGGACACCACGCATGAGGCCTCGGCCCCGCCGCGAGGGGATCGTCTCGATCTCGTCGCGGTCGCTGCGGACACACGCCGCTGGAGTCAGCGCGGGTCCGGCGCGGCGACCGTCGAGACAGAACACTGGGGGCCTTGAACTGTTCGGGCCGGGCCTACTTCCGCTCCGGCTTGGCGAGCTGGCGGAGGAACTCGGCGTACGCCTCGTCGTAGCCCGGCGGGGCCTGCGGCCGGTTGATCGTGCCCGGGCCGGTCGTCGGCGTCGGGCCGGTCCCGGTCGCCGAGGCACGGTTGCCGCCGCCGAGGGCCGGCAGGCCGGTGCCGGGCACCGACCCCGGCAGCGTCTCGCGGGCGTACTCCGGCCGCTTCGCCATCTCCTCGTACTTCTTCAGGAACCGCTCGAAGTCCTCCGGCGTCATGCGCAGGTCCTTGAGGACGTCCGGCGTGACGGCGTCGCGGAACTTCCGTAGCTGCAACTCGGTCGGAGAGGCCGGGGCGGCCTCCTCCGGTTTGACGTCCTGCGGGCCCGGGTTGCCGATGTCGCCGGGGTTGCCCGGCTCGCGGTTGACGCCCATGCCCGGCTGATTGCCGCCGGCCGGGGCCTCGCCCTGCTCCTTGCCCTGCGGCCCGCCCTCGGCCGGCTGGCCGCCCATGCCGCCGGGGCCCTGCGGCGGGGCCGGGTCCTTCGGCTCGGCCTTCTCGCCGACGCGCTGCCCCATGCCGGCCTCCGGCTTCGCGCCGTCGCCGCCGGCCATGCCCTGCGCACCCGCCGGCTTGTTTTCGCCGGCCGGCCCCATGTCCATGCCGCCCATGCCAGGCCCGCCGCCCGGCTTGGACTCGCCCGGCGGGTTGTTCAACTGCTCGCGGGCCTGCTTCGCCGCCTGGCGCGCCTTCGGGTCGCGCGCCTCCTTCTCGATGCGCTCCAGGTCCTTGCCGGCCGCCTCGGAACGGGCGTCGGTCGGGTCGCCGGCCTGCTTCTTCAGCGCCTCGACGTCCTCGGGGCGGGCCTCGCGCGGGTCGTTCAGGTCGCGCTTCGGGCCGCCCGGCTTGCTCGTCGCGCCCTGGGTCTGGCCCGGCTGCTCCGGGTTGCCCGGGTTCGACTGCTGCTCGCCCTGCTTGCTCTCGCCCTGGCCCGGCGTCGGGTTGCCGGTCGGCGGCGCGGCCGTCTGGCTCGGCTGGCCGCCCTCCTTGCCCTCGCCCGGCTGCGGGTTCGTCGGGGCGTCCTTCCGCTCGCCGGCCGCCTCGCGGCCCTGACCGCCGGCGTTCTTCGCCGTGGCCGCGCCTTCCTTGCCGGCCGCGTCGCTCGGCTCCTTGCGCTCGCCGGGGGCGCCCTGGCCCTGGCCTTCCTTGCGGTCGCGGCCCTGGCCCGGCTTCTGTTCGCCCTGCTGCTCGCCCGGCTTGCCCTCGCCGGCCTGGCCCTGGTTCATGCCGCCCTGCTGGCCGTCCGGCTTGCCCTCGGGCTTGTTCTCGCCCTGGCCGCCTTCCTTGCCCTCGCCCGGCTTCTGCTCGCCCGCGCCGCCCTCCTTGCCCTGCTCCTTGCCCTGGCCGGCCTGGTCCTTCTTCTCGCCGGTCGCGCCCTCCTTCGACTCGGACTTGTTGTCGTTTCCGTCCTTGTTCTCGCCGCCCTCCTTCGACTCGCCGCCCTGGCCCTTCTGGTCGTCGCCCTGCTCCTTGCCCTGGCCGGGCTGGTTCTTCTGCTCCTGCTTGTTCAGGGCGTCCTTGAGCCGCTCGGCGTCGTTGAGCGTCTGCCGGTCGTCCGGGTTGGGGTTGTTCCCCTGCTGGCCCTGGTTGTTCGGGTTGTTGCCCTGCTCGCCCTTGTCGCCGGGCTGGTTGCCGCCGTCCTTGTTCTCGCCGCCCTTCTCGCCCTTGTCGTTCTCGTCCTTGCGGGCGTTATCTTCCTGAGCGTGGGCCTCGTCCTGCTGTTTATTGTGCTCCTGCTGGGCCTTGTCGTCCTGCTGCCGCTGCTCCTGCTGGCCCTTGCCGTCCGGGTCGGGCTCGACCACCTCGACGCGGTACTTCTTGCTCGCGACGACGCGCGACGACCCGGGCAGGTCGCACGCGTCGGCCGCCTCCAGGAAGTACTCGATCTTCTGGCCGACCTCCGGCTTGAACGGCCGGCCGGCCTCGTCGCGCAGGTTGGCCAGGTCGAGCCGGTCGCGGTACTTGACGTACGTCGGGTAGGTCTTGTGCTTCTGGCGGAACGTCTCCATCCCGCGGTACACGACCGGCTTCAGCTTCGGCCCGTCGATGACGGCCAGTCGCAGGGTCAGGTTCTTGACGCCTTCCTTGTCGGTCGCCCAGCCCTCCAGGGTCAGGAAGCCGTTCGCCGCGATCTGCACGTCGCGAGCCGGGATCGTCAGCTCGACCTCCGGCTTCTCGTCGGGCCGGACGAGGATCTCGTAGGTGTGGGCGTCGGCGTAGGTGTCGTTGCGCGTCGAGGCGAAGTGGAGCCGGTACTGCCCCGACGACTGGAGCGTGAACTTCACCTGGAACGCGGACGGGATGTCCTTGATCACCTCGCCTTTGATCGTCTCCTGGCCGACGATCTCCATCCGGGGTGAGTCGGGCGTCAGGGTGCGGTTCGTCTTGACGAGCAGCGTCACCTCGGTGCCCTGGAGCGAGTCGATCCGGCGGTCGCGGCGGACCTCGAACGTCCGGCCGGTGTAGTCGCGGAAGTGGTACGTCGCGCGGAAGTCCTCGATCATCGGCGCGGCGATGACGCTGATGCGGTGGATCGGCGTCGTCGTGCCGCCGGCGGCGACCTCGTAGTCGAGGCCGTTCTCGACCTCGGTCGGCGGCAGGACGACCTCCCAGGTGTCGTTCGCCTCGCGCGGCTCGAGCAGCCGCTCGCGCCACGGCTCGTCGCTGCCGTGGCGGTAGCGGATCTTCGCCGCGTCGGGGTCGGTCGGCTTCGGGATGCGACCGTCGAGCTTCACGGTGACCGTGGCGGCCTGGCCGACGAGGATGGTTCCGTCGCCGCCCTCGGGGCGGAGGATGGTGATGCCCGTCGGCGACTGCGCCGTTAGGCCCCACGTCGCCGGGAAAAAGACCCGGCCGAGCGATTCGAGGAAGCCGCGCGGCCCGACGAGCAGGGCGAGGATGAACGCGAACAGGAACAGCAGCGCCGCGGCGGCGGCGGTCCAGGTGGCTGCCTCGCCGTCGATGGCCTTCTCGAGGTCGGCCTTGGCCGCCTCGCGGGCGGCGCGCTGGCCGATGAGCGGCCGGGCCATCGCCGCGTCGGGGGCGTCCTGGCTGTCGAGCCAGTTCAGCACGCCGTTGTGCGCCCCGGCGGCGTTCTCCTCGATGATCTGCGCGGCGTAGTACGGGTTGATGCCGTAGCGGAGCGGCCGATAGATCGTGTAGTAGCCCCAGGTGCCGACCGCGCCGAGGAACAGGAGCAGGCCGAGCTGGCGGACGACGTCGGGGAACTGGAAGCGCATGTCGAGGACGGCCATGACCTGGCCGTAGACGAGGAAGCCGACCAGGACGCCGCAGACGCCGACGGTCACCTCCAGGGCGCGGATGCGCCGGGCGGCGGCGGCGAGCTTGTCGGCGACGGCGGCGTCGTGCTTGCCCGGGCGGCGCGGTTCGACTTTCGCTGGGCTGCTGGCCATGAGGCCCCCTTCCGGTCGGCTTCCCCTGCTCTCCTTATCTTACCCGACGAATCGACGCCCGCCTCCGTTTCCTTGAAGGATCGCCATCTCACGGACAGTCGAGCAGGTAGATGGTCCCGTTGCCGTTGCCGATGACGAGTTGTTTGCCGTCGGGGGTGAACGTCGGGGCCCGGCTGAAGGCGTGGCCCTTGACGGCCGGCTGGCGGAAGTCCCACGACCGCAGCTCGTTGCCGGTCGCGGCGTCCCAGAGCTTGAGGACGTTCTCGCCGCCGAGCGTCGCGTACGTCTTGCCGTCGGGCGACACGGCGAGGGTGACCGCCGGCTGGGGGTGCGCCTTCTTCTCGTGCCGCGCCTTCCGGCCGGCGATGTCGCTGACCCGGACGAGGTTGTCCGGGTCGGCGACGAGGAGCGCCTTCCGGTCCGACGTGACGCCGACGTCGAGGATCTTCTCCTTCTGGACCGGCCAGTCGCCGCCCGGCAGTCGCTCCTTCTTCTCGACGTCCCACAGGCGGACGGAGCCGTCCTTGCCGCCGACGGCGCACGTCTTGCCGTCGGGGGAGAAGTTCACCGCCGCGATCTGCCGGTTCTGCTCGTGCAGGACCAGCGGCTGGCCGACCGCCTTGCCGGTCTCGACGTCGTACGTCGTGACCGTGTCGGGCACCATCCACGCCCGGAAGGTCTTCGCGTCGGAGCCGGGGGCCAGGAGCAGGACGTTGCTGGCCGGGTCCGGCTCGACGCTGCGGAGGAGCTTGCCGGTCGCCGTGTCCCAGATGCGGACCTTCTTGTCCTCGCCGGACGAGATGAGCCGCTTGCCGTCGGTCGTGAACGCCAGGGCGGAGATGTACTGGTTGTGGCCGGCGAGGGTGAAGAGTTCCTTGCCGGTCGCCCGGTCCCACAGGCGGATCGTCTGGTCGGCCGACCCGGAGGCGATCAGCTTGTTGTCCGGGCTGACCGCCAGGGCGAGCACCGCCCGGACGTGGCCGTAGCCGGACGTGCCCTCCTGGCCGCCCAGCTCCCACAGGCGGAGGGTCGTATCGACGCCGCCGGTGAGCAGGTAGTGCCCCTCCGGGCTGAACGCCACCGTGCCGACCCAGTTCGTGTGGCCGCGGAAGCTGCGGACCTCGGCCTTGTTCTTGACGTCCCAGAGGCGGACGAGCTGGTCGCCGCCGCCGGAGGCGAGGAGCCGGCCGTCCGGGCTCCAGGCGAGCGTGCCGACGACGCTGGTGTGGCCGGCGAGCGTCAGCGGCGGGCTGCCGCCGGCGACCGGCCAGACGCGGATCTGGAGGTCGGAACCGCACGACGCCAGCAGCTGGCTGTCCGGCGAGAACGCCAGGGCGGACACCGCCGCCGTGTGGCCGACGAGCGACCGCTCCGCCTTGAACATGCCGGTCTCGACGAGCTGGATGACCTGGTCGTTGCCGGCCGAGGCGATCCACTTGCCGTCGCCGGACCAGGCGACCGCGGCGACGACCGACTTGTGGTTCGCCAGGGACTGGACCTCCTTGCCGGTGTCCGCCTCCCAGACCTTGACCAGGCGGTCGGTCGCCCCGGAGACGACGTGCTTGCCGTCCGGGCTGAAGCCGACGCAGGTGACGGCCCCCTTGTGGCCGGTCAGCGTGCGCAGTTCGTTGCCGGTTTCCGAGTCCCAGACCTTGAGCGTCTTGTCGCCGGACGCCGAGACGACGAGCTTGCCGTCGGGGCTGTAGGCGACGGCGGTGACCGGCGACTTGTGGCCGGCCAGCTGCTTCGTCTCCTTGAGCGTGGCGGCGTCCCACAGGCGGACGACCTTGTCCGCCCCGCCCGAGGCGATCTGCTTGCCGTCGGGGCGGTAGAACGCCGACCAGACCGCCCCCTGGTGGTTGCCGACCAGGCGGTGCTGCTCGGCGGAGCCGAGTTCCCAAAGCCGGGCGGTGCCGTCGCCGCTGCCGGAGGCAAGCCACTGGCCGTCCGGCGTGAAGGCGAGCGAGCGGACCTCCTCGGTGTGGCCCTGGAGGGTGCGGAACGGCTGGCCGGTGCCGACGTCCCACAGGCGGATCGAGCGGTCGGTCGAGCCGGTGGCGAGGGTCTTGCCGTCGGGCGACAGGGCGACGGCGACGACGCTGCTGGTGTGGCCCTCGAACGTCTGCTTGACGCCGCCGTCGGCGGCGTTGACGAGGACGGCGTGGTTCGGGTCCGCGCCGCCGAGGACGATCCCCTGGCCGTCGTTGGTGTAGGCGAGGGCGAAGACCTGGCTGCGGAACGGCGTGCTGATGCGGAGTTTGACGCCGCCGCTGGCCGGGTCGAAGATCGCCAGGTTGCGGTCGCCGCTGACCAGGGCGACGAACCGGCCGTCCTTCGAGAAGGCGACCTGGTGGATGAGGAAGTTCTGGCCGGGGAGGTTGTGGCGGATCTGGCCGCTCGCGACGTCGTAGATCTTGAGGCGCTTGTCGCCGCCGCCGGTGGCGAGGAACTTGCCGTCCGGGCTCCAGGCGACGGTGCGGAGGAAGTCCTCCGGGTTGGGGAGGGTCTTGACGTCGTTGCCGGTGGCGGCCTCCCAGAGCCGGACCTCGGGGTCCTCGCCGGCGGAGGCGACCGTCTTGCCGTCGGGGCTGAACGCGACGGCGTAGAGGCGCTTCGTATGCTTGGCGTAGTGGACGACCTCGCGGCCGTTGGCCAGATCCCAGATTTTCACGATGCCGTCCTCGCCGGCGGTGGCGAGGCGCTGGCCGTCGGGGCTGATGGCGACGCACTGGACGCCGGCGGCGGCCGGGACGCCGACGACGTGGCGGAACCGGCCGTCGCCGAAGATACGAGCGGTGTGCGGCGGCACGCTCGGGCCGACGTGGGGCAGGGCCCAGCGGGCGCGGCGGATCGCGTCGCGGGCCTCGCCCATCCGGCCGCCGGCGAGGGCGGCGTCGGACTGCTTCGCGAGCTGGTCGGCTCGCTGGAGCCATTCCGGCGACAGCTTCGCGGCGACGGCGTCGGCCTGCTTGCGTTCGTCCTGGAAGGCCTTCTGGAGGGCCTTGACCTCGTCGGCGGTCGGCGGCTGGGTTTTCTGGAAAGCCGGGCCTTCCGGCATCGGCTGGGCCGGCAGGGTCGAGACGCCGGCGAGGACGCCGAGGCCGAGGAGGAGGACGAGGCCGGCGGCCGCCTTGACGAACGTGCGCATGGTGAGGGTCTCGCGGGGCCGCCGGCTTGCCGCCGGTCGGGACTTCGGATCGAACAGTTAGTATACGAGCCGCTGGAAGGCGGGTTCAAGGGAGGCGACGGGCGCGACCGTGGCGACGTTACGTATCGAGGCCCCGGGGACGTGGACGCTCCTGGCCGATGGCGGCCGGCCGGCGACGCGCGGCCTGGGCGTCCCGGTCGGCGGGGCGGCCGACCGGCGGTCGCTGGCGCTGGGCAACGCCCTGGTCGGCAACGCCCCGGACGCGCCGGCCTTGGAGGTGGCGCTGACTGGGCCGACCGTCGTCGCCGACGCGCCGCTGGCGGCGGTGATGCTCGGCGCGCCGTTCGACCTGGAGGCGGCCGGCCTGCGGCTGCGGGCTGGCAAGACGTTCACCCTGCCGGCCGGGGTGCCGCTGGCGATCCGCGGCACGCCGGCCGGGGTGCGGGCGTACCTGTGCGTCGCCGGCGGCCTGGGCGGGCCGGTCGTCCTCGGCAGCGTGTCGTCGCTGGGGCCGGTGCGGGCAGGCGACACCTTTACCGTTGAAGCCGCGACGACGCCGCCGCGTTTCGCCGCCTTGCCGCTTCGCGTGCCGGCCGCGAACGCCGTCGTTGAGTTGCGCGCGGTGCTGGGTGGTCACGCCGATCGATTCGACCTTGCGGCGTTCTTCGGGCCGCCGTTCGTGGTCGGTCCGAAGAGTAACCGAATGGGCCTCCGCCTGGCAGGGAGGCCGCTGGCGGTGCCGGTCGGCGAGCTGACGTCGGAGCCGGTCTGCCCGGGGACGGTCCAGGTGCCGCGCGACGGCCAGCCGATCGTCCTGGGGATGGACTGCCAGACGATCGGCGGCTACCCGCGCATCGCGCACGTGATCCGGGCCGACCTCGACCTGCTGGGCCAGCTGCGGCCCGGGATGCGCGTCGTGTTCAAGTGCGTGTCACTCGACGAGGCGGAGGCCCTGGACCGGGCGGCGCGGGCGGAGGTGGATCTCTGGGCGCGGCGATTGCGGACCGGCTGGTGAGACCATATCCTCTAACAGGAACGGGCCCCGAATCGCTTGCGGAGACGAGCCATGCCGACGGTTGCCGAACTGGAGACCCTCATCGCCACGCTGGAAGGCCAGGTCAAGGACAAGCAGACCGAGCTGGAGACGCTGCGCACCCAGCTGCGCGACGCGAAGCAGCAGCTCGGCGAGGCCCGCAAGGCCGGCAAGGACGCCCTGACCGCCGCCCGGCAGGCCGAGAAGCAGGCCAAGGAGCTCGCCAAACAGGCCGAACGCGACGCCCGCCAGGCGGAGAAGGCGGCCAAGCAGGCCGAGAAGGACGCTAAGAAGGCCGAGAAGGAGGCCAAGAAGGCGGAAAAGGAAGCCCAGAAGGCGGAAAAGGAAGCCCGCAAGGCCGAGAAGGCTCCCGCGGCCGAGGCGGTCGAGGGTTCCGTCCACCCGTCCGACCGGCCGACCGTGCCGGAGATCCCGGCCCTGTCGTCGCCCCCGCCGGCCGAGGAACCGCCGCCCGCCGAGGAGCCGGTACGTCCCGCGCCGGACGGCGAGCTGATCGACCGGGCCGACGAGGTCGCCCCGCAGCGGCCGCCGATCGTCTGACCAGCGGGGAGGCCCCATGCGCACGTTCCTGACGCTCCTGTTCGTCGCCGTGCTGGCCCACGGCCAGGAGGTTACCCTCAAACAGGCCGACGACCACCTGCTCGTCGAGACGGACAAGCTCGCGGTCAAGATCGTCACGAAGGGCTACGTCAGCGGCACGGCCGCCGGCGGCCTGCTCGACAAGGCGACCGGCAGCCGCGACCTCGGCTTCGGCCTGCACGTCATGGACTTCCTGCTCGGCCCCGGCGCGCGCGACGACGGCTACATGAACGCCCGGTTCCACGGCAAGATCGCGAAGCACTACGTCGAGGGGCCGCAGATCTGCACCCAGGCGAAGGAGCTGAAGCCGGAGGTCATTCGCGGCAAGGACTGGCTGGCGGTGAAGTTCCGCTACACGTTCACGCAGCCGGGCAAGGGCTACAAGGCCGGCTCGACCTGGGAGCAGACGCTCGTCTTCCAGCAGGGGCTGCGCTACTACCTCTCGGCCGAGACGATCACGACGGCGAACGACCACCCGGCCCTGTTCTACCGGATCGACATGCCGGGCCACCTCAAGCACAAGGGCGGCGACAGTTTCGAGCAGGTCTGGCTCAGCTACCACGGCGACATCCCGGCGAAGGCGTTCGCCGCCGACTTCGCCCCGGACGAGAAGTACCTCTACCAGCGCAAGGACGACAAGATCCCCGAGCGGATGATCCGGGCGTACCAGGTGAAGCGCGACGGCAAGCCGGGCCCGTGGCTGGCGGGGATGACGCTCGACCCGGCGGCGGTGAGCGAGGCGTGGTGCCACCAGCGCGGCTACATCTGCTTCATCGAGGAACTGCACATGAAGCCGGTCAAGGCCGGCGACGTGTTCGGGGCGGCGTACGTCGTCGGCTGGTTCGACGACAAGGCGGAGATGGAGCGCGTCTACGACAAGTACAAGGGCAAGAGCCGCCTCGTCGTCACCGAGGACGGCTACGAGTTGAAGTAGACGCCGCGTTCGCCTCGACCAGCGGCGTGAGGACGTGCCGGTCGAGCCAGGCGATCGCCGGGACGCACACCGCGTCGGCGAAGCCCCAGAGTTGCTGGATCGTCGTCCCGACCAGGGGGAAATCTGGCACGCCTTGCAGCCGGGCGTACTCCCTCGGAGACATCCACCGCATCCGCAGTCGGCCCGCGTCGGCGAGGACGACGATCTGCTTCGCGCTGCCACCGCGCGGCGTGCGCAAGCAGCCGGCCAGCCCGTCAAATCGGACCTCCGCGCGCATCGTGTTCTGGCGAATCCGGCGGAAGATCGTGCCGACCCGCTGGCGACCCGAGGCCAGGATGTCCTCGACCTGGGCGCGATGGAGCGGGCTCATCATTTCGCGATGCCGTGCTACCTCTTCCTCACTCCACCACGCCTGGCCGTCGTCGGTGTCGAGCACGTTCTCCAAGAAGAGCGTTCGCTCGGGCGGGTCGGGCAAGGGGAGCGAGATCCACCCCGTCGGAAGTTCGAGCGTCCGCTTGACGTGGATCACGGCCCTTGGGCGCAACGGGCTCGGTTCTTCGACGGGCCAGAGCCAACCCCGCGTAGCCCCTTGCACTGGCCTCCAGTCCGCGAACATACCGAGGACAAAGACCCGCGGCCGGCTCTGCGGGGTGAAGTGGCAAGCATCGAGTAAGAACACGTCGAGCCAGTATCCGAGGCGGGCTAACTGCTTTGCCACTTCCGCGAAATCCTGCCCGTCACGGGACGTGAGGAACCCCGCCACGTTCTCCAGCAGCACGAGTGGAGGCCGACGTTCTCCCAGCGATTCCAGCACCTTCGCGAAGCCATAGAACGCCGAGGAGTGTTCCCCGGCCAGGCCGCGGTAATGACCCGCCAGGCTCAGGTCAACACAGGGGAACGATGCCGTCGCGAGGGTGGGCCGGCCGGGGATCCTCGCGGCGACCTCATCCGTATCCCACACGTCCCCAAGGTGCAAATGAGCGGATCGCCCGAACCGGGCTTCGTAAGTCGCGGTCTTTTTCGGATCGACGTCGTTGGCGTAGACGCACCGCCACCCCGACGGAGCGAGCCCTTCGCGGACGAGCCCGATCCCGGCAAAGAACTCGCAGAAGGTCTTTTCCGTTTCCACTCGCCGCTCCAGCGCCCACTTCGCTTCGGGCATGATACTCAAAGTCCGTGTTCTTATAGGCCGTGGCCGGATCGTCGTCAAGGGGCATACTGAGTCGAATGGTGCCGAGCGATGTCAAAGCCCTGTTTGGCCGTCGGGTTCGCCAGCTCCGCAGCGCCCGGGGGTGGAGCCAGGAAGCGTTCGCGTCCCAGGTCGGCCTCGACCGCAGCTACATGGGCGGTGTCGAACGGGGCGAAAGGAACATCAGCCTGGAAAACATCTGCCTCATCGCGGCGGCCCTCGACGTCGCTCCCGCCGAACTGTTCCTGGGCTGGGAGTCCGTGATCGATGCGGCGGATTCGCCCAGTTGAGAGTCTACCCGACGAACCGGGCCACGGCAGCATTTGTTCAGTCCTTTCGGGGCCGTGCGATGACCGTCCTCGCCACGATTACCGCCCAGATCGACGCGGCCGAGGGCGAACTGAAGCGCTATCGCCCCGACTCGGTCGGTTGGCGAGACCGTGCCCTTTCCACTGCGCGGGCCCTCCTGCCCTGGTTGATCGAGAACGCGGCGGGAATCCAGAAGTACGTCCAGGACGTGCTCAACGCGCCGGTGGTGCTCCGTTCGATGTGGAACGCGATCCGCGCCCAACTTACCCTGCCACGGGAACAGATCGAGGCGTTCGACCGGCAGTTCGATCTGGACGAAGTGTTGCGGGAATCGGTCACCGGCGAGGTGGTGAGCAGCGTCGTCACCAAGTATCTGATCCAAAACTATCCCGCCGCGGCGCTCAAGTCGAATGGCCGAAGCGACTACCCCGACCTCTACCTGACGACGGAGGACTCCTCGGCCTTGCCGGCGTTCAAGCGGAAGAAGAAGGGAGCCGCGGACGACGAGTATGGTGCCGCGCTCAAGGGGAAACTGAAACGCCCGGTCCGCGTGCCCGACGGCCTGGAGATCAAGACCTGCCGGGACCGGATCGCCGTCGATTGCCACCACCCGCACGCCGGCCTTCACCTGGTCCTGCTCTTCACCGAATCGGCCCGGGTGTTTACGGTGAGCGACCTTCGCGTCGGGTTCCTGACTTCGGGGGATTATCGAGAGGCCGGGCGGAACACCACCGCAACGACGGTGAAATACTCCTTTGGCGGGGATCGCTTCGTCAGCCTCCTCGCCGATACATGACCTCGGCGACAAGGCGGAGATGGAGCGCGTCTACGACAAGTACAAGGGCAAGCGCCGGATCGTCGTCACCGAGGGCGGGTGCGAGTTGAAGTGATCCTCAGGCGTCGGCTCGCCTCCGCCAAGGGAACGCCGCGGCCGTCACCGCCATGCCGACCAACAGCAACGTGGCCGGCTCCGGGATGACCGTCTCCGCACTCACCGTGACGAAGCCTGTGCCGGCGGCGAACGGGACCGGGTTGAAGTTCTCGTCGTAGAACCCCGTGAACAGCGACGGGAGCAGCGAGATCCTGTACACGCTTCCCGGCGTGCCCGCTCCGGCCGTCAGGTCGAACCGCGTCAGCAGGGTGTCCGTGGTCGGTACCAGGACCAAACCCAGCAGGGCCCCGTCTCCACCGAGGTAGGTGTCGTCGGGGTCGGTCGTCGTCGTAATCGTCGTGAACGGGAAGAACTCCGCCAGGCTGTTGCCGAACAGCAGGTAGCCGGCGTCGGTCAATTGGCTATCCGACTGGGGAGCCACGAACGACAACGTGGCCGTGCCGCCGGGCGTGTCGAGTTCGAGGAGGTACTCCAGGCTGAAGCTCGTCAGCGTGTCCGTCCCGGTCGTGCTGCGCACGTAGACGTCCAGAGTGGTGGTGCCGCCCGGCGCGACCACGGCCGAGCCGAAGCTCACAATCAAGTCGGCTCGGGCCGGTTGGCCGAGAAGGACGAGCCCGAGAACGAGCAGCCATCGCCATCCGCACATGCGATTTGCCTCCGGAAAGACAGCTTGGGAACCGCCGGCCCGGCGAGGGCCGGCGGTCGGGTCGGGGTCAGTCGTCGATCCAGAGGCCGGTGCCGAGCTTGCGGTTGAGGGACCGCAGGACCAGGGTGAGGTCGAGGGCGTTGACGACGGCGTCGCCGTTGACGTTGCGTTCGGGGTCGCCGGTGTTGTACGCCGCCTTGACGAGGGCCGCGTCGGTCTGGGTCACCTGGCGGTCGCCATCGACGTCGCCGAGGAGGCGGTAGAACTTGCGCGTCGTCTCGAAGGTGCCGTCGCCGTCGAGGTCGAGTTCGACCCAGTACCAACCGTCGGCAGCGGTCGAGTTCGGGTTGCCGCCGAGGCCGAGCGCGCCGAAGTCGAACGCCAGGGTGTTCCCCGTCGCCGACAGGACGCCGGTCAGATCGACGTTATCACCCGAGCCGGAGCCGTCGAGGTTGTACCGGGTCAGCTTGACCCGCCCGCTGGTGATGAGGGCCTGGATATCGGCTTCGCTCTCGGCGAAGGTCAGGTCGAGGTAGCGCAGGAACGACCGCTGCGTCTGGCCCTTCTGCACGTCGAAGCCGGTCACCTCGAGGACGTTGGCGACAGTGATGGTGATGACCTCGGTGTGGCTGAGACCGCCACCGTCGGTGGTCCGGACCGTGATCTGGAGGGTCGGCGTGGCCTCGAAGTCGATCGGTCCGGCGACGACGATCTGGCTGCCGACGAGGGCGAACCGTCCGTCGGCGTCGGTGAGCAGTTCGTAGGTGTGGCTGTCACCAGTGTCGGGGTCAGTGGTGGTCAGGGTGCCGACGACGGTGCCCAGAACCGCATTCTCGGCGACGGTCGCCGGAGAGAGCGCGACGGCGGTCGGGGCCTGATTGGTCGGCTGGACCTCGAACGCGCCGATGTCGGCCTGGCCGACGGGGCGGGTGAAACCGCGCTGGTCGGTGGTCAGCCCGGCGGCGGTGCCGGCGTTGAGGGCGGGGCTGCCGGGCAGCAGGGCGTGGGTGCAGGTCGGGCCGCCGTTGTCGGCCAGGGGGGCGAGGAGCGGGTCGAGCGGGGCGGCCGGGGTGCCGAGCAGGTCGGTCGCTTGAGGCCCGCCGACCAGCCCGCCGGCGTACGCGCCGATGAGGTTGTGGCCGAGGGAGATCCACCCCCCGTACAGATCCCGCCGCGTCGTCAGGCCGTTGACGACGGCGTCGTTGTCGGCGACGATGGAGTTGCGGAGGGTCGGCTCGTTGCTTGTGAAAACCCCAATGTTGGCGAAGACGGTGTTGCCCGCGGACGTGGAAGTTCCCCCCGCGGCTTGGCTTCGGTTTTCTACCACAGTCACCGAGGTCAACTCAAGGGTGCCGTTCTCGTTGCCTACATGGGCGTACAGGCCGCCGTAAGCCACAGTCGCAGGGAGGGCTCCGCCGCCGTTAATCGCGGAAGCCGTGTTGTTGGAGACGGTGCTGTTCGTCAGTGACACGCGGCGAGTGGACTCTGCGAGCACCCCCCCGTGGTAGGCGGACGCCCTGTCGGAACTGCTGGCGGTGGTGGCGGTAGCGAGGTTATCGGAAACAGTGCTGTTCGTCAGCGATACGATGCCAGTACCGACATTACCGATTCCGGTGGTCGCCGTGGCAATCAAACCGCCGCCTTCGGCAAACGTAATGGACAATCCAGTTGCAGAGGCGGTGTTGTTTGCGACGGTACTGTTTGTGAGTGACACGCTCCCGGCGTCACCCTGGATAAAGGCCCGCATGCCTCCGATGCGGGCCTGTGCGCCTGAGGATGAATTGAATGCGGAGGCGGTGTTGTTCGCGATGATACTATTCGTGAGTGACACAGTCCCGGTCCCGCCACTACCTGCCCAGACTTCTACGGACAGGCCACCGCCCAAAGCTTGCGTAGGGCGCCCAGCGATGGTGGCCGTGGCCGTCGCGGCGTTGTTCGAGATGGTGCTGTTCGTGATCTCGACGCTACCGATCCCACCCGCAGTTGTTAAATCGAAGAGCCCCCCCCATAGTACGCGATCACATTGGTCGGGACGGTGGCGGTGCTGGTAGCCGAGGCGGTGTTGTTGGAGACGGTACTGTTCGTCAGCGAGACGCGGGCGTTGCCACCCCCGGTGGTCACCTCGGCGTAGATGCCGCCGTAGTACGCCCCCGTGTTGGTTGCGATGGCGCTGTTCCCGCTGATCGTGGTGCCGGTGATCGCAATCTCCCGAGACACGCCCGTACCGCTCGTGGCGAGAACGTACACCCCTCCGCCTTGAACTCCTGAAGAGCCCGTTGCCGTGTTCCCGGTAATCTCGCTGTCGGTCAGGGTCAGGATTGCCCCACCGGCGGTCGTATTGACGTAGATCCCGCCGCCGAGAGGTTGTGACCCTGTCGCCACACTGTCGCGAACGGCCGAGCGCACCAAGGCCAGTGGACTGGCGGAAGAAATCGCCCCGCCCGTGTTCGTCCCGAGGCCGTCTCGAATAGTCAGGTCCGTGATCGTCACCGGGGCGTTCGCAGCGACGGTGAAGATGCGAGAGGCATCGTTGCCGCTGATGGTAAGCTGGCCCATCCCGAGGCCATTGATCACCGTCGGCCCAGTAAGCGAGAGTTGCCCCGCCGTCAAGACCAGGGTCGCGCCGGCCAGGGAGGCATCAAAGACGATCGTGTCGGAACCGGCGTTGGCATTCGCCAGGGCGACCGCCTCGCGGAGGCTCGTCACTCCGTCCGATGCGTTGACCACGTCGAGTGCCGTGGTGACGGTGAACGTGCTCGGGGTCGTGCGGTCTTCGAGAACCTCAAGCCGCGGCAGGACACGCGGCCGAGTCGAAGGCCGTCCGCTGCCGAGCCAACGGCTGAGCAGGGAGCGAAGAGCAGAACGGCGAGGGGATGCCATGTTCGTGGAACTCGCGATTCGGTGGGGACGGCCCGCAGGGGATTCGGCCGGGACTGGTCATCGAAGGAGGACAGGGGGAGTGGGCAGTCTCCCCCGTCTCCAGATCGGCTGGCCCGCCGACCGTGAGCCCTTCGCTTCCCAGTGCAACCTCACAGCAAGAAGGGGTGAACCGGCCAATCCCGGACAGGAATTTTCGGATTCTGGAGAATCTTTTCCGTCGAACTCTGTCTGACGTATAAGTTACCCGAACCGTCGATGTCCCGCCGGGAACCAAGTCGATGAGCAACCAGCCTGTGTCCCCCGCCCTGGACCTGTCCCGCCAGGCGACCGCCTGGCAAGGCGTCCTCCGGCTGATGGCCCAGGTCGTGTCCCAGCTCGAACGCCGGTTCCAGGGCCGGTACGGGGCCTGCCCGCAGGAGGCCGTCTCGTCGGCGGTTCGCATCCTGCTCAGACACATCGACGCCGGCCGGGTCGCGTTCTCCGATTCCGACCAGGTCTTCTACTGGCTCCTGACCACGGCCACCCGGAAACTGCGCGACCGCCTGGAGAAAGAACACCTTCTCCGCCGGCAGGATCTCCCCGCCGACTGGGGCGACGAGGACGCCGTCGAGGCGAGCTGCGCGGACACGCTCCGGCGGTTCGATGACTTCCTCGCGGGCCTCACCGCCGAGCAGCGGGCCGTCCTGGACGGCCGGCAGGACGGGAAGACAATCCCCGCCATCGCCGAGGAGAACGGCTGGACCGTCAACCGTGTCGAGACCCTCCTCAAACAGATCAAGCGACGGGCCGAACGCCACCTGGGAGGGACGACCACATGAGCCAGCCCACCCCGCCGGGCGGTGAGCAATCCCAGGTCGATGCCGCCGTATTGGCCTTCGACGCCGCCCTCCAGGCCGATCCGAGCGCCGAGATCGGACCGTTCCTACCCGATGGCCCCGGTCGCCTGGCCGCCCTGGTCGGCATGGTGCGCTCGTCGATCGAACGGGCCTGGCGGCTGCCGGTTCCGGCGGCCCCGGCGGACCGGGCCGATTCCCCGGCCTGGGTGGAATACCATCTGGCTCGCTATCCGGAGCTTCTGGCCCATCCCGCGCTGGTGATCGAACTGCTCGCCGTCGAGCGGGCTTGCGCCCCGGCCGTGCCGATCGAGTCGTATGTTATCCGGTTCCCGGCGCTGGCGGCCGAGATCCGCCGGGGCCTGGGTGGGGCGCTGCCAGCCATCCCGGGGTTCGAGATCCGCCGGCTCCTCGGCCGAGGGACGACGGGCGTCGTGTACCTGGCCTGGCAGCCCCACCTCCGCCGTGAGGTGGCCCTGAAGTTGTTGACGCTGGGGGAATACGCCGACGAGGAGTGCCGAACCCGGCTTCGCAACGAGGCCCACGTCATCGCCGGCCTTGAGCACCCGAACGTCGTCAAACTCTTCGACGCCGGCGAGCATGAGCGGGTGCCGTACCTCGTCCTGGAACACTGCCCGGGGGGCTCGCTCAAGGATCGGCTGGCCGCCGGGCCACTGCGGCCGTGCGACGCGGCGCGGCTCCTTGCGACCCTGGCCCGGACGATGCGACTCGCGCACGAGCGGGGCGTCATCCACCGGGATCTCAAGCCGGCCAACATCCTGTTCGGGTCGGACGGCGAACCCCGGGTCGGCGATTTCGGGCTCGCCCGCCTCCGCGATGAAACCGCCGGCCTGACGCCGACCCTGGCGAGCGTCGGTACGCCCGCGTACGCCGCCCCGGAGCAGGCCGGCGGAGCCGCCCCGACGGGGGCGGTCGTCACCCCGGCGGCGGACGTGTACGCGCTGGGGGCGATCCTCTACGAGTGCCTGACCGGCCGGCTCCCGTTCCCGGGCGGATCGGCGATCGCCGTCCTCCACGCCAAGCTGACCAGCGATCCGGCCCCGCTCCGCCAGATGGAGCCGTCCCTGCCGCGCGACCTCGAAACGATCTGCCTGACGTGCCTCAACCGCGACCCGGCGCGCCGCTACCCCGGTGCCGACGCCCTCGCCGACGACCTGGATCGCTTCCTCGCCGGCGAACCGATCCGCGCCCGGCCGCCCGGGCCGGCCGAACGCCTGGTACGTTGGTGCGGCCGCAACCGCGCCCTGGCCGCGCTCGTCGCCGTCCTCGTCATCGCCCTGGTGACGACCAGTGGCCTGCTCGTCCGGACCGAGGCCCTCCGCCAGGCGGAACGCGACGCCCGCACCGAGGCGGAGGACCACTACCGCACCTCCCTCGGCCTGCTGGCCGACTACACCCGCCTGACAAGCGACCACCGCCTGGCCCGCCGAGCCCAGCGGGACGTGCTCGAACGCGCCGCCGCCGTCTACGACGACCTGGCCGAGCGACGCCCGGCCGACCCGGATCTGGCGCTGGTCCGGGCCGAGGCGTACGCGCTCCTCACCGAGCGGGCCCAGGGCTACGGCGAGTTCCGGGTCGTCCTCGACCTGGCCGTCCGCTGCGATGCCCTCGTCGGCGAGCCGATCCTGGCCGACCCGCCCGACCCAGCCCAGCGTCTCCGCCTGGCCGACGTCCTGGAACGGCTCGTCGTGGCGGGGTCGTGCCCCGGCGGCGCGGCCCTGGCCGACCGTGCCGCCACCTGGGCCGACCGCGCCCGGGTTCTCCGCCAGCCGGCCGTCGCGGCCGGCGACCGCCGGGCCGCCGTCGCCGACCTACGCACCGACCTCCACCTGGCGGTGGCCTTGCGCGGCCGGCAGCAATATGCCGAGGCGATCCGCCGGCTCGAACGCTGCGAAGCCGGCTTCCGCGACTACCGCGCCGCCGCGCCGGAGTGCCCGGCCGGCCGGGACGGCCATCTCGAAAGCCTGATCCTCCTCGCCGAGGCGTACCGCCACGACGGCAACCGCGAGGCCGAACGCCGCTGCTGGCAGGCAGTCGCCGGCCCGGCACGTGCGCGGGTCGAGGCGAACCCCGGCGACCCGCGGCCGCTCCACCAGTGGCTCGCCATCCAGGGGCGGCTCGCCGAGGCGACCGGGACGGCCTTGCCGGCCGACGAGTGGCACCGCCAGGCCAAGACGGCCGTCCGCCTGTGGCACGTCTGGAAGGATGTCGATCCGGCGTGCTACGTCATCGCCCGCCGACTCGTCGACCTGTACGAAATGATCGCCTCCGCACACGAGTCGGCGGGCGAGCCGTCCGCGGCGCTGCCCTGGTTCGAGGCGGCGACCCAGCTGCTGACTGACCGGGTGAGCCAGTTCCCGGACGACGCCCCGTGTCGCCTCCGGCTCCTCGACCTCCTGGCCCGCTCCGCCTGGCTGGCGCGGGCCGCCGAGAACGAGGCCCGCGCCGCGGAGTTGTTCCGACGGACGGCGCAAGAAGCCGTCCGGCTCCTACGGCAACCCAACGCCGACCCGGCCGTCCGCGAGTGGGCCTGCCGTGCGGTGTCCGGCATCACCGCCGGGCTCCGCAACGCCGGCCGCCGCGACGAGGCCCGCGAGGTGACCGACGCGGCGATCGCGCTGCTGAGCGACCTCGTCGAGGAGCAGCCCGACCTGCCACTCTGGCGAGAAGGGCTCTCCGAGGCGTGGACCCAACTGGCAAAGACGCTCTGGCGCGAGGGCGACCACGCCCGGACCGAGCAGGCCCTGCGCCGGGCGGCCGACGAGGCCCGGATCTTGGCCGGGCGGTCCCGCGACCACGACGGCCTCCTCGACGACCGCCTCCGCCGGCTGGGCCGCTTCCTGGCCGAGCGCGGCCAGTTCAGGGCGGTGGCCGCCTGCCTGGACGAGCGCGCCCGCCTCGCCGCGGCGGACCCGCTCCGTGCGGGCTGGGTCGCCCGGGATTACCGGGCCTTGGCCGTCCAGGCGACGGAGCCCGACCTGCGGAAACACTGGGAACGCCAGGCCGACCGGCTTGCCCCGCCGGGGTGACGCGGCCCGATCACGCCGCCGCCTCGCGCAGCCGCCGGCCCAGGGCGCAGCAGCGCTGCGTCATTTCCTGCCGCTGCACCGCCATCTCCAGCGCCCGCCGCTGGCCGACGACCACGACCAGCTTCTTGCCGCGCGTCACGCCGGTGTAGAGCAGGTTGCGCTGCAACATCACGAAGTGCTGCGTCGTCAGCGGCAGGACGACCGCCGGGTACTCGCTCCCCTGCGACCGGTGGATGCTCAGGCCGTACGCCAGCATCAGCTCGTCCAGCTCGCCGAAGTCGTACGCCACCTCCCGGCCGTCGAATGACACGGCCAGTTCGCGTTCCGCCTCGTCCACGGCGACGACCCGGCCGATGTCGCCGTTGAAGACCTCCTTCTTGTAGTCGTTCTGCGTCTGGATCACCTTGTCACCGAGGCGGAACGTCGTCCCGAAGCGCTCGACCTGGCCCGCCCCGGCGCGCGGCGGGTTGAGCACCGCCTGGAGGTGCTGGTTCAGCGCCTCGACGCCGAGGGCGGAGCGGTTCATCGGCGACAGGACCTGGACGTCCGTCAGCGGGTCGAGGCCGAACCGCTTCGGGATGCGCTCGCGCACCAGGGCCGTCACCCGGTCGAGGATCGCCTCCGGCGTGTTCGCCTCGACGAAGTAGAAGTCGCCGTCGCCGCCGGCCGGGGCCGACTCCGGCACCTCGCCGCCGAGGATCGAATGCGCCGCCCGGACGATCCAGCTCGACCGGGCCTGGCGGAAGATCTCCGTCAGGCGCGCCACCGGCACGACGCGACTTTCGATCACGTCGGCGAGGACGGTCCCCGGCCCGACGCTCGGCAGCTGATCCACGTCGCCGACGAGGATGAGGCACGCCCCGGCCGGGATCGCCTTGAGGAGGTGGTACGTCAGGCCGACGTCGAGCATCGACGCCTCGTCGATGACGACGAGGTCGCACTCCAGCGGCTGGGCATTGTCGCGACGGAAGCCGCCGAGGGCCGGGTCGAACTCGAGCAGGCGGTGGATCGTCTTCGCCTCGCGGCCGGTCGTCTCGCTCAATCGACGTGCCGCCCGGCCGGTCGGGGCGGCCAATGCGATGCGCTGCCGCCGGGCGGCGAAGGCGTCGAGGATCGCCCGCATCAGGGTCGTCTTGCCGGTGCCGGGGCCGCCGGTGATGACGAGGGCCTTGTGCCGCGTCGCCGCTTCGACGGCGTCGCGCTGGGCCGGGGCCAGCTCGATGCCGGCCCGGCTCTCGAACGCGGCCAGGACCGGCCCCAGGTCGACGCCGCCGAGCGGGTGCGAACCCTGTGTCAGTCGGTGTAGTAGTCGCGCCGCGTGCTGCTCGGCGAGGAAGAGCGGCTTGAGGTACAGCCAGGGTTGGTCGCCGCCCGGCTCGCGGACGATCTCGCCCGACTGGCGCTCCGCCTCGACGGCGTTGCGCAGCGTCTGGTGGTCGATGCCGGTCAGCTGCTCCGTCGCGTCGAGGAGGGCCTCCTCCGGGTAGCCGACGTGGCCCTCAGTCTGCTGCTGCTGGAGCAGGTAACGCAGGGCGGCGCGAGCCCGATACGGCGAGTCGTGCGGGATGCCGAGCCGGCCGGCCAGGTCGTCGGCGGTCTTGAAGCCGACGCCCCAGATGTCGGTCGCGAGGCGGTACGGGTTCTCGCGCACCAGCTCGACGGCCCGGTCGCCGTAGGTGCGGTAGATGCGCACCGCCCGGCTCGTGCCGATGCCGTGGCCCTGGAGGAAGACCATGATGCCGCGGACGGCCTTTTGCTCCAGCCAGCTCTCGCGGATGCGGCGGATGCGCGTCGGGCCGAGGCCCTTGATCTCGGCGAGGTAGGTCGGGCTCTCGTCGATGACCTCGAGGGTGCGCTCGCCGAACCGGGCGACGATCTTCTTGGCGTAGGTCGGCCCGATGCCCTTGACGAGGCCGCTGGCGAGGTAGCGCTCGATGCCCTCCTTCGTCGTCGGCGGCAGGCAGCGCAGGGCGGCGGCCTTGAACTGCTCGCCGTGGGCGCGGTCGATCACCCAGCCGCCGGTCGCCTCGACGCGCTCGCCGGCGTTGATGCTGGCGACGGTGCCGACGACGGTGACCGGGCCGCGCCGCCCCGCCACGACGACGCGCAGGACGGCGAAGCCGCTGTCGGCGTTGTGGAAGGTGACGCGCTCGACGACGCCCGTCAGGGTCTGTTCCATACCCGGGATTGTACCCCGGAGCGGTGCGCGGATGCGATGCCGGTAGGCGGCGTGGCGTGCGGCGAGGTGTCGATGGTCGCGCTGTCTCCCCTGGTCCGCCAGGTCCGCCAACGGTCGCGCGCCGGGCGACGATGGGCGACAATGGCGGACAAACAGGGCAGGTCCGCCAGGTCCGCCAGGTCCGCCAGGTCCGCCAACGGTTTGCGCGCGCCGCGCGGGGTGCGTTTCACGCCGGGGACCGACCCCGACCAACCTCCCATCCCACCCGAAGCGGGCGGCTTGGGACCAGCCCAGTCCGCGGCCAAAATCGGAAAACGAAGCCGACGGCCAAAAAGGACACGAGCCGGGGCGGGGCCCGGCTCGTGCGGGGTTGGGGTGAGCGCTCAGGCCGCGGCGGCCTTGCGGCGGCGGAAGGCGAGCACGCCGACCGCCCCCAGGCCGAACAGCGCCAGGGTCGTCGGCTCCGGCAGGGCGTTCGGACCGGCGGCGAAATTGTCCCAGTAGATGTTGTAGCTGTTGCCGGCGTTGTACCCCTGGAGGATGGCGTTCCCCAGGGCGACCGACCCGGCCACCGACGGGTCGGTGAAGACCTGGTTGCCGTTGACGAAGAAGCGGAACGTCCCGTTGACGACGTCGAAGCCGAGGGTGTACCACTGGTCGTAGCCGCCGAAGCCGGCGACGTTGTTCCAGTTCGCCCCGTCCCAGACGCGGAACCCGTCCGCCCCGGCCCCGTCGGTGTTGTTGTTGAACTCGAGGATCGGGAAAGCCGACGTGGCGTTGGCGGCATCGACCGCCGTCGCCCAGAAGCTGGCGAGGCGGCCCTCCGCCCCGGCGACGTTCTGGTTCAGGCCGTTCCAGCCCGCCGGGACGTACAGTTCGACCTGGGCGCTGATCGTCCCGGCCGGCAGGGCGAACTGCCGACCCTGGGTGTTGTAGAACGCCGAGCTGAACGCCGGCGGCCGCAGCGACGCCTGGTCGGCGGCCGAGATGCCGTGCTGGAGGACGCCGAGCCGACCGCCGCCGGCCTGGCCGGCCGCGAACACGGCCGGGGCGTAGCGATCGACGTTCCACCCGGCCGTGTCGCCCGGGTTGTCGAACGAGTTGAACACGCCGGCCCGGGCCGGGCCCGCGAGCAGCACCACGGCGGCCGCGGCCAGCAGGAGCCGGCAGGCGGGAGGCCGCATCGAATCGAAGCGCATGACTACCCCTCTGCGAAAGACGCAGTTCGCGGCGCGGAATCCCCGGCCGACGAAAGCCGGTGGCACCGCGCCGAACACCAGTGCGAGGAGAGGCGTGTTAGGGTCGCCGGGGTGGGAGGACCGATCCGGCGTGGGGTAGGTGGCCCTGGCGGGCCGGGTTTGGTAGGCCGATCACTCGCGATGCTAGTTTATGGGTCGGCGGACGATAATGTCAACGGGCCCTGGCCCAAAACAACCCCGTGCCGGTCGGCGGTCGTCCGGCCGATTCCGCTTGCCGGGCCGGCCGGGGCGGATATGCTCAACGGGGTTACGTCCCCCGAGCGGAGTTCCCCCATGCCGCGGACCTTGCTCCTCGCCGCCTGCCTCGGCGCGCTGGCCTGCCTCGCCCCGGCCCAGGAGCCGAAGGCGCTCAAGGTCGGCTTCGTCGGCTCCGACGCCGACCCGTACTGGAAGGTCGTCGAGGCCGGGGCCCGCAAGGCCGCTGATGAGGCGAAGGCCGAGCTGCTCTTCAAGCTCAACCCCGACGGCAACTCGACCACCCAGCTCAAGGCGATCGACGACCTCGTCGCCGCCAAGGTCGATGGCGTCGTCGTCAGCCTGCTCGACTTCAAGGCCCAGTACGACGGCATGGCCAAGGTCGGCAAGGCCGTCCCGCTCGCGTACTTCAACTGCGACCTCAACGGCACCAACCGCGTCTACGCCGCCGTCAGCGACCACAAGCAGGGCGGCAAGCTCGCCGGCCAGTTGATCAAAGAAGCCAGGCCGGACGGGGCGACCGTCGTCCTGTTCACCGGCCGGAGCCAGGCGGCGTTCAGCAAGGACCGCTTCCAGGCATTCGCCGCCGAGCTGGGCATCGCCGACCCGGAGAAGGACACCAAGAGCAAGGACGGCAAGTACAAGCTCCTCTACCGCGAGCCGGTCCAGGACGGCGTCAACCCGGCCCAGGCGCGCGAGAATGCCCTCGACGCGCTGAAGCAGCTCAAGGACGAGCCGAACGCCTGCCTGGTCGGCCTGTGGGCGTACCACGGCCCGGCGATCGCCCAGGCGGTCAAGGAGGCGAACCTCGCCGGCAAGGTGACGATCGTCGCCTTCGACGACCAGGCCCCGACGCTGCAAGGCGTCGAGGACGGCCTGATCCACGCGGCGGTGGTGCAGGACGCGCGGGAGATGGCCTACAAGACGGTCAAGGCCGTGCTGGCCAAGGCGCGAGGCGAGGCGGTCAAGGGGCCGCCCGGCGGCCTGGAATGGGTGCCGCACCGCGCCGCGACCAAGGCCGGCGGCGACGGCCGACTCAAGGCGCGCGAGTTGAACGCCGAGCTGACGAAGATCCTGGCTCCGTGAGAGACACTCTCCATGAAAGCGATCCGTCTGGTGCTGTGTGGCGTCCTGGTGGCCGGCCTGCTCGCCGGCTGCAGCGGCGGCGGCGGGGGCGGCGGCAAGCCGAAGGTCGGCTTCGTGACCAACAATCCGCACGAGTTCTGGACCTTGGTCGAAGCCGGCTGCAAGGCCCAGGCCGAGAAGGACGGCCTCGACCTGGACTTCCAGCGGCCGCAGAAGGGCATCGCCGACCAGAAGTCGATCGTCGAGGCGATGGTCGCCGGCGGGGTCAAGGCCATCAGCATCAGCGTCATCGACCCAGAAGGGCAGACCAGTTTCCTCGACACGATCGGGGGCAAAGTGGCCCTGCTCGCCGTCGACAACGACGCGCCGAAAAGCAAGCGGCGGTGCTACATCGGGACGGACAACGTCAAGGCCGGCCGGGCGGTCGGCAAGCTGATCAAGGAAGCCAACCCGACCGGGGCGACCGTCGCCCTCTTCGTCGGCCAGCTCACCCACAACGGCCGCGGCCGGATCAAGGGCGTCCTGGACGAGTTGGAAATCGACGAGGCCACCGGCAAGAGCAAGGACGGCAAGTACGTCCTGCACCGCAACGCGGGGTCGGTCGCCTTCACGGACGACACCAGCTCGGCCAAGGCGCTGGAGAACGCCCAGGCGGTCCTCGTCCAGACCAAGGACGAGCCGCACGTCGTCCTGGTCGGCCTGTGGGCGTACAATCCGCCGGCCATCCTCACCGCCGTCGAGCGCGGCATGCTCCTGGGCAAGGTGACGATCGTCGGCTTCGACGAGGATCTCGACACGCTCCAGGGCGTCGCCAACGGCCACATCTACGGCACGGTCGTCCAGAACCCCTACGAGTTCGGCCGCAAGTCCGTCGAGGTGATGGGCAAGCTCGCCAAGGGCGAGGCGGTCGAGCTGCCGGCCGACGGCATCGACCACATCCCCGAGCGGATGGTCACCAAGGAGGGCGGCAAGGACCGGCTCAAGGCGAGCGAGTACGCCCAGAAGATCAAGCAGATCCTCGGCAAGTAGAGCGAGATGGCCGCCCCGCTGCTCGAAGCCCGGTCGATCCACAAGGCGTTCCCCGGCGTCATCGCCCTGGACGACGTCTCGCTCACCCTGCGCGCCGGCGAGGTGCTCGCCCTCGTCGGCGAGAACGGGGCGGGCAAGTCCACCTTGATGAAGATCCTCGCCGGCATCCACTCCCCCGACCGGGGCGAACTCCTGCTCGACGGCCAGCCGGTCCGCTTCCGCGGCGTCCGGGCCGCTCTCCAGGCCGGCGTCAGCCTGATCCACCAGGAACTCAACCTGGCGGACAACCTCACCGTCGCCGCCAACCTCTCCCTGGGGCAGGAGCCGACCCGGTTCGGCCTGCTCGACTTCCGGGCCATGGAGCGCGGGGCCCGCGCCCTGCTCGACCGGGTCGGCCTCGACGTCGCGCCCGGGGCCCGGGTGAGCACCCTGCCGCTGGGGCAACGTCAACTCGTCGAGATCGCCCGCGCGCTCGGCCTGAACTCGCGCGTCCTGATCATGGACGAGCCGACCTCAAGCCTGACCCAGGCCGAGACGGACCGCCTCTTCCAGGTAGTCGCCGACCTGCGCCAGGCCGGCGTCGCGGTCGTCTACGTGTCGCACCGCCTCGCCGAGGTGCAGGCGTTGGCCGACCGTGCCGTCGTCCTGCGCGACGGCCGCAACGCCGGCGAGCTGGCCAAGGACGAGATCACCCGGTCGGCGCTCATCCAGCGCATGGTCGGCCGCGACCTCAAGCAGATCTACCCGCGAACGGCCCGCACCGGGACCGGCTCGGTCCGGCTCGAGGTGCGCGACCTGGTCTTCGACGGCGGCGGCGACGTGCCGCTCTCGTTCGACCTGCACGGCGGCGAGGTGACCGGCCTGGCCGGCCTGGTCGGGGCCGGCCGGACCGAACTGAGCGAGGCGCTCTTCGGCCTGCGCGCCGTCCGGGCCGGCACCGTCCGCATCGACGGCGAGCCGGTGCGGCTGGACACCCCCCGCCGGGCGATCGCCGCCGGCCTGCTCCTGGTGCCGGAGGACCGTCGGTTGCACGGCCTGCTGCTCCAGGACAGCATCCGTCGCAACGTCGCCCTGCCGAACCTCGACCGCCTGAGCCGCCTCGGCCTGCTGAACTTTCTCGCGGAGGCCGCCCTGGCCGAGGACGCCCGGGAACGCTTGCGCATCCGGGCCTCCAGCACGCGACAGCTGGCCGGCCAACTGTCCGGCGGCAACCAGCAGAAGGTCGTCCTGGCCAAGTGGCTCGCCCGCCAGCCGCGCGTCCTCGTCCTCGACGAGCCGACCCGCGGCGTGGACATCGGCGCCCGCGGCGAGATCTACGCCCTCGTCGATCAGCTCGCCGGGTCCGGCGTCGCCGTGCTCATGATCTCCAGCGACATGGAGGAAGTGCTCGGCATGAGCGACCGCGTCCTTGTCCTGCACGACCACCGGCTGACCGGCGACCTCCGCCGCCAGGCCATGACCGAGACGGAGATCATGAACCGGGCCACGGGTTCGGGGGGGTGAATCATGGCGCGCCTGCTCGGTATCTTCGTCCTGCTGGTCGCCCTCTACGGCCTGCTGTATTACGCCAACCCGAACGCGCTTTCCGGGGACAACCTGCTGCCGGTCGCCCTGTGGCAGGGGTACTTCCTGATCCTGACGCTGGGGGTGAGCGTCCTGATCATCTCCGGTGGCATCGACCTGTCGATCGGCTCCGTCGTCGGCCTGACGGCGGTGCTCTTCAGCGTCTTCTGCCTCAAGGGGATGCCCCCCTGGCTGGCGTTCGTCGCGGTCCTCTTCGTCGGCGCGGCCATCGGGCTGCTCAACGGCCTGCTCGTGACCTGGCTGCGCCTCCAGCCGTTTCTGGTGACCCTGTGCGGCCTGTTCGCCTACCGCGGGTTGGCGCGCTTTTTCAGCGACGACAAGACGGTCAAACTCAAGCAGTTGGAGGAAACCCTGCCGGCCGACTGGCTCCCCCAACTCGACTTCTTCTCGTGGCTGACGGTCGGCAACCTGGAGCTGTTCGGCATCCAGCTGCCGGTGCTGTTCGTGTTCGCCCTGGGTCTGACGGTGGTGATGGCAGGCTTCCTGCACGGCAGCGTCCACGGCCGCTACCTGTTCGCCATCGGCGGCAATGAAGAAGCGGCCCGCTACGCCGGCGTGCCGACGGTTCGCTACAAGATCCTGGCCTACGTCATCTGTTCGACGCTGGCTGCCCTCGGCGGCGTCCTGTCGTTCTTCCACATCGAGACGATCGAGCCGGCCAGCAGCGGCGAGTTCTACGAGCTGTACGCCATCACCGGAGCGGTCCTCGGCGGCTGCAGCCTGCGAGGCGGCGACGGCAACGCGCTGGGCGTCGTGCTGGGAGCTTCCGTCCTGCCGGTGCTCCGCAATATGACCGTCTGGCTCAAGGCCGTGCCGGTCACGCTCCAGTACACGATCATCGGCGTCGTCCTCTTGCTCGGCACGATCGCTGACGAACTATTCAAACGCCGGGCGAACCGCCGGGGGTAAGGGGGATGCGATGTTGACGCCGGAACAGATCCTGTCGCGCCTGAACGAGTTGCGCAAGGACTACCAGGACGACGACGGCGAGGACGAGCAGTACCTCGCCCTGCACCATGCGTTCCTGTTCATCTCGTACAACATGGACGCCTTCAAGCGCTACATCCAGGAGGCGGCCGAGCGCGAGAAGCGCGCCAGGGAGAAGGAGTGACGCCCGGTCACTTCTTCGCGCCCTCCTCGCGCAGGCGGTCGAACAGCGGCTTGACCTTGCCGTTCTCCAGCGGCGCGGTCACCCGGACGTCCTCCGTCTGGGCCGGCCGGTCGAGGATGCTACCGTAGCTGACCTGCTCCCACGGCTGGCTGTGGTTGAAGCCGCGGTAGATGGTCTCCGCCGTCGCCGGCAGGAACGGCTTGAGCAAGATCGCGATCACCCGCAGCTGCTCGACCTGCTCGAAGAGCACCTTCCGCGCCGCGGCGGCGTCGGTCTTGACGAGCTTCCACGGCTCGGTCCGGTCGAAGTACTGGTTCGCCGGGTAGAGCACCTGCATCCAGATCGCCTCCAGCGCCTGGCTGTAGCGGAACGCCTCGATGTGGCCGCGCACGTCGGCGACGATCTTCGCCAGCGGCACGACGCTCGGCACCGGCGTCGGCACGACGCCGGCCGTGCCCGGCAGGGTGGCGTTCTCGTTCTGGCTGACGAGCTTGACCGTCCGGCTGAACAGGTTGCCGAGGTTGTTCGCCAGGTCGGCGTTGTAGCGGTCGGTGAACCGCTCCCAGCTGAACTCGCCGTCGCCGGGGAACGGGCAGTCGCGCAGGAAGTAGTACCGGAACGCCTCCGCGTTGAACTTCTCAATCAGCTCCATCGGCTCGATCGCGTTGCCGGTCGATTTGCCGATCTTCTCGCCGCGGATCGAGACGAACCCATGGCCGAAGACGAGGCGCGGCGGCGCGATGCCGGCCGCGAAGCACATCGCCGGCCAGAGGGCGCAGTGGAAGCGCGTGATGTCCTTGCCGATGACGTGGACGTCGGCCGGCCACCACTGATTGAACCGCGCCTCGTCGGTGCCGTAGCCGACGCCGGTGACGTAGTTCAAGAGCGCGTCGAACCAGACGTAGATCGTGAACGCCTCGTCGAACGGCACGCGGATGCCCCAGTCCTCGCCGGAGCGCGTGATGTTCACGTCGAGCAATTCGCGCTCGACGAAGGCGACGACCTCGTTCCTCCGGCTCTCCGGCTGGATGAAGTCCGGGTGCTGGGCGTAGAACTCCAGCAGCCGGTCGCGGAACGCCGACAGGCGGAAGTAGTAGCACGGCTCCTTGCGCAGGACGACCGGCTTCTGGTGGATCGGGCAGACCTTCGCCTCGCCGATCTCCTTGTCGGTCTTGAACGCCTCGCAGCCGTCGCAGTACCAGCCCTCGTAGTGGCCCTTGTAGATGTGGCCGTTGTCGAACACCTTCTGGATGAACGCCCGGCAGCCGGCGTGGTGGCGCGGCTCGCTCGTCTGGATGAAGTCGTCGTGGCTGATGCCGAGCGCCCGCCAGACGGCCTGGAACCCGGCCGCCATCTCGTCGCAGTAGGCCTGGGTGTCCTTGCCGAGTTCCTGGGCGCGGCGCGAGACCTTGACGGTGTTCTCGTCGTTGCCCATGAGGAAGAAGACGTCGTAGCCTTCGAGCCGGCGGTAGCGGGCCTGGACGTCGGCCCCGAGCTTCTCGAACGCGGTGCCGATGTGCGGCAGGCTGTTCGGGTAGTCGATCGCCGTGGTGATGTAGTAGCGTCGGGGTTGAGACACGGTCGCTGGCCACCTCCTGGCGGGGCGTACGTCGTCGGCAGCGACGGCGAGCCCGCCGCTCTATAAGAGAAGGATCGGAGGTCGGGGGTTCGCTGTCAAGAAGTTGAGCCAGGAGGTCGGACCGTGCTCACCCGCGCGCACCGGCAGGAGGCCCTCTCCCGGGCGTACATCCACGCGATCGCCGGCCGGTTCGGCCTGCTGTGCGGCTTCCGCGACTACGACTACGGGATCGACCTGAGCCTGCACGAGATCCGGCGGAAGGGGAGCCGGTATGCCGAATCCGGCCACCGGCTCGACATCCAGGCGAAGAGCACCACCCAGGCGACGCGGACGGAGGGCGAGGTGTTCTACGATCTGGAGATCCGGACGTACAATACCCTGCGGGAGGACCTGGTCGGGTGACCGCGCATCCTGGTGCTCCTGCTGCTGCCCGAGGACGAGGCGACCTGGACCGACCAGACGGAGGAGCACCTCCTGCTCCGGGATTGTGCCTACTGGGCGTCGTTCAAAGGGCAGCCGGCAACCGACAACGCGAAGGCAATCCGGGTCGCGATCCCGCGAGGGGACGTCTTTTCCGTGGAAGCGCTGGCCCGGCTCATGGAGAAGGTCCGCAAACAGGAGGACCTATGAACCTGTCTCCCTGGATCGACCCGCGCGTCGAGCGGGTCGCGCCGCCCGACGTGCGGCGGTACATGCTCACCCACGGCTGGGAGGTCCAATCCCCCCCAAGCGCAGACCTCGTCGTCTTTGGCGGCCCGGTCGATGACGACGGCGAGCCGATCACCCTCGTCCTGCCAGCCAGCGAGCGGATGGCCGACTTCCGCGCCCGCGGCATCGACCTGATCGGCGCGCTGGGGATCCTCGAGAACCGCTACGCCGTCGAGATCCTCGACGAGATGCTGCGCGGCCCGGACGGCAACGGCACCGTGCCGCACGCCCAGGCCGACGGCGTCCCGGCCGGGAAGTGAACCCCGATGGCCACCTTCCGCCTGTTCGTCTACGGCACCCTGAAGCGCGACGGCAGCCGCGGCCCCGTCCTGGCCGGCCAGCGCCACCTCGGCCCGGCGCGCACCCTGCCTTGCTACGCCCTGTACGACCTCGGCGCGTACCCCGGCCTGGTCCGCGACGACCGGGCCGGCGAGGTCGTCACCGGCGAGCTGGTCGAGGTGGACGACGCCCTCCGGCCGCGGCTCGACGCGATCGAGGGGTCGCCGACACTGTTCCGGCTGGAGGAGGTCCATCTCGAAGGGATCGCCGACCCGGTGTGGGCGTACTTCTACCGCCGGCCGGTCCACGGCCGGCCGCGCTGCCCGGACGGCGTCTGGCGCAACGTCCCCGGCCGGGACGAGGAGGAGTGACGCTCACGCCAGCTCGGCCAGCCGGGCGGCGAGGTCGGCCTCCGTCGCGACGCGCAGCCCGGGCGAGCGGCCCGTCAGCCCGTGCGCCGCCAGGGCCGGCGCTCCGCCGTCCGGGTCGGTGACGAACAACGCTTTCCGCAGCCGGTCCGGCCGGGCGAGCAGCCGGCCGACCTCCTCGACGACGACCGGCCGGTCGGTGCGGGCGTCGACGACGATGACCGGGACGAGGTCGATCAGCGTCTCGACGACGCCGCGCCAGTCGGCGTCCGAGACGGTGCGGAGGTTGTCGGTGAACGGCGAGAACGCCCCGACGACGTAGCCGATCCGGCCCTGATCGAGCAGGCCGACGACGCGGAGCGGGTTGAGCGCGGTCGAGACGACGGCGAGGGACCGGCCCGTCTCCGGGCTCGACGCCCCGAGCAGGAGCAGGTACGGCGGCTGTAGCGCGAGGAGGAGGACGGTCGCGACGAGGGTCGCGCTCATGGCGTAGCGGTACGGACTCGGCTCGGCCGCGAACGGCGACAGCCAGACGCCGAGGCAGACGACGACGAGGCCGGTCAGGAACCCGGCGCGGCGCGCCCGGACGAAGATGCCGGCCATCGCCGGGACGGCGGCCAGGGCGCGGAGGCCGGACTTGCGGAGTGTGTCGAACCAGAGGCACGGCACGACGCCGGCGAGGAGGAGCCCGGACGCGAACAGGCGGAAGCCGGCGTCGGCCGACCCAGACCAGACCGCGACGGCCGTGACGACGGCGGCCAGGCCGTAGAGGCGCGTGAACACGGCTCAGCCCCCGCCGGGTCATTGCTCCTGAAGATCGTCCGGGTCGGCGGGCGTGCCGGCGGAGCAGTAGTCCTGGAAATCGCGGGCGAGGTCACCCGCCCGGCGGCGGAGTTGGTAGAAGACGTAGAGGTACAGGAGGACGACCGCCGTGACGACGAGCCCGGCGAGAACCCAAGGCAGCGGGCTGTACATCAGCGACTGGTATTTCGCCAGGTTGGCGGCGTCTTCGACCTTGACGCCGGAGTCGGACAGCCAGATCGGGATGAAGAACACCGCCAGGGCGGTCAGAACGCTGAGCAGCAGGAACACGAGGCCGGGCCGGATGACGACCGGAAGGCGCAGCTGGAGGAGCGGCTTGCCCGACTCGGCCTTGTAGCCGAACTCCAGGTCGAGATCGTCGGCCTCGATGTCGAAGGAGCGCAGGCCGCGCTCGACCCGGAACTGGATCTCGTATTCGCGGTTCCCCTTGTCGTTGGTCCGCCAGGTCGGCTCCTGGGCGTTGATGAAGTCCGGCGGGGCGGCCAGGCGGACCGTGGCCAGGTCCGGATCGGCCGGCAAGGCGGCGTACAGATAGTACTTCCGCCCCGGCCACAGGACGTAGCCGGCGGAACTGAGCGGCACCGGCTTCTTGCGCGCGTCGAGCAGCCGGACCGAGACTGGGGCCAGTTCGAGCAGGGCCGGCGAGACGACCTGGCGGACGACGCCGGGCGGGTGGAGTACCTCTTCGGTCTTCATGGGCGGCTCACTCCGAGACGTTGGCCGACGGCGGCACGAGCAGGGGCAGGACGTTCCGCAGTTTCTCGCGCAGGAAGTCCGCATAGACCTCGGCCGGCGGCGGCTGGTCCATCGTCTTCTCGATCAGGCGGGGCAGGTGACGCAGGGTCAACAGCGCGCGCAGGTCCTGTTCGGTGACCCGCCGCAGTTGGGTCTTGCGGTGGTGGTGGCGGTTCTCGTCCCAGACCTTGCGCGTCCCTTCCGACATGGCTTCGATCAGATCCCCGTCCGCGTCGCGTGGCCAGAGGACGATCAGCCGCGCGCCGCGGCCGTACTTCCGGAAGTAGTCGAACTTGGAGCGCAGATCGACGAGGGTGCCTCGGCGCAAGCCGAGAAGGAAGCCGACGCCGACTTTCAACTCCTTCGGGCCGTCGCCGACGGCCCCGTCGGCGCGTTGGCAGTCGATGCGCGTCACGATGCCGTAGGCCGGATTGTCGCCCACCGAATCGGTCGCGACGACGCGGGTGATGGTCCAACCGGCGAGGGCCCCTTTGTCCGCCGCCTGAAGGAAGCCGCCCAGGCATTCGTGCAGTTCTTGTAGGGTCGTCTCGCTCGCGGACTTCCGAGCGGCCTCCCGGGCGCGGGTCCAGGCCGTGTCGAGAAGGAGCGGCCACGACGTTGCTGCGACGTCCGACGTCGGCCGCCTTGCGGTATCGACCGACGACGTCGCCTCGGGCGGAACCGGGCCGGTCGTTGAGCTGAGCCCAGGGACGGGATCTCTTCGGCCGTAGACGATCGTGTCGTAGGCGTCGCGGAGGTACATCAAGACGTTGCGAAGGACGACGCCCGATCCGACCTGCTGCGCGGCGAACTTGTCGGCGAAGGGGAACGACTTCCGCAACTGGCTCGCGTTGGGGTAGTCAGCGAGCATTCGCTGGACGCGGGTGTGGACCAGATGGACGAGCTGCTCCGCGCTCGGCGGGGTGAGCCGGACCGCCGCGGGGAACCCGGGCAACGCAGGGATGGTCTGGTTGATCCTAGCCTGAACGAATCCCTCGACGAGCAGCGGGGCCGCCTGAGCGTCGTAGAGGCCTTGCTCGAAGAACAAGAGGAAGAGAACCCCCCGGGTCGCATCGATCGCCTGTGCCACCTGTTGGAAGAACTGCCGGGCGAGATCCCCGTCGAACGCATGGAACGGCGAGAAGAGTTGCTCGAAGTTATCGAACGCGACGACGACCGGCATCCGACAAATGGCGCAGGCTTCGATTAGCACATGGAGCAAGGAGCGGACCAGATCCGCCCGGGTGTCGTCGCCCTGCAACTGCGGCAGGTACCCTTCCCGCAGGTAGGTCGGGAGGACTTCCGGATCTTCGAGCAGGACGCGGCGTGCCATCGCGGCGTAGAGCGACCGGCGGACGATCGGGACCAGGCTCGTACTCGTCTCCCGGCGGCGGAGGTGCGCCTCGACGAGGGCCAACGCGCGATCGGGGGCGAGCCCGCCGTCGAGCAGGACGGCGCGGAGCGCGTCCGTCGAAGCCGGGGCGGCGAGGGCAGCGAGCAGGTTCCCCCACCGCTTCGTGACGCGCTCCGCCCCGCTCCAGCACAGCACCGACGACTTCGCGGCGTCCGGCCGAAGGCTGAAGAGCTGTTCGACCGGCGACAACTGCTGGAGCGCTTGGAGCAGCAACCGCCGCGTAATCCGCCGGGCGATTAACTCCAGTGGCGGATCCTGGTGGAACTCGTCCTTCTCGCCCAGGGCGATGCGTAACTGGGCGAGGAGATACTCCTCGAACCCCTGCCCGGCCGCGAGGGTGGACGGCCGCACGACGAGTTGGGCCTTGCGGTCTGCGCGGTCGATGAGCGTCTGAAGCAGGTGCGTCTTTCCGGCCCCGCGGTCGCCCAAGACGGTGACCGCGCGCGCCGGCTTTAGCTGCCCGGCTTCGGAGTACTCCGAGAGGCGGTAGGAATCGATCGCCGCCAGGAGTTGTCGGCGCTCCTCGGCATGAAGCTCGTCGCAGTGCAACTGGGCGAAGTCCTCCGCCGCGCGGTGCGGGCTGGCGAGCGATTCAAACGGGTTGCCCTGCGAGCGGAGGATCTCCAGGGCCCCGACCTCGATCTGGCGGGTCTCCTCTCCGTCAGGGGAGATCGACATAGAACTTCACCTCCTTGTCGAGGTAGAGGGCGTTCTGGTGGTCGGGAAGGGTGGCGAGCGCGAGCGTGTAAGGGCCGAGCCGAATCCGCTTCTGGACGTGCAGCATCCGCAGCCCGTCGTGGAATTGCGCCAGCGACAGACCCGGGTGCGCCGACCTCAGTTGCTCGTAGATCTGCGGCAGGGTCGGCCGGGTCAGCGCGTTGCGTTGCTTGTGCTCGGCCACGATCCGCACGGCGTCGTCGAGCCAGGCCGCCTCGGCCGCCGGGACCGCTTTCGCCTGCCCCAACACTTGCCGGAGCGCCTGGGCCGTTTGCCGGTAGCGCTCGACCTCGTGCCGCAGCGTCTGCTGCAACCGGACCACCTCCCGGTTCAGTTCGGCCAGGGTCATCTCCGCCGCCTCGACTGCGGCGTCCACCGCAACCCCCTGGGACGCCAGGATGTCGCGCAGCCCCTCCGCGATCGCGCGGGGGTCGCCTTGCTCGGCCACCCACCGCCGGCCCTTCTCCGTGATGCGGGCGAATTTCGGGGGTGGGCCCTTCTTCGTCGCTTTGACCGTCGCGGGTGAGTCGGCCTCCTCCAGGAGTTGCTCGGCAAGCGCCGCCTCGACCAGCGGCTGGCCTTTCGCCCCGGTGGCAAACAGGGCCCCGGAAGCCGCGCTGCCCTGGAGGGGTCTTGAAACGCCGTCCAGCGCACTTTGCAGCGCGGCCAAGAGAGCCTTCTCCAGCGCGGCACGCTCGGCGGCGGGATCCTTGGCGGCTTTTTTGGCCATGGCGGGCTCAGAGAACGGGCCGGGAAGGTTCGAGAGTTGATACCCTACCACGACCCGCCCCGCCCCGCAAGCGCCTACGGCAGCTTGTCCGACGCCCAGGTGCCGATGAATGGGCTGACTTGCAGGTTGCCCGGCGTCAGGAGCAGCAACAGCGCCGTCTCGCGGCGCAGGCCGGCGAACGGGCCGCCCGAGCGCCGCGGGGCCGGCCCGGTCGGGATCGTCAGCTCGACCGGCACGCCGGCCCGCTGCACGACGAGCACCTTCGTCGCCCCGAGCGGCTCCTGCTCCTTCCACTCCAGGAACTCCCACGCGCAATCGACGACCCGGCCGTCGTACTTCAGCAGCACGTCGCGCGCCACCAGGTCCGGGATCGCCGTCCCCGGCGTCAGCCACACCTGCCGCTGCGCGACCGCCTTCGTCACGACCGGGTTGCCGGCCAGGTCGTAGTACATCGACGACTGGCCCATCCCGTCCGGGCCGTACTCGAACGTCGCCCGGCAGTAGCCGAGGTTGCCCAGGGTCGGCTTGTTCGCCGCGTCGTAGAACCACTCCCCGACCAGGTTGTAGCCGACGAACTTGCGCACGTGCCGCGCCACGCCCGTCACCCGCATCGGCCCGGTCGGGCCGTCCGGCGGATCGACCGGCGGGGCCTTCGGCACGACGAGCCGGTTCGCCGCGTCGTACGTCGCCACCTCGGTCACGTTGCCGAGCTCGTCCACCGTCCACGTCGTCCGGGCGACGCCGTCCGGCTTGGCGATCGGCCGGCCCGCCACGTCGAACGTCGCCAGCTCGGACAGGGCCCCGAGGTCGTCGTAGCGCGTCCGCACCTCGGCCACCCCGGTCGCGTCCGCCTTCGGCGAGTCGTCCGCGTTGAGGAGCTTCGCCTCCGTGATGTTGCCCCAGTCGTCGTGCTTGAGGGTCAGCTTCGCCGCGAGCGGGTCGCGGCTCGCCTCCGGCGAGCCGAGCATCACCAGCTCGAGCAGCCCCTCCGCCCCCGGCCGCGGCTCCAGGGCGAGCGGCCGGCCGTCCGTGTCGTAGTACGTCACGCCGACGAGGTGGCCGGCCCGGTACTCGAGCTTCCGCTTCGCGAAGCGGATCGTGCCGCGCGTCGGCTTGCCGTCCCGGTCGAAGAGCGCCTCCTCGGTGAGCCGGCCGTCGTCGTTGTACTCGTACGTCGTCCGGGCCGCCCCCCAGGCGTCGAGGGCCGGCGCGCCGTCCGGGCCGACGGCCGTCTTCTCGACGACCTGGCCGCGGTCGTTGTAGCGCAGCTTGACCTTGACCTCGTCGCCGCGCAGCCGGAACCGGAGCGGGTCGCGGAACGGCGGGGCCGGGTTGCCGGCCGCGTCGAAGAAATCGACCTCGGTCACCCGGCCGTACTTGTCGTAGTGCGGCCCGAGCGCCTCGCAGCCGAGGCCGCGGATCCGGAGCGGCTTCCGCTCGGCGTCGAAGTTCGCCAGGCGGGTGCAGTTCCCGTCGCCGTCGTAGCCGTACTCGCGCCGGGCGTAGCCGTTGCGGACGACGGGCTTCTCCTCGCCGCCCGGCGCGGCCGCCGGGGTGCGGTTCTCCTCGAACCGGAGGTGGCCGCGCCCGTCGTACTCCATGACGGACAGGTTCGTCACCTTGCCGTCGAGGTCGAGCGTCTCGCGCCGGGTCGGGTTGCCGTCCGCGTCGTGGGCCGTGCGCGACTTCGCCAGCGAGAAGAACGGGAAGAACGCCTGGACCGGTTTGCCCTGGCCGTCGAAGTACGCCGTCTCGAGCAGGTCGCCCTGGGCGTTCCACGTCCGGTCGACCCGGGCGAAGCCGCCCGGGTGGAGCATCGGCTTGTCCTCCGGGTCGAGGAACGACTCGCTCCGCGGCAGGCCGTGGTCGTCGGGGCGGAAGCGCCGGCCGAAGATGCCCTCGTTGTCCGGCCGGGGCTTGCCGGTGCCGCTCCGGTAGCGCGTCTCGCTCGGCAGGCCGTCGTCGTCGTACGTCAGCTCGACGTGCGTCGCGCCGGACGACGTCCGGGCGCGCGGGTAGCCGCGCTCGTCGGTGTAGAACCCGGTCGCGCCGCGCTCGGTCGCGCGCGACACCTGGAACGTCCACAGGACGCGGTTCGCCGCGTCGCGCGCCCGCTCGCGCTGGACGCGGCCCTTCTCGTCGCGCTGGTACTCCCAGGTGCAGGCCCGGCTCTCCGGCACGGTCGCCTCCTGCGGCGCGACGAGCGACGCGAGCGGCCCGACCGGCAGCGGCCCGGCGGCCGGGTTGACGCGGTCGATGCTGCCCGACGGCAGCCGGTCGAGGTACGTCCGGACCGTGTGATTCGTCGTCGGCCGGCCGCGCCAATCGACCGCATCGACGCGCTCGACGAGGCCGCCGCGCAGCGTGAAGCGGAAGGACCGCTGCCGCCGGGCCGCCTCCTCGGGGCTGAGCCGGCGCAGCCCCTCCAGCGCGCCCCAGCGCCGCCCGACCGCGGCGAAGTACGCCGTCTCGGTCTCCGGGCTCGGCGGGTCGGGTGGTTGCCCCCCGCCCCACAGCATCCGTTGGGCCAGCAGCAGGCCGACGACGAGCAGGGCAAGCGCCAGGCCGACCAGGGCCGGGTGCCGGCCGGCGAGCTGGGCCCACGGCCACCAGAACGGCGGCCGGCGGGCCTGGATCGGCTGGCCGGCCAGGTAGCGCCGCAGGTCGTCGGCCAGGTCCTGCGCCCGGCCGTAGCGGTCGGCGGGGCTCTTCCGCAGGCACTTCAGGCAGATCGTCTCCAGGTCGCGCGGCACGTCCGGCCGGACCTGCCGCGGCGGCACCGGCTCCTCGTAGCGGACCTGGTCGAGCGTCTCCATGACCGTCTCGCCCAGGAAGGGCGGCCGGCCGGTCAGGCATTCGTAGAGGATCGCCCCGAGCGAGTAGATGTCGGTCGCCGGGCCGACGTACTTCGTCCGGCCCTCGGCCTGCTCGGGGGCCATGTAACTCGGCGTGCCCATCACCGCCCCGGTGCGCGTGTTCGCCCCGGTGCCGTCGATCTGCTTCGCCAGGCCGAAGTCGGACACCTTCGGGACGCCGAGCAGGCGGACGGCCGGCGACGCGGCGGCGAGCGGGTCGCCGTCGGCCGGGGTGGCGAGCAGGACGTTGGCCGGCTTGAGGTCGCGGTGGATGATGCCGGCGTGGTGGGCTCGCTCGACCGCGTCGGACAGCAGGGCGAGCAGCTCGGCGGCGACGCGCGGCGGGAGCGGGTTGCCAGCGATCGCCTGGCGGAGGTTGCCGCGGTCCATGTACTCCAGGGCGGCGAACGGCACGCCGGCGTGTTCGCCGACCTCCCAGACGCGGACGATGTGCGGGTGGGACACCCGCGAGATGGCCTGGTTCTCGGTCCGGAAGCGGATCAGGTCGCCGGGGCGAGCCTGCGGCCCGGCGGCGACGACCTTGAGGGCGACGAGGCGGTCGGACGCGGCGTGACGGGCCTTGTAGACGACGCCCATGCCGCCATAGCCGAGGAGGCTGAGGATCTCGTAGCCGGGCAGGGCCGGCTCGGCGGCGGTCGGCGTGGCGACGAGGCCGTTGTCGCCGACACCGGGCCCGGGCGTGTGGGCGGACGGGGTCGTGTCGCGGAGGGAGAACAGCTCGACGCCCTGGCCGCACTCGGGGCAGAGGTTCCAGCGCGCGTGCGGGTCCGGGCGCTGGTCGGTAGCCGGATCCCAGCGGTGGCCGAGCGAGCAGATCTGGATCTGTGGCATGGCCGCCTCCCACGGGCCGCGAGCCGGTCGCCGCATACCAGATTAACGCACGATGAGCCCTCTCGGCAAGAGGCCAGGGCCAACCAAAAGGACGAAGGGTCAGTGGTTCCGATCGACGACCTTGTGCGAGATCGCCTCCAGCATCGTCCGGAAGATCGACGGCGGCAGGGCGGCCAACTCGGCCCGGGCGCTGTCCGTGTACTCGAAAGCCCGCCGTCGGGCGTAGGCGACGCTGTCCGTCGCCTGGAGCAGCGGCAGCAGCGCCCGCCGCTGGTCGGGCGATTTCCCGGCCAGGATCGCCCGCGCCTGCTCGGCCTGGGCCGAGCTGCCGGTCGCCAGGAGGTGGATCACCGGCAGGGTCAACTTCTGCTGCTCCAGGTCGGTGCCGAGCGACTTGCCGGTCGTCTGTTCGTCGCCGACCAGGTCGAGCACGTCGTCGGCGATCTGGAACGCCAGCCCCAGATCCCGGCCGTAGCGCGTCATCCCGGCGACGACCTCGGCCGACGCCCCGGCGAACAGGGCCCCGAGCTGGCAGCAGCACGCGAGCAGCTCGGCCGTCTTGCCGTCGATCACGTCGAGGTAGCCCGCCTCGGTCAGGTCGAGCTTGCCCTGCGTCAGCTGCTGGCACAGTTCGCCTTCGCAGACGCGGTTCGTCGCCTGGCCGACGATCCGGCACGCCCGCACGTCGTCGAGCGTCGCCGCCAGGTGGAAGGCGTGCGTGAAGAGGAAGTCGCCCAGCAGGACGCTCGCCTGCGTCCCCCACCGGGCGTTCACCGTCGGGACGTGGCGGCGCAGGTCCGCCCCGTCGAGGACGTCGTCGTGGACGAGCGTCGCCGTGTGGATCATCTCGACGACCGCCCCGAGGACGGCGTGCGCCGGCGTGTAGCGGCCGCACGCCCGGGCGACGAGCAGCAGCAGCACCGGCCGGAGCCGCTTGCCGCGATACTGCCGCGTGTGCTCGGCGATGCGCGTCACCTCGGGGTAGCGGCTGCGAAGCTCGCGGGCCAGGACGCGCTCGACCTCTTCCAGGTCGGCGGCGATCGGAGCGTACAGATCCAGCGGCGGGGCGGTCGCCGGGGGCACATCCAATACCGACGCGTGCATCGTTCGCTCCTTCTCGCCTGGGCCGCGTTCCCTGCGTTCTCGTTCCGCCAGGCGATTCAGAAGTTTCAATCTTGCGTGAATCGTATGCCGACGGGCGGTCGGCGTCAATCACGGCTTCGGGACGCTCAGCCGTCGCGTCGCCAGGGGCCGGACTTGCCGCCGCTCTTGGCTTCTAACCGGATCTGCTCGATCGTCATAACGCGGTCGATCGCCTTGCACATGTCGTAGACGGTCAGGGCGGCGACGCTGACGGCGGTCAGGGCCTCCATCTCGACGCCGGTCCGGCCGAAGACGCGGACCGTCGCCGTGATGGCGAGCAGGCCCGGCTCGGGGAAGTCGAAGTCGATCGCGCAGCCGGTGATCGGCAGCGGGTGGCAGAGCGGGATGAGTTCGCCGGTGCGCTTCGCGGCGAGGATGCCGGCGAGGCGGGCGACCTCGAGGACGTCGCCCTTGGCCAGGGCACGGTCGCGGATCTTCGCCGCCGTCTGGGGGGCCATGCGGACTCGGCCGCTGGCCGTCGCCTCGCGCAGCGTCTCCTCCTTGAGCGAGGTGTCCACCATGCGGCTCGCGCCGGTTTCGTCGAAATGGGTGAAGTCGGCCATGCGAAGACTCAGTAGCGGGGGAGGGTCGGATCGATCCGGAGCGACCAGGCGTCGATGCCGCCGGCGAGGGAGTAGACCTCGCCGAAGCCGTTCTGGGAGAGGAGGTAGGCCCCGTTCAGACTGCGGATGCCGTGGTGACAGTAGACGACCACCGGCACCCCGTCGGCCGGGACGACCTCGTCGAGGCGGGAGGCCAGCTCGCCGAGCGGGATGAGCTGGCTGCCCGGCAGGGCGGCCGCGTCGTGTTCCCACGGCTGGCGCACGTCGAGGAGGTGGACCGGCCGGCCGAGCCGGAGCCGTTCGGCCAGGTCGTCAACGGACATCTGAGCCACCATGAACCGCCATCCGCCGTCGGTCGTAGAAAGTGCGACCCCGCCGCCAACGCTACTGTAGGGACCGGCGTTCCTCTTGGCGGGAAATCGGACCGCCCTGTCGATTCGCCTCCGGTCGCTCGTCTAATCCGCAGCGGGATGGAGCCCCGCGGGCGGCGTCGAATCCGGGAAGCTCGCGCAAGCCCCTCGAACGGTCGAGTTCCAGATTACACGCCCGGTTTGCCGCCCGGATCGCCCCGTGCGCGGAGAGTGCGATGGACGCCACGAACCTGGACCTGCTCGCCCCCGGCGACGGGGCGGGTCGGCCGACCGAGCCGGCCGGGCTGCCGGCGTCGCGCCTGGGCGGGGCCCGCCTGCTGCGGCCGCTCGGCACCGGCGGCATGGGGACGGTCTACCTCGCCATCGACGAGGCGCGCCACGACCGGGTCGCCGTCAAGGTCCTGTCACCGGACCTGGCCCGCTCGACGGTCCACGTCCGCCGCTTCGAGCGCGAGGGCCGCAGCGGCCGGGCGCTCGACCACCCGAACGTCGTCCGCTGCCTCGACTTCGGCCAGGACGCCACCACCGGGCTGCACTATCTCGTCCTGGAATACGTCGACGGCGGGACCGCCCAGGGGCTGCTCGATCGGCGCGGCCGGCTCGACGTCGGCGAGGTCGTCGCCATCGGCGTCGCGGTGGCCCGCGCCCTGGAGTACGCCCACCGGCGCGGCATCGTCCACCGCGACGTAAAGCCGGAGAACGTCTTCCTGACGCGCGACGGAGGCGTCAAGCTCGGCGACCTCGGCCTGGCGAAGCAGCTCGACGACCCGGCCGGCCACCTGACCGCGACGCGGCAGGCGTTCGGCACGGCGCTGTACATGCCCTACGAGCAGGCCGTCAACGCCCGCTACGCCGACCACCGCAGCGACGTCTACGCCCTCGGCGGCACGCTGTATCACCTCCTGACGGGCCACGTCCCGTTCCCCGGCCGCGACGTGGTCGAGGTCTTCCGCAAGAAGCGCCAGGGCGACTTCGCCCCGGTCCGCGCCTGGGCCCCTGAGACGCCGCCGGCCCTGGCGGCGGTCATCGCCCGGATGCTGGCCGCCGACCCGCGCGACCGGCCCGAGGACGCGGCCGAATTGCTCCGGGCCCTGGACGCGACCGGGATCGAGCCGGTCCCGCCGCGGATCGACGGGTCGTCTGGCGAGATCGCCGTCGCGTCGGCCCTGACGGCGACGGAGCCGGACCTGGCCGTCCCGGCCGAGGAGCCGTGGTGGCGGCTGGCGCGCCCCGCGGAAGCTGCGCCGGCGAAACCGGCCGCGATGCGGTGGTGGCCGTGGTTCGCCGGAGCGGCCGGCCTGGTCGGGGCCCTCGCCTTCCTCGCCCGCTGACGGCGAAACCGTTCCGGCGGCGCGGGGTTGAACGGGGCAGGAACTTCGGCCGGCTCCCGGCCGTCTCACGTCCAGTCCCGACCTCACTCGGAGAGCGACCATGCGCCGCACCGTTCCGATCGTCGTGGCCGTCTGGCTCGGCCTGACGCTCACCTCCGCCGCCGACGTGACCGACCTGATCAAGATGACCAAGAGCCAGGACGCCGACGAGCGGCGCAACGCCTACAAGGATCTCGGTGCCGCGATGGGCGAGGCGAAGGTCGTCCTGCCGGTCTTCCTCGCCGGCCTGAAAGACCCCGACCGCTACGTGCGCCGCTTCTCGGCCCAGGGGATCGCCAAGGTGGAAGGGGCCGACCCGAAGGTCGTCGTCCCGGCGTTGGGCAAGATCCTGATGAGCATGACGGAGGAGAAGGACGTGATGGAGGCGGCCGCCCACGCCCTGCGGAAGATGGGCCCGGCCGGGGTCGATCCGCTGGCGAAGCTGCTCAAGGATTCGGAGAAGGACCTGATGGTGCGGACGCGGGCGGCGGAGTCGCTCGGCGTGATGGGTCGTCCCGACGCGGCCCCGGCGGTGCCGGCGCTGCTCGGGGCGTTCACCGAGCGAGGCAACATGAAGAAGGGCGAGCAGA
>Ga0268299_1000395_pt1 | contig 143205 bp, 119 predicted proteins | sample NOBtaG_FD_193484 | JGI IMG/M metagenome (GOLD analysis project Ga0268299, IMG submission 193484) | Activated sludge microbial communities from bioreactor in Nijmegen, Gelderland, Netherland - NOB reactor | ecosystem: Engineered > Bioreactor > Aerobic > Activated sludge | place: Netherlands...
AGAAGCCGGCGAACAAGGAACTCGACCTCTCCCCCGTGGACAACGACTTCGACCCGAAGTCCCCGAAGAACAAGGACTCCGGCCTCGTCTGGCACCACGGCGGGGCGATCCTGCCCAAGCCGCCCGGCAACGAGCGGCAGGCGCACTTCCACCGCTCCGTCTCGCCGGTCGCCGTCCACGACGGCGTCGTCTACGCCGTCGAGGCGCTGGGTTACCTCCAGGCCCTCGACGCCGCAACGGGTAAGAAGCTGTGGGAGGACGACTTCAAGACTGGTACGTGGGGCTCCCCCTACTACGCCGACGGCAAGGTCTTCGTCGGCGTCGATACTGGCGAGCTGTTCGTCCTACAGGCGGGCAAGGCCTACAAGCGTCTGGCGACCAATGACATGGAGCAGCGGGTCGATACGTCGGTGACGGTGTCCAACGGCGTGTTGTTCGTCTCGAACGGTTTGTACCTCTACGCCATCGAGGCCTCGGGGAAATGAGCCCGGAGCCGGGGAGGTTCCATGATCGCCCGAGTCGTCGTGTTATTCAGCGCGGCGCTCGCCCTGAGCGCCGCCGCCCCGGTGCCCGAGCCGGCCCCGCCGGCTCCGCCCGCCATGTTCGGCGGCTCGCCGGGCCGCAACCTGGCGAACCCGACCGCTACGAACCTCCCGTCCGAGTGGAGCATCGACAAAGACGCCCCGAAGAACGTCAAGTGGAAGGCCCAGCTCGGCAACGTCTCCTACCTCGGTGGAGCGGTCGTCGCTGAGGGGAAGGTCTTCGTCGGCACCAACAACGAAAGGCCGCGCGCCCCGAACGTCAAAGGCGACCGCGGTGTGCTGATGTGCTTCGACGAGAAGACCGGCAACTTCCTCTGGCAGATCGCCCACGAAAAGCTCAAGGACGACGCGATTGATAACCCGCGCTGCGGCCTCGTTTCGACGCCGGGTGTCGAGGCCGGCAAGCTCTACTACGTCTCGAACCGCTGCGAGCTGGTCTGCGCCGAGACGGCGAACGGCAAGGTCGTCTGGTCGCTCGACCTGATCGGCCAACTCCGCGTCTACCCCGGCGGCCTCCAGGGGAGCCTTTCGACCTCGTCGCCGCTGATCGTCGATGACCTCGCCATCGTCGGCACGTCGAACGGCGTCGATGCGGCGACCGGCAAGCCGAAAAACCCGAAGGCCCCGAGCCTGATCGCGGTCGAGAAGGCGACCGGCAAGGTCGTCTGGCAGGACGCCTCGCCCGGCAACGACATCCTCGATGGGCAGTGGTCCAGCCCCGCCGCCGCGAAGATCGCCGGCCGGTGGCAGGTGATTTACGGCTACGGCGACGGCTGGCTGCGCGGCCTCGACGCCCGGACCGGCGAGGTGCTGTGGAAGTTCGACTGCAATCCGAAGGGGCTCGAGTTCAACCCGAACAAGAAGGACTCGAAGAACTACATCGTCGCGACGCCGGTCTTCCACGACGGCAAGGTGTACATCGCCGTCGGCATGGAGCCGGACAGCCCGGTCGGCTTCGGCCACCTGTGGTGCATCGACCCGGCGAAGAAGCCGGCGAACAAGGAACTCGACCTCTCCCCCGTGGACAACGACTTCGACCCGAAGTCCCCGAAGAACAAGGACTCCGGCCTCGTCTGGCACCACGGCGGGGCGATCCTGCCCAAGCCGCCCGGTAACGAGCGGCAGGCGCACTTCCACCGCTCCGTCTCGCCGGTCGCCGTCCACGACGGCGTCGTCTACGCCGTCGAGGCGCTGGGTTACCTCCAGGCCCTCGACGCCGCGACGGGCAAGAAGCTCTGGGAGGTCGATTTCGATACCGGGACCTGGGCGTCGCCCTACTATGCCGACGGCAAGGTCTACGTCGGCGGCGAGACCGGCGAGGTGTTCGTCTTCCAGGCCGGCCGGACCCGGAAGCTCCTCGCCAAGGTCGAGATGAGCCACGCCGTCCGGACGCCGCCTGTCGCCGCGAACGGCGTCCTCTTCCTCAGCGACGGCGACGGCCTCTACGCCCTCCGGGCCGAGAAATGACTGCGCGCGAGAATTGCCGGTCGCGACGGCCGTTCCGCGCCCTATCATGAGGGAAGTAACCCCCCGCGAGGAACCCGCCGTGACCGCACAACTCCTCAAAGTCGATCCGACCGCGTCGCCGACTCCGGAAGCCTTGCACGCGGCCAAGGAGCAGCTCGACAAGCAGGTGCGCGAGATGGTGCAGTGGCACTTCTCGCCCGACACCGGCACGCCGTTCTGGCTGGAGAAGGCCAAGACGTTTACGTTCAACCCGCTCAAGGACGTCCAGGGCTTCGCCGACCTGCACCTGTTCGGCCTCTTCGAGGACGAGTGGCTCCGCGGCGGCCCGGTCCGCCGCTGGGTGCCGAAGGCCTACGCCGACAAGCCGCTCTACGTCTTCGAGACCGGCGGCACGACCGGCGTCCCGAAGTCGCGCACCGCGTACGAGGACTTCCGCATCGACTACTCGATGATGAGCGAGACGCTCCCCGACGAGTTCTTCCCGCGCGGGGCCAACTGGCTTATGCTCGGCCCGTCCGGGCCGCGCCGGCTCCGCCTGGCGATCGAGCACCTCGCCCAGGTGCGTGGCGGCATTTGCTTCTGCGTCGATCTCGACCCGCGCTGGGTCGTCAAGTGCATCGCCAAGGGCAAGATCGACGAGGCGAACCGCTACAAGGAACACTGCATCGACCAGGCCGTGACGATCCTCAAGGCCGGCCACGACATCAAGTGCATGTTCACGACGCCGAAGCTGCTGGAGGCCCTCGCCGACCGGCTGGAGAAGGACGGCACGTCGATCGCGAAGATGGGCATCACCGGCATCTTCTCCGGCGGGACGGAGTTCACGCCGCAGTTCACGCGCTTCGCCTGCGAGGAGCTGCTGGAGAACAAGGTCTACATGACGCCGACCTACGGCAACACGCTCATGGGCCTGGCCTGCTCCGCCCCGGTCGGCCCGCACGACGGCTACAAGATCCGCTACTACGCCCCGCAGCCGCGGGCGGTCATCCAGGTCGTCGATTTCAAGGACTACTCGAAGCTCGTCCCCTACGGCGAGACGGGCCGGGTGTTGCTGACGACCTTGACGAAGGAGTTCTTCATGCCCCTGTTCGCCGAGCGCGACGAGGGCGAGCGCGAGATGCCCTACGCGAAGTACCCCTGGGACGGCGTCAGCGGCGTCCGGCCGTTCCACGAGATCGCCTCGAAGACGACCGTGGGTGTGTATTGAGTTTTGGTTCTCGGAATCGTCGCGGTGACGGACCAGCCCGGAGCGCAAGCGACGGGAGATGTTCGCCCGTCGCTTGCGCTCCGGGCTGGTAGGAGATCGTCATGCTGCACATTCCCGTTTCGCGCTGGGGCGAACCGTACAAGAGCCTCGACGCGACGAAGGTGGTCCACTTCCAGACCGGCGAGCCGATCGCCGAGGTGAGCCAGGCGAACGCCGGCATGGTCGGCCGCGACATCAAGCACGCCCAGCGCGCCCGAGACCTGCTGCGCGAGATCCCGATGCCGGAGCTGTTCCTCCGGGCGAAGAAGGCCGGCGAGCTGTACCTCGAGGCGGAACTGCCGCTCGGCGACGGCTCGCAGACGCCGGACCAGTTCGTCCGCCAGCAGTCGGCAACCACCGGCCTGCCGGAGCACATGTGCCGCTTCAACATGAAGAAGAACCACTTCGTGTTGAGCAACATGGACAAGATCTTCGACGCCCTGACGCGCGGCCTCGACCCGAACATCCTCGCCCGCGGCTACGGCGTCGAGTCGCGCGGCGTGCCGATCAGCTTCCAGTGCCAGTCGCCGATCCTCGGCCTGGTGCTGCCGTCGAACTCGCCGGGCGTCCACACGCTCTGGCTGCCGATCATCCCGATGCAGGTCGGCCTCCTGATGAAGCCGGGGCCGCAGGAGCCGTGGACGCCGTACCGCATGGCGGCGGCGTTCACCCAGGCCGGCGTCCCGGCGCAGTGCATCGGCATCTACCCCGGCGGCCCGGAGGTCGGCGGCGCGGTCCTGGCCAACTCGGGCCGCTGCCTCATCTTCGGCAGCAGCACGACCGTCGAGCAGTACAAGGGCAACCCGCGCGTCCAGGTGCACGGCCCCGGCTTCAGCAAGATCCTGCTCGGCGACGACGTCGTCGACCAGTGGGAGAAGTACCTCGACGTGATGGTCGAGAGCGTGAAGATCAACTCCGGCCGCGGCTGCATCAACTGCTCCGGCATCTGGGCGAGCCGGCACACGAAGAAGATCGCCGAGGCGATCGCCGAGCGGATCGGCCCGATCGCGATCCTGCCGCCGGACGACCCGAACGCCGAGCTGGCCCCGTTCACCGTCCCGGGCCAGGCCGAGGGCGTCTCGGCCGACATCGACAACGACCTGAAGAGCGCCGGCACGCAGGACCTGACGAAGAAGTTCGGCGACCGCCTGGTCAAGCAGGAGCGGTGTGCCTACCTGCGGCCGACGGTGCTGCACTGCGACGGCCCGGACGAGCCGGCGGCGAAGAAGGAGTACATGTTCCCGTTCACGACGGTCGTCCAGTGCCCGCAGGCGGACATGCTGGCGAAGATCGGCCCGACGCTGGTCTGCTCGGCGATCACCGAAGATCGGAAGTTCCAGCGCCAGCTGCTCGACGCGGTCCACATCGACCGGCTCAACCTCGGCCCGCTGCCGACGACGCGGCTGAACTGGCTCCAGCCGCACGAGGGGAACATCGTCGATTTCCTGTTCCGGGCCCGGGCGTTCCAGTTCGAGGGGCCCGTGCCGGAGTGATTCGTGGTTCAACTCATCCGGGCGGCAGCGCCGTCGTGTTCGGGTTGATTCGTTCGGGGCCGAGCGGCTGGGTCGCACCCATCGGCTTGTTGCTGCTCGGGTTCGGTTGGGCCGGCTCACTCAGCGGCTTGCTCGCGCGGATGAGCCAGTCCTCCCACGTCCCGCGGGTCGTCTCATTCACGTTGGCGAGCTGCGCCCGGATCTCGTTCAGCCGGACGCGGACCTGCTCGCCCTGACCCAGCGCCGCGAGGCAGCGGGCCGCCCCGGCCAGCGCGCCGAGGCCGTCCTCGCTCCCCTTGTGCCGCTCGGCGAGGTGGTCGTAGATCGCCTGGGCTTCCTTGTACTGGCCCAGGTCGAACCGGCACTCCGCCACGGTGAACGGGATGCCGATCCGTTCCTCCGGCGTCAGGTGCCCGGCCGACTCGGGTGTCTCCAGGAACGCCGTCACGGCGGTGAACTCGTCGGCGGCTTTCTCCAGCCAGCGGACGCGCTCCTGGTCGAAGTGCTTCCGGGCCGAGTCCGATTTGTAGACGTTGAGCTGGGCGTTGAGGTTCTTCTGGGCCGACAACTGGCGGTACGACTGGGCCAGCTGGACGTGGGCCCGGGTCGCTTCCGGGTTGGCCGGGAACCGGCCGAGCGCCTCCTCGAGGGTGCGCACCACCTCGTGGTACTTCTTCTGGTGGTAGTAGATGCCGCCGAGGGCGAACAGGGACCGCTCCTGGGCCTCCTTGTCCGCGTCGGAGTACATCCGCAGCCAGTGGAGGTTGCGGCGGAGTTCCGCCTCCGCGTCGTCGATCTCGCCGCGGTTGAGGGCGTACATCGCCAGCTGATACCGCGCCCGATGGCTGTACGGCGGCCCGGCCATGACGCAGTTGCGATAGGCCTCCTCCGCCTTGGGGCTGTCCGCCTTGCGGAGCGTCTCGGCGAGGAGGAACCACGCCTGGCCGTTGCGTTCCAGCCAGCCGGCGATCGGCGGCGGCTGGTCCGGGACGCCGCGGTTCGCGTCGAGGTGCTGGATCAGGGCGATGAGCCATTCGGTGGCCTTCTCGCCGTCCTCGACCTGGATCGCGAGGTTCGCGGAGGACCAGAGCATGTCGGCCTTCGTGGCCGGCTCGGCGAGCAGGCCGGCCGCGGTGGCGTAGGTCTGGGCCGCTTCCCGGAGCTGGCGCGTCGCCTTCTCCTTCGCCATCGGCGCGTCGGCCGGGCTGGCCATCGCCAGGTTGGCGAGGCCGTCCTTGCCGAGCTGGGCGAGCAGGTCGCCGCGCAGCTGCTCGGCCCGACCCGGCGGGGCGACGCGCTGGTAGAACTGCGTCCAGCGGACGGCCAGGTCCGGCTGGCCCTTCGCCAGGGCGGGGATCGCCTTCTCGGACAGGTCGATCACCTTGCCGACCTCGACGAGGTCGTTGGTCCAGTCGGCCGGCTTGCTCACGTTGCGCAGGGCGACGTCGAGCGACTCCAGGGCCTTGTCGCCGGCGTTGTCCTGGACCTGGAGTTCCGCGAGCAAGACGGCGGCGGCCTGCTGCTCCGGGCCGTTACCGCTTTGCAGGCACCGGCCCCACGCCCGGACCGCGTCGGCCGTCTGGTCGTTGTTCCGGTAGCACAGGCCGAGGTTGAACTGGATCCGTCCGAGGCGCTTCGTCGGCTCGGACGTGTCCGCCTCGGCCTGCACCCAGAGCGTCGCCGCCTCGCCGAAGCGGCGCTCCTCCTGGAAGCTCTCCGCGCACAGCCAGCGGGCGCGCGCCTGGATCGGCAGCGGCACCGGCGCGCCGACCTTGGCGAGGAGCTTCTGCAACACCTTGCGCGCGTCGTCCGGCTGTTTCAGTTTCAGGAGCAGTTCGCCGGCGTCGAGCCGGGCCTGGGCGAGGACCTCCTCGCCGGCGAGCGGCACCTGGCGCAGCCGCTCGTTCGCGTCGAGGGCGGCGCGCAGGTCCGGCTTCGGCAGACGCAGGTGGGCCCGGGCGAGCATCTGGTAGCCCTCAGCCGGGTCGTCCGCCTTCTCGACGACGCCGGTCAGCAGGGCGACGACGCGCTCCGGGGCGTCCTCGAGCAGGAACAGGCACTTCGCCAGGCGGTACTGCAAGCGCGGCGCGTCGCTGTCCGGCAGGGGCTGGGTGCTGGCCCGTTCGAGGTGGCGGCGCGCCTGGGCGAGGTGCTCGCGGGCCTTGGTCGGGTCGGTGACCGTCTCGGCGCGGCGCAGGTGGGCCGACCCGAGCAGGAACGCCGCCTCGCCGGCCCGCTGTGGCTGGGTGGCGACCTGGTCGTAGGCGCGCTGGGCCGCCTGCAACGCCGTGCCGGACTCGGCCGGCGAGCGCATCAGCAGCGCCCGGATCGCGGCCAACTCGCGGTCGTAGGCGCTCCGCCCCGGGTCGGAGTGGAGCAGGGGCCGCTCCTGGTAGACGTAGAGGAACCCGGCGAGGCAGGCCAGGAAGAAGGGCAACTGCCACAGGCGGGACAGCGGACGCGGGGCGGCGTCCTTTCCCGGCTCGGGCGTCGGCGTCGGAGTGGTCGCGTTCGTCGCCATGTCGGTGCCCCTGCCAACCCGTGGATGACCGCCGTCGCGGCCTCGACCGACGGTCGAGCGGGGGAGCATGTGCCAGACGCGGAAAAAAGAATCAAGGCAAGATCGACCGCCTGAGGCGACCCGGCCGGTCCTGGCGACGGTTCCGGAGCGGGGCGGAAAAACTCCGCCGAGGCGGCGGCTCTGGCCCGCCCGGGGCGACGCGGCGCGGGTAGATTCATCGGTGAAGGATCGACTTTCCGCCACCACCCCGGAGGGGATCGTATGCGCTTCCCACTTTACGCCGGCCTCGTCGCGACGCTCGGCCTGGCCTGGCTGGCCACGCCCGCCCAGGCGGGGCCGTTCGGCCTGTTCACCAAGGCGATGTTCGGCGGTGGCTGCCTCCACTGCAACTGCGAGAAGCCGTACAATGCGTTCACGCCGCTGGGGTATAACCCGGCGATCCACCAGGCGTACCCGGCCGCGTCGGCCCCGTTCGGATGCAGCCCGATGATCGGCAACGGCGTCCTGAACTCGACGCCGGTCGTCGGCGGTTGCGACAGCTGCGAAGGCGTGCCGGCCCCGGCCGCTCCGGCCGCCGTCCCGCGGAAGTCGCACTTCCTGCACGGCCTCTTCGGCGGCTCCAAGAAGTGAGCCGACTCAGACGATCCGGATCGGATCGTCCTCGCGGCGGCTCGGCCAGGCGGTCACCCCGGTGAACGCTTCGCCGAGCCGGCGTGCCAGATCTTCGACCCCGGGCCGCTCCGTGGCGTGGTGGCCCGGCAGGACCAGGGCCACCCCAGCCGCGCGAGCGGTCCAGGCGTCATGGAACCGCGCCTCGCCGGTCAGGAACACGTCCGCCTTCGCCCGGATCGCGTCGTTGAGCATCTCACCGCCCGCCCCGCAGACGATCGCCACCCGCCGCATTGGCTGGTCCGCCTCGCCGACGACCTGGACGACCCGGGTCGGCAGCAACTTCTTCACCCGGCGCGCGAACTCTTGCAGGGTCGTCGCCTTCGTCAACTCGCCGATCCGGCCTTCGCCCGGGCCGGGTGCCGCCCGCAGCGGATAGACGTCGAACGCCGGCTCCTCGTAAGAGTGGGCCTTGCGCATCGCCGCGACGACGGCGTCGATCCGGTTCTCGGGGCAGACGACCTCCAGGCGCAGTTCGGCGACCTCCTCGCGACGGCCCTTCTGACCGACGGTCGGGTTGGTCGCCTCGCCGCCGAAGAACGTGCCGGTGCCCTGGATGCGGAAGCCGCACTCGCGGTACTCGCCGATTTGGCCGGCCCCGGCGGCGAAGACGGCGTCCGAGACGGCGGCGAGGTCCTTCTCCGGCACGAAGACGACCAGCTTGACCGCCGCCGCCCCGGGCTTCGGCCGCAGGGCCCTCACGTCGCCGAGGCCGAGCTTGCCGGCGAGGAGGTCGTTGATGCCGCCGGCCGTGTTGTCGAACGCCGTGTGCGGGCTGTAGACGGCGATGCCGGCCCGGAGCAGCGGCATCAGTAGCCGGCCCTCCGGCGTGTCGCCGCTGAGGCGCTTCGCCCCGCGGAAGAGGACCGGGTGGTGCGAGACGATCAGCTCCGCCTTTTCCTCGACCGCCTCGGCGACGACGTCCGGCACGACGGTCAGGCAGGTCATCACCCGCCGCACCGTGGCGGAGCTGTCGCCGAGGAGCAGGCCGACGTTGTCCCAGTCGGCGGCGATGCCGGGCGGGGCGAAGCGGCGCAAGAACTCGGTCATGTCGCGGACGGTGGTCATGGGCTTCTCTTCATCTAGCCCCGGGCTTGCCCGGGGTCTTCGGATCTATGTGGCGGATTCGCCGTCGAGCAGGGCCCGCTTGCGGTGCAGGCCCCAGCGGTAGCCGCCGAGCGAGCCGTCCTCGCGGACGACGCGGTGGCACGGGATGACGAGCGACGCCGGGTTCGTCGCGCACGCCCGGGCCACGGCGCGGGCCGCCGTCGGCTGGCCGAGCCGGCGGGCGATCTCGGAGTACGTCGCCGTCTCGCCGTGCGGGATCTTGCACAGCTCCTGCCAGACGCGCCACTGGAACGCCGTCGCCCGTACGTCGAGCGGCAGGTCCAGGTGCGGCTCGCGCCCTTCGAGGTACGCCAGGAGCGCCGCCGTCCACGCGGCCAGTTTATCGTCGTCGCGTTCGAGTGTCGCGTGCGGAAATTCGCCGTCGAGGAACGCCAGCAGCGGCGCGTCCTCGTCGCCGAGCGAGACGGCCGCCACGCCGCGGTCCGTCCCGGCGACGAGGAGCCGGCCGAGCGGGCTGTCGATCAGGGCGTAGCGCACGACCTTGCCGGCCGCCCCGGCGCGGTACTCCGTCGGCGTCATGCCGAGGACGTCGTCGCTGCGTTCGTAGAGGCGGCTGCTGGAGCCGTAGCCGGCGTCGTAGAGCGCCTCGGTGACGGCGGCCTGGTCCTTGAGGCTCTCGCGGAGTCGCCTCACCCGGCAGGCGTCACGGTACTGGCGCGGGCTGACGCCGACGACGCGCTTGAAGACGCGCTGGAGATGGCCCGGGCTCAGGTCGGCCTGGCGGGCCAATTCCGCCAGCGGCAACGGCTCGTCGGCGTGCTGTTCGATGTGTCGGCACAGGTCCGCGATCAGGTCCACCATCGCCGCCTCCGCGTCCGGGCCTGGGTCACCCGGCATCACGATAGCGACGAACGCGGCGGGCCGCACTCCGGTTCTTGCGCCGGGCCGCCCTACTTCCCCTTTTCCAGCCGCGCCACCGCCGCCCGGGCCTCCTCGGTGACGCGGGCCTTGTCGGCCCCGGCGGCGAGTTTACGGAGCAGGGCGAGCGCGTCCGGCGAACCGATCTGCTCGGCGAGTCCGACGCCGCGCAGGTCGCGGACCAGTTCCATCGGTGTCGGCTCCTCGGCCATCTTTTTGAGGATGAAGCTCAACCGGTTGCGGACCTCGCCGGGAGCGGACCCCTCCAGCCGGGCCTGCAACAACGGCGCGAACCGATGCGCGACGGCCGCCAAGTCCTTCGTCGCCGCCTCGCGCCGGGCCGGCACGGTGTCGTCGAGATCGATCAGCCGCTGCTCGACCTGGACGGCCGGCTCCTTGCCGACCGGCGTCAGCTTCTCCGCGAGCATCATTACCGTCGGCCCCGGGGCCCCCTTGAGGGCCTTGACGACGCGGTCGAGGCGAAGCTCGTTCTCGGTCGTCAGCTCGTCCCACAGCTTCTCCGGCGGGGCCTCGTCCACCTGGGCGGCCTTCGGATTGAGCTGCTCCGCAGTCAGCTCGAACAGGAAGACCGACTGTTGGCGGATCTCGGCCCTCGTCGCGTTGCCGATGAACGCGATGCGCTTGCCGTCGGGCAGCCAGATGACGAAGAGGCCCTGCTCGACCAGGGGCGTAAAGACGGCCGTCTTCGTCTCGGCGATGAGGTGGTACAGGTACGGCTTGCCGTCGCTCTCGGCGCAGAGGATCGACTGGCCGTCCGGGGCGAACGCCGCGTGGTAGAACGAGTCCCGGCAGGGGAGGGTGCAGACCTTCTTCCGCGCCTTGAGGCTCCAGATGGCGAGGCCCGTCTCGCCGTGTCCGCCGGTGGCAAGGAACTGGCCGTCCGGCGACCAGACGACGAACTTGTACGCCCCGCCGATTCGCCCGCCGTCGTCCCGCAACTCGCGGAAGAGCCGGCCGGTCTTCACGTCCCAGACGTGCAGGCCGCCCTCGCCGGACAGCGTCGCGACTTGCTTGCCGTCCGGCGAGAACGCGCAGCCGCGGACGTCCTTGGTGTCGGCGATGCCGATGACTTTGTTGCCGGAGGCGTCGTAGATGTCGAACCCTTCGAAGAAGGATTCCGAGTTGTACGCCACGAGCTTCGCGTCCGGCGAGTAGCACAGGAAGCGCGACGAGAACGCCTTGTCGTCGCCCATGCCGTTGGGCTGGTCGAACTCGCGAACTTGCTTGCCGGTCGTCACGTCGAAGACGCGCATCTTCGGGTCTTCGCGACCGTTCCAGAGCAGCGTCTTGCCGTCGGCGGTGAAAATAATCCGGTGGTAGATTTGCTCCTGGGGCAGCTGCATCCGGACGAGTTCCTTGCCGTCCGCAACGTTCCAGACGAAGACGTTCGCCCCGGCCCCGGCGGCCATGAGCTTGCCGTCGGGCGAGAAGACGACGCGGTCCATGTGCGAGAAGATCGCCCGGGCGTCGTTGGTGCCCTTCGGCCCGGGCACCTCGCGGAGGAGCTTCGCCTCCTCGGCGGCCACGCGGGGAGCCAGGACGGCGACGAGGACGAGGACGGCGGTGGCGCGAGACATGACGGGCCTCCGGGAGGTCGGGTACGTCTACCCTCTATGACGCACCGGAGGCTCGTTCGTTTTGGCGAGCGGTCACGACCTCCGCGCTACCTCCAGCGCCTGGCGGAGGAACTGCTCGAACTCCTGGGCGCTGGGGATGACGCCCTGGTCGTAGGACGCCACCCGGATCAACGTCTTGCCGCGCGGCCTCAGCACGACGTAGTAGGGCAGGGCGTAGTTCTCCAGCTTCTCGTCGCGGAAGGCGGTCGCCTCCTCGGCACTTGGCACCTGCGTCCGGCCGACTGGCACCCGGTCGGTGTAGAGCTGCACGGTGACGAACTCGCGGAACATCGCTTCGATCTGCGGTTGCGAGAACACACGGTCCTCGTTGAGTTTGCAGTTGTTTCACCCCATGCCGGTGAAGTCGAGGAAGACCGCCTTGCCGTCCCGGTCCGCCTCGGCCAGAGCGATCGCCAGGTCGCTCCGCCACTCCGACGGGTCGTCCGGCAAGAGGAACGCCCGCGTCCACTCCGACAGGACGCCGCGCGGCTTCTGGCTCCGGTCCTGCGTGTCCTTGAACGTGTTCGGCAGCAGGTAGAACGCGATCGACAGGAACGCCAGCGAGAACATCAGCCGCGGCACGCCGATCGTCTCCGACTTCGAGTCGTGCGGCAGGCGGTACAGCCCGAGCAGGTACACGCCACACGCCAGGGCGAGGGCGATGTAGACGCCGATCGCCAGGTCGAACGTGAAGTAGCGCGCCGTCGAGAGGAAGTTCAGCTCCGCCGCCCGGAAGAACTTCACCGCGGCGGCGAGTTCGAGGAAGCCCATCACGACCTTGATCGTGTTCATCCACGAGCCGCTCTTCGGCATCGACTTGAGCAGGGTCGGGAAGAGGGCCAGAAGGAAGAACGGTGCCGCAAACGCCATCGAAAAGGCGAGCGGGCCGAGGATGCGCTTCAGCCAGCCGCCGTCGGCGTCCGACGCGGACAGGCTGATGAAGCCGCCGTAGATCGGCCCGACGCACGCGAAGCTGATCACGCTGAACGTCAGGGCCATGAACATCAGGCCGAGGACGCTCGACTGGTTCTCGCGCGTCGAGGTCAGGTTCGAGAGCCAGCTCGGCAGCTCGATTTCGTACATGCCGAGCAGGCTCAGCGCGAAGTAGACGAACAGAGCCCCGAGGAACACGTTCGTCGCCCAGTGCTGGCTGATCGGCTGCAACACCGAGACGAGCGCGACGCCGCCGGCGGTCAAGACGGCGACGATCGTGCCGCAGTAGATGAGGGCCATCAGGAATGGCGAGCCGCCGCCGGTCTTTTCGCCGCGCTTGAGGAAGATGCTCACCGTGACGGGGATCATCGGGAAGACGCACGGCGTCGCCAGGGCGATCAGGCCGCCGAGCAGGCCGGCGAGGATCGTGCCCCAGATGCCGGACGACCCCGCCGCCGTCACGCCGATCGCCTCGGGGCTCTCGACGACGGTGAACGACCGCCAGTCGAAATCGCCGGTCAAGACCGGGAGCGGCTTGGTGTTCGGGTTCGGCGGCGTCGGCGGGTTGCCCGGCTGCTCCGGCTTGAGGCGCACCTTGTCGAACGCGGCGAGGGCGGTCTCTTGCTCGGGCGTGAGCGAGAACGGCTCGGCCGCGGCGACCTTGACCGTCGCCTCGACCTTGTGCTTCTCCTTGACGCACTTGCCCGGGTCGCACGTCTGCAAGTCGATCAGGGCGGTGACGGTCGCCTTCGCGTCCGGCGGGGCCTTCGGGTCGAGGAAGAACCGCTGCGCGAAGGAAAACTCGCCCTTGTACTTGTGGTAGGTGCCGAAGGCCGGGTCGTCGGCCACCTCCCACGGGCTCTCCTGAATCGGCCCGATCGGGACGAGCCATTCGCTCTTGAACTCGATCGTCGGCTTCTGGTCCGGGTTCTGCTCGGCGGCGAGCGTGACCGGGTAGGTGTACCAGCCCGGCTCGGCCTTGCCCCGGAGGACGAGCAGGAACGTCTCGCCACGCGTGAAGGCGACGTCGCCCGGCTTCAGGTCGGCGCGGTTCGCCGGCGAGAACGGGTCGAGCGGCTGCACCTCCGGCGTGAAGGCGATGTGGAACGTGCGGCCCTTGCCCTGGCCGTCGGCCGGCGCGGCGGCCAGGGCGAGGGCCAGCAGGCAAAGCGGGAACAGCCAGCGTCTCATACGCTTGGGTCTCATATAGCCGCCGGCTTGCCGGCGGTGGCCTCGTGAAGACCGCCGGCAAGCCGGCGGCTATATGGGGTCACGGCAACTTGGGGGCCTCGACGCCCTGCAACTTCAGCGTTGAGACCGCCTTCGTCTTCAGGTCGACGACGCGGATGCGGTGGGCGTTCGTGTCGGCGACGTAGAGCTTGCCGCCGGCGATGCTCAGGCCGGCCGGCTCGTGGAAGACCGGCGTCGTCAGCCAGCCCGCCGGCTCGCCGCCGAGCCAGGTCTTGCACGACCGGTCGGCCGGGTCGAGCGTCTTGATCTTGTTGTTGTACGTGTCCGCGACGTAGAGCAGCCCGTCGTGGTACGCCACGCCGAGGGCGTGTTGCAACCGGACGGTGTCGCCCTTGCCGTCGATGTCGCCAAAGGCGAACAGGCCCTTGCCGACCAGGGTCTTCACGTCGCCGCCCGGCGCGAGGCCGACCGCCCGGATCGCGCTCACCTCGCAGTCGGCGACGTAGAGCGTCTTTCCGTCGCTGGCCAGGCCGCTCGGCTGGGCGAACAGCGCCTCGCGCAACTCGCCGTCGCGGATGTTCTCACCGCCGAGGCCGGCCCACGGCTGGATCTCGGTCCCCTTGAGGTCCGCGAGCCAGATCTGGTGACTGCCGGCCATCGCGACGTACAGCTCCCCCTTGTGGATGAGCACGTCCCACGGGCTGTTCAGCGAGACCTTGCGGCGCTCGCCGCCGCCGTCGCGGTCGCGGCCCTGCTCGCCGGTGCCGGCCCAGCGCGTCACCGTCTTCGCCTTGAGGTCGAGCGCGCGAATGACGTGGTTCTTCCGGTCGGCGACGTAGAGCGTGTCGCCGTCGAGGGCCATGCCCTGCGGGTCGTCGAACTGCGCCTCGGCGAAGCCGCCGTCCTTGAGGCCCGGCACGCCCGTCCCGGCGACGGCGAGCTGCTTGCCGTCGAGGTCGGTGACGACGATGCGGTGGTGCGTGCTGTCGGCGATGAACAGGCGGTTCGACTTCTCGTCGGCGAGGACCTTGCCAGGGAAGAAGAGGGGGCTGGTGCCCGTCTCGCTGAACTTCGCCAGCTCGAACTTCATCGGCTTCTCGTTCAGCGTCTTCTTTTCCTTGTGCGTCTTGATGAGCTGGGTGATGGCCTTGTCGAGCGGCTCGTACAGCCCCTCGCCGGAGCCCCGGCCGACGAGGTTGCCCTCCGGGTCAATCAGGTAGAGCGTCGGCCAGGCCTCGACCTCGTAGCGGTCCCAGATCGTCCGGTTCGCGTCGTTGACGACCGGGTGGTCGATCTCGTAACGCAGGATCGCCTTGCGGATCGCGTCGGTGTCCTTCTCCTGGTCGAACTTGGCGGAGTGGACGCCGATGACGACGAGTTCGTTGGGGTACTTCGCCTCGAGCTTCTTCAGGTCGGGGAGGGTGTGGATGCAGTTGATGCAGCAGAAGGTCCAGAAGTCGAGAATGACCACTTTGCCGCGGAGGTCCTTCATGCGGAGCGGGCCGGCCGTGTTGAGCCAGGCGACGCCGCCGTCGAGTTCCGGCGCGGGGATGAGCTTCCGCATCGGCTCGGGCTGCTTCGGCTCGGGCTGCTTCGGCTCCGGGTCCTGGGTCCAGCCGGAGGGGCTGAACGCCAGGGCGAGGCCGCCCAGGACGACCACGGCCGGCAGGATCCCCAACAACCATCGCGTCGGCATCGCTCTCCTCCTCGGAAGGCGGATCGGGGGCACCGTCATTGTAGCGACGAAGGGCCCTCCCGCTGGACGATCCGCGACTGAAACCCATTCACCCCGGTGAACGCCTTGACCGCGGCGGACGTAACTCCTAGCGTGTACAGCGCCGTTGTCCGATCGTTGATCCGCACCTCGCGGGGGCCGTCATGGCGTCCGATTCCACCAGTATTACGCCCGCCGACGCCGTTCCGCCTCCTGCCTTGGATGCCGGCCCGCCGCCATCGGTTCCACCACTGACGACACCCGCCGCCGACCCGGCCGGGCCGGCGCTGGTCGGCCTGCTGCTGGTCCTCGCCTTTGCGACGGCCGTCGTCCCGATCCGTAACAGCGATTTCTTCCAGCATCTCGCCCTGGGCCGCGGCCTGTTCGAGGGGCAGCTCCCGCTCGGCACCGACGCCCTGACGCGGCCGGGCGGCGTCGTCACCTGGGCGCAGCACAGCTGGTTGTTCGACGCAGTCGTCTTCGCCCTGTACAGCCTCGGCGGGGCGGCCCTCGTCCTGCTCGTCAAGGCGGGGCTGACCGTCCTGGTCGTCGAGCAGCAGCGCCGCGTCGCGACCGTTCCCGGGGCCCAGGCCGCCCCGATGGTCCTTTGCCTGCTGCTGGGCCTGATCGTCCTCGCGCCGCACCTGCTCGTCCAGTCGCGATTCGCGTCGGTCGTCCTTCTCGGTACGACGGTCTACCTCCTGTCACGATACCACACCAGGGCGACGAAAGTCCCCCCGTTCTGGGCCTTGCCGCTGGTCTGCTTGCTGTGGGGTAACCTGGACCACTGGTTCTTCCTCGGCCCGCTCTGCGTCGGGCTCTACTTCGGCGGCCTGGCCCTGGAGGAGGCCCTCCGACCGAACGAGCGTACGCCAGCCCCGCTGGGCGGCCTGTTCGCGGCGTGCCTGGCGGCGTCCTTTCTCAACCCGGGCCTGTTCGCCCTGAGCTGGAGCCTACCGCCGGAACTCGGCCTCAACGGCAGCCTGGCCGCCGTCGCCGACCTGCCCGGCTACCGCGACCTGTCCGCGTCGCCGCTCGGCGCGGCGTACTTCGGGCCGACGACCGGCTGGAGCGTCGCGGGGCAGGGCTACTTCGCGTTACTGTTGCTGGCGCTGGCGTCGTTCCCGCTCCTGGGCGGCCGGCTGGCGTGCGGCGGGGCGTTCCTCGTCCTGGGGCTGGGGCTGCTGAGCCTTTACCGGGTGGCGGCGATCCCGTTCTTCGCCGTGGCGGCCGCCCCGTGGCTGGCCCGCAACGTGCAGGAATTGCTCGCCATCCAGGCGGCCCAGGCCCCGGCCGGCAAGAAGGCCGACGCGACCGGTGGCGTCCTGCTGACCGGCCTGGCCCTCGTCCTGGCCGGCGTCGCGGCGGTCGCCGGCTGGCTCGGCCCATGGCCGTGGACGGCGAACCGGCTCGGCATCGGCCTGGTGACCGACGCGGGCCTGCGCGACATGGCCGAGCGGACCGCCGAGCTGGCCGGCTGGTACCGTGACAAGGCCGGCGAGGACTTGCCGACCTGGCTCAACACCAGCCCGGCCGCCGCCCACTACATCGCCTGGTTTGCGCCCGGCCAGCGGACCTACATCGACCAGCGCCTCGCCCTGTCGCCCGACGCGGCGGCCGACTACCGGGCGATGGTCCGCTCGCCGTACCAGCGCTTCGAGCAGATCTTCGTCCGCCAGGACCCCCAGGGCGACCCGTACGAGCCGCTCCGCCGGCGCGGCGTCCGCTTCCTCGTCTACCACCAGGCCGACCTGGTCGAGGCCCTCCGCGAGGCGGACGGCCTGCCGCGCGGCACCTCGGACGAGGTCGCCCTGGCCCGGCTGCCGCTGCTGGACCCGCTGTCGCAGCTGTCGCTCGACTGGCCGGTCGTCCACCTGCGCGGCGCGACGAGCACGTTCGCGTTCCGCGACCCGGCCGACGCGCGGTGGAACAGCTTCTTCAACGACCAGCTCGTCCGCGTCGCGGCCCGCGCGTTCGGCGACCCGGCGGCGACCGCCCCGGGCGAAGGGCCGACCCAGGAGCCGGAGCCGCCCGCCTGGCTGGCGACGCTGTGGAACCCGGAGCCGCTGCGCAACCTCGACGCCGAGGAGGCGGCCCAGTTCCGGCTTCTTTACCAGGCGAGCAAGCTGCCGCAGCGGCTGCGCGTCCTGCAGGCGTGGGAGGGGATCATGATCGCGGCGACGTGGGGCCACAGCCTGCCGCTGCCGTCGGTGCCGGCCGGCCAGATCGCCGCGACGGCGACGATCCTGCAGCCCTGGCTGCACCGCGCCGAGCCGCAGCCGACGCCGCTGGCCGTCTCGTTCTTCAACGACAAGGACGTCGGCAGCCCGTCGTCGGCGTACCTGCAACTGCGCGCGGCGCGGCGGTCGCTGCGCGACAACCCGCTCGACGCCCAGGCCCACCTCCTCCTGGCCGAGGCGTACTTCGCCCTGTCGCACGAGACGCGCGAGGCGTACCGCGGCCGGGGCTTCGACCACCTGCGCCAGGTGCGCCACTACCAGGTCATCGCCGCCGCCCAGGCGGCCGTCCGGCTCAACCCGAACCTGGAGCGCGCCCGCCGGCTGCTCGCCCAGACGTACCGCGAGGTCGGCGCGTTCGACCTCTGGTTCGAGAACGCCCGCGAGGCGGCCGCCTTGCATCGGACCGCCGGGCCGTTCTTCGGCGAGGCGCAGGACAAGGCCGAGGCGCGCTGGAAGGGGGAGAGCGACTTCCTCGACGCTTTCGACAAGCAGGTCAAGGGCTGGACGAACCGCTTCGTCACCCAGACGGCCCGGATGAAGGCGCTGCAGAAGGCCCAGGCCGCCCTTTCCCAGCAGACGGACAACGGCGACCCGTTCAGCCTGGTAAAGGAGGCGCTCGACCTGTTGCGGGCCCTGCCGGCCGAGGACCTCGTCGAGCCGGTCGGCGGCGAGGTGTTCGGGCCGCGGCTCCTGGTCGAGACGCTCTTCCTCGCCGGCGACCTGGGCCAGGTGCGCGGCCTCCTCCAGCCGGAGAACGCGAACCTGTTCGGGCCGCACCCGACTTTCGCCCTGCCGGCGTTCGACTGGTACCGCCTCTGCCTGGCGGCGTGCCACGGCGACTACGACGACGCGGACGCGATCCTGATAAACCTTCTTACCAACCTGGCGAAGGATCCGGGAGCCGGCAAGGCCCGCGAGGAGTCGGGGCGATGGTTCGCCGCGGCGTGCGGCACCTTCGCCGCCGCGTCGTCGGCCGGCCTGCCGCCGCAGGCGATGGCCTGGGTCGGTACCAGGCCGGTCGACCTCTACTTGTTGTCGCAGCAGCTCGCCCTGGCGTCGGCCGAGGCGGCGGCGATGGAGGCGACGCTGCGCACGTTCCAGGCGGCGCTGTTCATCGAGCGGGGCGAGACCGGCAAGGCCCGCGTCGCCCTCGACCAGGCCGACGCGGCCGTCAAGGCGGTCGGCGGCCACTTCCGCGCCCGGCCGATGGCCGACCTGTTCCGCGAGCTGCTCCAGCGCGGCGTCGATGCGAGCAAGACGCCATGACCGACGCGCCGCTGACCGGCCGGGCCGTCCGCGAGCACGCCCGGGCCGGCCGACTCCGCCGGCCGACGAGCGGGCTCGCGCCCGGGTTCGTCCAGGCGAACCTCGTCTGCGTGCCGCGCGACCTGGCCTACGATTTTCTGCTCTTCTGCCAGCGCAACCCCCGGCCGTGTCCGCTCCTCGACGTGACCGAGCCGGGCTCGGCCGAGCCGGCGTTCGTCGCGCCGGGGGCCGACCTGCGTACCGACCTGCCCGGCTACGGCGTCTGGCACCACGGCGAGCGCGTCCACGAGCCGGAGACGCTGCACGACCACTGGCGCGACGACCTGGTCGGCTTCCTGCTCGGCTGCTCGTTCACGTTCGAGGCGGCCCTTCTCCAGGCCGGCGTGCCGGTGCGCCACATCGAGCTGGGCCGCAACGTGCCGATGTATCGGACGAACATCCCGTGTCGGCCGGCCGGCGCCTTCCACGGGCCGATGGTCGTGTCGATGCGGCCGATGACGCCGGCCCAGGCGGTCCAGGCGAGCGTGATCTGTGCCCGCTACCCGCGCGCCCACGGCGCGCCGGTCCACCTCGGCGACCCGTCGGTCATTGGCATCCGAGACCTGGACCGGCCCGACTATGGTGACGCGGTGGCGGTCCTCCCCGGCGAGGTGCCCGTCTTCTGGGCGTGCGGCGTCACGCCGCAGGCCGTCGCCCAGGCGGCCCGCCCGCCGCTGCTGCTGACGCACAAGCCGGGGCACATGTTCCTGACCGACCTGCGCGACCACGAGCTGGAAGGGTGACGCCGGCCGTCACTCTGCCGCCTCTTCCTCCTCGATCCGCACCGACGCGACGAGCGCCCGCAGCGCCGCCTCGTAGCCGGCGGGGTCGAGGTCGCTCACCTGGCAGAGCAGGAGCAGCGTGCCGGCGTCGGTGTACAGGCAGCGCGTCCAGGCGGCGTTCGTCGCGTCGAGGCTGACGAACTCCATGTCGTGGCCGACGGCGGGCAGGCCGCCGACCGTCTCGACGCGCGTCTGGGCCTCCAGCTCCGGGTAGACGGCGCGCATCGCGGCGAGGGCCCCCTCGGCCAGCTCCTCGATCGGCGGGTTGGCCCGGTAGCAGCGCACCGTCGCGAACGCCGTCCCGGGGCTGTGGACCGACAGGCCCCAGCCGTCGTCGTGGTCCTCCGGCTCCAGGTCCCAGTCGTCGGGGTATTCGAACCGGACGCCGGCATGGCGGAACACCTTCGGCATGACGGACCGCCCTACTTGTGGAAGAACAGGTTCGGGTTCTCGGCGTGGAGCGGCCGCAGGCTCGCCTCGGTCACGTCGTCGCCGACGATGACCCCGAGCAAGCGGAGCTGCTTCAAGGCCCCGAGCTGCTTGACGCCGGCGTCGGTGACGGCGGTGTAGGCGAGGTCGAGCTTCTGCAAGTCCTTCAGCTTCAGCACGCTCGGGATCGCCGCGTCGCCGACGCCCTTGCACTGGCGGACGCGGAGCACCTGCAACTTCGACAGCCCCTCGACCGGGGCGAGGTCGGCCGTCGCTGTGCCGGAGAGGTCCAGCTCGCGCAGGTCGCGGAGGGCCGCGAGGCCGGCGAGGCCGCCGCTGCCGACGTTCGCGTCCTGGACGGCCAGGGACCGCAGCCGCTTCGCCCCGGCCAGGGCGGCGAAGACGCCGTCGTCCAGGTCGCGGTAGCCGTCGAGCTGGAGGCGCTCCAGGTTCTTCAGCCCGGCGAGGGCCTTCAGGCCGTCGGCCGACACGGCGACCGGCTTCAGCTCCGGTTCGTCCGGTGTTCGCCCCTGGAGCAGCGTCAGCTCGCGGAGGCTGCCGACCTTCGCCGCCTTCGCCAGGCCGGCGTCGGAGAAGCCGTCGCACTGGAGCAGGTGGAGGATGTGCAGCGTGTCGAAGCGCGACAGGCCGTCGAGGTGCGTGTCGCTGGCCTTGTCGATGAGCAGGGCGAACGGCACCTCCGGGATGGGGAGCTTCTTCAGCGTGGCCGGGTCGAGCTTGTCGAACGAGAAGGCGAGGACGTCGTCGGGCAGCTGCGGCACCTTGCCGGCGAAGTCCCAGTCGGCCCAGCGGTCGCGGCGCAGCCGGCCGACCGTCGCCCCGGCGGCGGTCCAGGCGTCGACCAGGGTTTGCGGCGGCGGCTCGACCTTCGGCTGCGGCGGGGCGACCGTCTTGCCCGGGGCCTTCGTCGGCCCTTCCGCCTTCGGGGCGGGCTTCGGCTCCTCGGGGCTGCCGCCACAGCCGACGAGGGCGAGCAAGAGCAGGCCGGCCAGTCCGCGCGTCGTTCGCATGGTCGTGTCCTCCCGGGGTATTGTCGCCCCTCGGAGGCGGGCTGTCCAATGCGGACCGGCGACATCGCCTTCCTCTCGGCGCGGCATTTGCGGTATAACGGCGATGAGGACTCCACATAGCCGCCGGCTTGCCGGCGGGGTTTCGGTTGCGAAGACCCCCGGCTTGCCGGGGGCTAAATGAGGCGGTCGATGCTCGTCGATGCTCCGATCCCGCTGCCGCGCCGGGCGCGCGAGTCGCACAAGGGCGACTTCGGCCGGGTGCTCGTCGTCGCCGGGTCGCGCGGCATGGCCGGGGCGGCGGTCCTCGCCGGGACGGCCGCCCTGCGCGGCGGGGCCGGCCTGGTGCGCATCGCCGTGCCGCGGAGTATCGCCGCCATCGTCGCGACGGGGCATCCGTGCTACATGACGGCCGATTTTGCCGAGGACGACCACGGCCGGCTCGGGGCGGCGGCCCTCGACGAACTCCGGCCGCACCTGGACTGGTGCAGCGTCGTCGTCCTCGGCCCCGGCCTCGGCCAGAGCGACGCCCTCGGGGCGCTCGTCAGCGCCGTCGTGACCGGGTGCGATCGGCCGCTCGTCCTTGACGCGGACAGCCTGAACCTGCTTGCCGCCGGCCGGCTCGAACGGCTCGCCGGCCGTGCCGCTCCGACGGTGCTGACGCCGCATCCCGGCGAGTTCGCACGCTTGACGGGTGAGCCGGCACCGGTCGGCGAGCACCGGCGGATGGAGGCGGCCCAGGCTTTCTTGGGGAAGACCGTCGCGGCGACGCCGTGCGTGCTGGTGCTCAAGGGCGCGGGCACAATCGTCGCCGATGCGAACCGAATGTATATCAACCGGACCGGGAACCCCGGCATGGCGACCGGCGGCACGGGCGACGTGCTGGCCGGCCTGCTGGGGGCCCTGCTCGGGCAGGGCCTCGACGCCTTCGAGGCGGCGGCCCTGGCGGTCCATGTCCACGGCCTCGCCGGCGACCGCGCCGCCGAACGGCTGGGGGAGGCATCTCTTCTGGCGACGGACGTGCTGGAGGAGCTGCCGGCGGCGCTACGCGACCGGGTCGCGGCGTCGGGCTGAGGGGTCGTACTTCCGCAAGATCCAGGACGGGGGCCACGTCGGATGAACCTGCAGTGTCCGAGCTGTCTCAAGCCGCTGACCGTGCCCGACCAGTTCGCCGGGCAGATGATGAAATGTCCCCTGTGCGGCAGCACCTTCTCGGTGCCCGCCACCGGCGGCGGCGTCGAGGCGTTGCCGCCGCTGTCGAACGAACCGCCGCCGCCGGCCGCGACGACCCAGACGCCGACCGTCTCGACGTTCGGCCCGCCGGGCACCCCGACGAGCACCCCGACCTCGACGCCGACGTCGACGTCGCCCCCGGTGCCGGCCGCGACGGGCAGGCCGTCGGAAGGCTACGAGAACACCTGCGCGGTGTCGTTCAAGCCGGAGGTGATGCGCTGGGTCGCCCCGGTCTGCCTGGTGCTGATCTTCATCCTGCAGTTCTTCCCGTGGGTCGGCCTCTATCCCGGCGGCGTGTCTGTCCTCACTCAAGGGGCGTGGGGGGCGGCCTTCGGCGGTTACGAGTTGGATGAGGATCTCTACAAGACTCTCAATGCCGGCAAGGCAGACCTGGCCGAAGACGAGAAGCCAGGCGTGTCGTCGCTGCTGATTTTCTACTTGCTGCTCTTCCTGCCGACGCTCGCGCTGACCGTTGCCGTGCTGCTTCTGGAACTGGGCGTCATCTCGGCCCGACAGATCCCGCCTTCGGTGCAGCCGCTGATGCGGTGGCGCTGGGGGGCCGTCGCGGCGTTGAACCTGCTCGTCTTCCTCCTGCTGGCGCTCCAGATGGTGTTCGGCTTTGGGCTGGAAACGAAGATCGCCACCAAGGCCCGCGAGACCGTCGCCACCAAGGTCGAGGAGGCCAACAAGAAGAAGGAAAACTTCTCCAAGAAGGAGCAGGCGATGGAGATCGGCGTCAAGACGCAGACGGTGAGCCGGACGAACCTGCTCTGGGCCGCCCTCTGGCTACACGTCCTCGCCGTCATCGGCGCGTGGACGGCCTACTGCCTGCACGACCGGCCGGGCAAGCCGTATCCGAAACTCGAACTCGAGTGGTGACGCCTTGAGGAGCGGACCTCCTGGGAAATCCGGACGATGCGTCCGGCTCGGGTGAACATTCCCAGGAGGTCGTCTTTCTTGCCCCCCGGCCGGCGACCGAAGCAGTAACATCTCTGCCGCTGCGGGCAGGTTACTCGCCCGCCTGTCGCATCCGCTCGCGTCGCGCCGCCCACTCCTCCGGCGTGACGAGCACCTCGCGGGCGTTGCTGCCGTTGTAGTTGCCGACGATGCCGTCCTCGGCCATAAAGTCGATCATGCGAGCGGCCCGGCCGTAGCCGATGCCGAGGGCTCGCTGCAACAGCGAGACGCTGCCACGCCCCTCGCGGACGACGACCTCGACCGCTTCGAAATAGACCTTGTCGCGGTTGCCGGGATCGGTGCCGGGATTCGACACCCGGTTCTCCTCTTCTTCCTTCTGCTCGCGCGTCTTCAGGTCGAGGAGTTCCTGCGAGTAGGCCGGCACGCCGGTGTCGAGGAACTCGACGACGCGGATGATCTCCTGGTCGGAAGAGTAAGCCCCTTGCGCGCGGACCAGGTTGCCGGAGCCCGGCGGCATGTAGAGCATGTCGCCCCGGCTGAGGAGCTTCTCCGCGCCGCCCTCGTCGAGGACGACCCGGCTGTCGGAGCGGTTGACGACCTTGAAGCAGATCCGCGACGGCAGGTTCGACTTGATCAGGCCGGTGATGACGTCGACCGTCGGCCGCTGCGTCGCGAGGATGAGGTGGATGCCGGCGGCACGCGACTTCTGGGCCAGGCGGATGATGTGACTCTCGACCTCCTTGCGCATCATCATGATGAGGTCGGCCAACTCGTCGATGATGAGCACGATGTACGGGAGCCGCTTCGGGACCTTGCGGGCCTGATCCTCGTCCCGCGGTTTAACCCGGGCCAGGATCTCGTGGTAGGGCAGTTCGTTATACGAGGCGATGTTGCGCACCCGCGTCGCCGCGAGCAATTCGTAGCGCTCCTCCATCTTGTCGATCGCCCAGCCGAGGATCGCCTCCGCCTTCTTCGCATCGACGACGACCGGGTGCATCAGGTGGGGCAGGGCCACCCGGCCATACTCGGCGAACTCCGTCCGCTTCGGGTCGATCAGGAGCAAGCGGGCCTCGTCCGGTCGGCGCGTCATCAGCATCGACAGGATGACGGCGTTGAGGCAGACCGACTTGCCGGTGCCGGTCCGGCCGGCGATGAGCAGGTGCGGCATGTCGGCCAGGTCCTGCACGAGCGGCCGGCCCTCCGCGTCCTTGCCGAGGAAGATCGGGATCTTCATCTTCGCCGCCTTCTTCGCGGCGGCGGTGAGGACGTCGCGCAGGCGGACGTCCTCGCGGATCTCGTTGGGGATCTCGACGCCGACGGTGTTCTTGCCCGGGATTGGGGCGACGATGCGGACGCTTGCCACGCTCAGGTTCAGAGCCAGTTCATCGGTCAGGCTCGTCACCTTGCTGACGCGCATGCCGGTTTCGAGGGCGATCTCGTACTGGGTGATGACCGGGCCGGTGTTGATGCCGACGACCTTGACCGTCAGGCCGAAGTCGGCGAAGACCTGCTCCAGCCGGGCGGCCGTCTCGAGCAGGTGCTGGTCGTGCGCCTCCTGGGCGAACGGCTCGCCCTCGTCGAGGAGGGTGATCGGCGGCAGCTCGTGGTCGGAGAAGTCGTCCTCGACCGGGGCCGGCACCTTCTCGTCGGCCGGCTCGGCCGGCTTCTCGTGGTAGTGGATCGGGATCGGCCGGTCGGTCGTGACGGCCTCCTTCCGGTCGACTTCCGGAAGTGGCGTCGGTTTCCGCACCGGCGACGGCTCTGCCTGCTCGACCTCCGGCAACGACGCCGGCTTCGTCGGCCGGCGCGACCGCCAGAGTTCGCTCCAGAACAGAGTCAGGAAACCGCGTACGCCACGGGACGCGCCGCGGAGCGCCCACAGCGGCACCGGCCGCCACGCGAGCTGGCCGCCGAGCAGCACCACCGCCGCGACGATCCACCCGCCCGGGAGTCCTTCGAGGCCCCGTGCGAGACTCGCGCCGACGTAGCCTCCCGGCCCGACGTGCGTCGGCCCGGTAACGGCGTCACGGCCCCATTCCGCCAGGACGCACGCCGCCGGGAGGAGCAGCGCCCAGCCGACTAGCCGGCCGAGCGTCGAGAGCCACGACGCGCGGCGGAACAGGGCCACTGCCAGGGTGAACCCAAGCGCCAGCAGGACGGCCGAGCCGTAGCCGAGGGTCGGCAGGACCGCCCCGGCGATCAGGGCTCCGGGTTGGCCGAGCCAGTTCCCCGGCGGGTCGGCCGGGCTGCCGACGGCGGGGTGGTCCTCGACATGGAAGCCGAGAAGGGCGACCGCGACGGCGACGAGCAGGACGAGCAGCGTGCCGGCGGCGAGGTCGAGCCGGCGAGGCAGGTAGCGCATGGCGGCGGACTCCGAGGGTGAGCCATCCCGCCTCCGTCATCGGTCGGCGGGGGCGATACACTTCAGGGAGAGTTTTGGAGTGCGGCGATTCATCGCCGCTTTGTTCTTCGGCTGTTCCTTTTTGGCTTCGTTTTTCGGCCGTAGGCGAGCCCGGACAAAAGCGACGATGAATCGCCGCACTCCAAAAGGAAGGCAAAAGCGGCGATGAATCGCCGCACTCCAAAATGGGCCCGCCATGCTCCACGTCGCGTTGTGGGAGCCGGAAATCCCGCCGAACACCGGCAACGTCGCCCGCCTCTGCGCCGCGACCGGGGCGACGCTCCACCTCGTCGGCCGGCTCGGCTTCCATCTCGACGACCGGTCCCTGCGGCGGGCCGGCCTCGACTACTGGCCGGCGGTCCGACTCCAACAGCACGCCGACCTCGCCGCATTCGAGTCGGCCTGGACCGGCGGCACCCTCTGGTGCGTCGAGTCGCCGGGGCCGCGGAACTACACCCAGGCGCGGTTCGCCCAGGGCGACGGCCTCCTCTTCGGCCCGGAGTCGCGCGGCCTGCCATCGACCGTCCTCGAACGCCATGCCGACCGGGTCGTCGCCATCCCGATGCCGGCCGGGGCGGTCCGCAGCCTCAATCTGGCGACGGCGGTCGGCGTCGTCCTGTACGAGGCCCTGCGCCAGATACACGGCTGGTGAACCGGCCCGTCCCCGGCCGATAGAGGGGGAGGGATGGCTGGCGGGGGGGGACCGGTTCCATGTCCGAGGTGCTGAGTCTGCCGACGCTGGAGGCGCTGAAGGCCCACGTCCACCGGGTGCTCTGCGCCCACGACGAGCTGGACCCGAGCCAGTCGCCGTTGCAGGAGGTCGTCGTCAAGCGCGGCAACCGGGCGGTCGGGCTGTACTTCGTCGTCGAGGGGCCGCGCCGCGTGCGCAACTCGGCCGTCTGGGCCGGCGAGGAGAATCGCATCCTCTTTTACGATTCGAGCGGTTGTCGCTTCGGCGAATGCCGCCTCAGCGACGGGCCGGACCCGCTCAAGCTCGGGCGCTGAACCCGGGCCGGCCGCGCTGTATAATGCCGGCACGGTCCGCGTCGGCGGCCGGCTTGCGATCCCAGCCCGGAGGCGGCGATGACGTCCACCCCAACAACCGGCCCCGCGGCCCTGGCCGAGCCGACCCGGCCGTATCGCATCCTCATCGCCGACGACAACCTCCAGGCCGCCGAGCTGCTCGAGGCCTACCTCGGCGACGGCGAATACGAACTCCGCACCGCCTACGACGGCGAGCAGACCCTCAAGGCGGTCGAGGAATTCCAGCCGGACCTCATCCTGCTCGACATCATGATGCCGAAGCTGACCGGATGGGAGGTCTGCAAGCGCCTCCGCGCCAACCCGAAGACGCGCCACGTCGCCGTCCTCATGGTGACGACCCTCGACCAGACCATCGACATCGACCGGGCCGTCGAGGCCGGCACCGACGACTTCCTGTCCAAGCCGATCAACAAGAACGCCCTGCTCCTCCGCGTCCGGTCGCTGCTCCGGGCCGCCGGCTACAAGGAGCAGCTCGAACGGGCCCTGGCCTACATCGAGGCCGTCGAACGCGACGAACAACGATGACCCCCCACGTCGTCCTCCAGCCGCGCCGCGCCCGGCCGTTCTTCGGCCGGCACCCGTGGGTCTTCGCCGGCGCGATCGGCTCCCTCGACGGCTCCCCGGCCGACGGCGACCCCGTCGTCCTGACGACCCACGAGGGCGAATTCGTCGCCCACGGCCTGTACAACGGCCAGAGCCAGATCCGCGTCCGGCTCTATTCCTGGGACGAGGCCGCCCCGGTCGATGCGGCGTTCTTCCGCCGCAAGCTGGAATCCGCGATCGACCTGCGTCGCCGGCTCGATGTGATGCGGCCGGACGGGGCGTGTCGGCTCGTCGCCAGCGAGGGGGACGGGATTTCCGGCCTCGTCGTCGATCGCTACGCCGACTGGCTCGCGGTCCAGTTCACCAGCCTGGCCCTGTACAACCGCCGCGAGGTGATCTTCGGCCTTCTGGAGGAGCTGCTCGCCCCGGCGGGGATCTATCTGCGCACCGAACGCGGCGTCGGCAAACTCGAAGGGTTGCAGGCCCAGGACGGTCCCATTCGCGGCACTGTCCCCGCCGAGGGGCTCGTCATCGCCGACGGCGGCCTCCGCTTCCGGGTCGATCTCGCCGAGGGGCAGAAGACCGGCTTCTACCTCGACCAGCGCGATAACCGCGTCGCCGTCGCCCGCTTCGCGCCGGGGCGGCGTGTCCTCGATTGCTTCACCTATTCCGGCGGCTTCGCCCTGCACGCCACCCGGGCTGGTGCGGCGGAGGTGATCGGCGTCGATTCGTCGGAGCCGGCCCTGCGGCTGGCCCAGCAGAACGCGGAACTCAACGGCCTGGGCCACGTCCGGTTCGAGAAGGCAGCCGTCCTCGACGACCTGGCCGCGCGCGTGGAGCGCGGCGAGAAGTTCGGCGTCGTCGTGCTCGACCCGCCGAAGTTCGCCCGGCGGCGCGAGGCGGTCGAGGAGGCGCTGCGCGGCTACCGGCGCTTGCAGGCCCTGGCCCTGCGGCTGCTCGAGCCGGGGGGAATTCTGGCGATGTGTTGTTGCTCCGGCCTCATCACGCAAGATATGCTGGAGGTGTTGCTGGCCCAGCTGGCGGCCGAGGAGCGGCGCGAGGTCCAGATCCTGGAACGGCGAGGTCCGGCCGCCGACCATCCCGTATCGGTCTCCTGCCTCGAATCGCACTACCTGAAGTGCCTCCTCCTGCGGGTCGTCTGACCCGGCCGGCCTCCGTGGCCCGTCCGAGGAGACAACCTCATGCACCGCGTCCTCCTGGCCCTTTCCTTCGTCGCCGTCCTCGCCGTCGGCCGGGCACCGGCCGCCGAGCAGCACCGCTACCTCCCCGACGACACCGAGATCGTCGTCTCGCTCAACTTCAAGCAGGTCGTCAACTCGAAGGTGTTCAAGGACACCCTCCTCGGCCCGGTCAAGGACCTCCTCAAGTCGGACGACGTCCGCCCCTGGCTGGAGCAGATCGGCCTCGACCCGCTCAACGACCTGCACCGCGTCCTGATCGCGAGCCCAGGCTCGACCGAAATCGACCGCGGTCTGATCATCGTCCAGGGGGTCTTCGACCCGGCGAAGTTCAAGGCGAACGCCGACGACCTGGCCAAGACCGGCGTCAAGCGGCACCAGATCGTCGACGGGGCAGGCGGCATGCAGGGCATCTACGAGTTCCCGCTCACCGGCCAGCAGTTCCCGTGGTTCGTCTGCGTGCCGGCGAAGGACACCGTCCTGATCTCGCCGGGCAAGGACTACATCGTCGACGCCCTGAAGCGCAACCCGCTCAAGAACCCGGCCGGCCTGAAGAACAAGAACTTCCAGGACGTGCTGGACAAGGTCGACGACAAGCAGAGCGTCTACGTCGCGGCGACGGCGGAGGCCCTCGGCCGGCTCGGCCTGCCGGATGGCGTGACGAAGGAGCTGTTCCAGAAGCTGGACGGCCTGGCCGGCGGCTTCAAGCTGGAGGAGTCGCTCGACATCGAGTTCGTCCTCGGCTGTCGCAACGTGGACGACGCCCGTTCGCTACACCGGACGATCAACACCCTGCACACGCAGGGGCTGCTGGTGCTCGGCCTGCTGGCGAACCAGGATCCCGGCGTCGAGACGGCCCTGGACGTCCTCAAGGCGGTGCGCTTCGCCACGAAGGACCGGACCGTGACGCTCAAGGGCCGGATCGACGCCGACATCATCCAGGGCTGGCTCAAGGGCGGGCAGTGACCTTTCCCCCCCTCTCCCCCCGGCTTTGCGGGGGGAGAGGGGCTTTCAAGCCGCCCTTGAAACCCGCGTGGCGAACCCTAGGTAATGCAGATGTGGCCGGGTGCGTGGCGCGCCCGGCGCGCGTCGTTTCTCCACGCGAAAAGGAAACGCAGCAATGCAGTTGCTCTGGAAGTCGGCCCGGCTGTTCGTGCTCGGCCTGGTCTTCGTCGGGCTGACCGTGCCGACTCAGGCCGGCGACCTGGACAAGCTCGCCCCGGTCGACGCCGAGGCGGTCATGGTCATCAACTTCAAGAACCTGCTCGGTTCGCCGCTGTTCAAGAAGTACGGCGCGGACGCGATGAAGCAGGCCATGAAGGACGAGCGCGTCTCGAAGCTGCTCGAATCGACCGGCCTCGACCCGATGAAGGACCTGTCGTCGCTGACGATGACCGTCACCGGCGGCAAGGCCGACCCGAAGGTCAGCGTCATCGCCAAGGGCAACTTCCAGGTCGCCAAGATCCAGGCGACGATCGAGAAGGAGGCCCAAAAGGCCGGCGACAAGCTCAAGACCACCCGCGAGGGCGGCCTGACCTTCTACACGATGACCAGCCCGGACGGCAAGGAGTTCATCGCGACGTTCATGGGCAATGACGCCATCGTCGCCTCGAACAACAAGGACTACCTCAAGGCGATCATCGACGGCAAGAAGGCCGACCCGACCGAGGGGTCGAAGCTTGTCACCAAGACGGTCAACAAGCTCGGCGGCCAGGAGACGTTCTTCGCGGTGCTCGGCGTCACGCAGGAGATGAAGGACCAGATCGGCCAGATCCCGCAGGCCGGCGCGTTCAAGGACATCGCCGCCAAGCTCGACGCCGTCTCGGCGGCGGTCAACCTGACCGAGGCGGTCGACGTGACCGTGTCGATCCACGCGGCCGACATGGGCACGGCGAAGAGCCTGGCCACGACGCTGAAGGGCCTCATCCCGCTGGCGAAGCTCGCGACGGCGAACATCCCGGACGAGAACGCCAAAGCGGCGGCCGACACCCTGATCCAGAACATCAAGATCGCCGCCGACGGCAACGCCGTCAACGCCCGGCTCCAGCTGACCGAGGAGCTGATGAAGAAGCTCCAGCCGGGCGGCAACTGAGCGCTGCCCCGGTCCGAAAACGAACCCGCCGTCGTCCCGAGTCGGACGACGGCGGGTTCCTTCATTTCGCCCCGGGCTAAATGTCGATCACGGCCGCCCCGGCGCGTCGCGCAGCCGGGCGAGCATCGTCGTGAACTCGCGCGGCGGGACGCCGTTCTTCGTGTTGTACCACAGGGCCTGCGACGTCCAGTAGCGCACGCCCGGCTCCGTCCACATGGCGATCTCCGGGTCGTTCCGGCGCGGGCTCGTCCGCTGGTAAAGCTCGCGCCACGCCGCGTCGAACAGCTCGCGCAACACGGCGGTCGATTGCTTGGCGTCCTCCAGCGAGGTCGCCCGCAACGCCTGGACGACCGCCTTGCCGAACTGGCCGAGCACCTGGTACGACTTGACCGTCTTGTGGGCCTCCAACTCCGAGAACAACGCCTGGGCCTCGTCGATCTTGCCGTGCTCCAGGTAGAGCAGGCCGAGGTCGAGCGCCAGGATGAACCCCCGGGCGACGGTCTTGGGGCTGGTGCCCTGGTTGAGATACCGCCGGGTCGCGTCGCGAAGCGTCTGCTCGTCCTTGTGCAGGCTGGCGTCTTCCTCCGGCTCGACCGGGCTCGGCAGGACCGCCGGCAGTTCCGGCGGCCGGGTCTGCCACCACGCCAGGGCGACCCCGCCGACCGCGGCGACGACGAGGGTGAAGGCGAAGAGCATCCAGCGCGGCCGGCCCGGCGGCGGGACGGGCTGCGTCCCGGCCGGACGCGGCCCCATCGTCACGGCGGCCGCCTCGCCGGACGGCTCGTCGAACGGCTCGATCGCCGTCACGCCGCTGAGCGAGTCGCGCACCCGGGCAAGGTCACGCTGGATCTCGCGGCATGTCTGGTAGCGCTGGGCCGGCTCCTTGGCCATCATCTTGTGGACGATCGCGACGAGGGCCTCGGGTAAGTCCGGCCGGACGGTGCCGAGCGGGACCGGTTCGCCGCGAACGTGTTGCAAGGCGACCTCGAAGGCGCTGTTGCCGCTATAGGGCGGCTGGCCGGCGAGTAAGTGGTAGCACGTCACCCCGAACGAGTAGATGTCCGTCCGGCAATCGACCGACTTACCCTCGACTTGCTCCGGGGCCATGTACAGCGGCGTGCCCATCGTCATGCCGCTCGCGGTCAGGTTGACGGCCGGCTGGTCGTCGGTCAGGACGCGGGCCAGGCCGAAGTCGGTCACCTTCGCCTCGCCCTTGCGCGTCAGCAGGATGTTGTCCGGCTTGACGTCGCGATGGATGAGGCCCAGTTCGCTGGCCCGCTGCAACGCGGCGGCGACCTGGCGCATGATGCTCAGCGCGACCCGCAGATCCGGCGGCCCCTTCCGGGCGAGGTAGTCGCGCAGGTTGCGGCCCTCGACGTACTCCAGGGCGATGTACGGCACGCCGTCGAATTCGCCGGTGGCATAGACCTGGACGATGTTGGCGTGGGTCGCCCGGGCGACGTTCTCCGCCTCGGACTTGAAGCGCAGCCGGGCGGTCGAGTTCGAGGCGAGGCTCGCCTTGAGGGTCTTGAGGGCGACCTTGCGCTTGAGGCTGAGCTGCTCGGCGAGGTAGACCTGGCCCATGCCGCCGACGCCGAGCTTGCGCAGGATGTGGAAATCGCCCAGCGTCCGGCCGGTGAGATCGACCTCCTCGGCGGCGTCGCGGGTCGGGGGCCCGGGTCCGAACGCTTCGCTTGGTGCCGTCTGCATCGCCAAATCCCTGGACGAGGGCGGGCTCGTCGTATTAGCCTAACGCGCCGCCCTGAGGGAAGGCAAATGGCGATCGGATTCGGGCGGCCGATTCAGACCGCCCGGCTCGGGATGGTCTCTGTCGGGGCCGAGTTCGGCTTGGCCGCCGGCTGGGACAGGAACGCCTGGATCAGGAGCAGGCCCGCCCCGGCGACGAGACAGACGTCGGCGATGTTGAACACCGGCCAGTCGAAGAGGTAGTTCCAGTGCAAGAAGTCGCGGACGCCGTTGAACAGGAGCCGGTCGTACAAATTGCCGACCGTGCCGCCGAGGATCAGGCCCAGGGCGGTGCACAGCCACGGGTCGCGGCCGGTGCCGGGGACAAAACTCCAGATCAGGATCGCCAGGGCGGCCAGGATGCTGATCGACGCGAAGATCAGGTTCGCCATCCCCTCGTAGTCGCGCAGGAAGCCGAACAGGGCCCCGTGGTTGACGTGCGGCACGCGGGTGCCGTCCTCGAGGTACTTGAACTGGGCGACGAGCTGGAACCCCTCGCCGGGGGCGGCCTGGAAGAGCGGGAACGTGTTGCCGGGGACCGTCGCCAGCCAGGCGAAGACGCCGTACTTGCTCAGCTGGTCCAGGGCCAGACCAAAGAAGGCCAGAACGTAGAGCAGGGTGCGGTGGGATCGCTCGTTCATGTCGTGTCGGCTCCTGACCGGGCGGCCGTCCGGTTCATTTCACGCTAGCGTCCCGCCCGCCGGGCGTCAACAGGCGAAAACGACCGCCGGATATACCGGCCGCGCCGGTCGGAAGCAAGGCCAGCCTCGGGCCGGTTGGGCGGTTGCGCCCAGTCGTACCGGCCGCGCCGACGAGCGAGACGGCCCGGGGGCCATTTGGCCCCGGCGGGGTATTGAACCCTACCCCGAACCCGGCGATAGTTGAGGTGGAGGGGCAGGGAGTCGTGGTGCCCCTTACCGGCGGACCGGGCGTACGACGGATCACCTGGAGGTGGCGCGAGCGGAGGCTCCCCGAGGATCGGACGATGCGTACGACTCACATCCTCGGTTGGCTGCTCGTCTGCCTCCTCGCCGGCGGTTGTTCCAGCTTCAAGTGGGGCAAGGGCACCTCGACCAAGGGCGGGGCGTCCGCCTCGCGTGAGACTGCCGACCCGTTCGTCCTCTCCTCCGGGGCCGGCACCGCCCCGAAGGACCCGGTCAACGGCGTCCTGGCCGGCTACGCCTTCGACCGCTGGCGGAACCCGCTCGCCGACGCGACGATCGAGATCGTCGATCTGAACGAACCGGTCGCCGGCGGCAAGCGGGCGAAGATCACCACGACGACGGACCGGATCGGCCAGTACAAGTTCGAGGGCCTCAACCCGTCGCACCAGTACCAGCTCATCGCCCGGACGCGTGACGGCAACCGGCAACTCGTCGGCACCGTGCTCGGCGCGCCGCCGAACCCGCGCCTGCCGATCTTCCTGACCGAGGACGTCGGCGGCTACGACCCGAAGAGCGCGTCCAAGGACAAGGAGGCGGACGGGAAGACGTCGGCGACGAACGATAGGACGAACACGATCGCCGCCCCGGCGGCGACGCTCGACCCGCCGATCCGCGGCAACGACCTCGACGCCCCGCCGGCCGGGCCGACGCCGACGAACTCGCTGCCCGGGACCGGCATTCCCGGCCCGGGCGAGGACCGCAGCCGGACCACGCAGGACGGCTTCCACCGCAACCCGATCGTCGCCGTACCCGGGCCTTCGACCACCACGCCGCCGGCGCTGCCGGCCCCGCCGCGGACGCCGGTGCCGGCCCCAATCACACCGACACCGCCGTCGTCTGGCGACGGCCCGCAGGCGAACCTCGGCGCGCCGCTCGGCCCGTCGCCGAGCCTGCCCGAGGTGCCCGTCACGACGCCGTCGTGTGTGCTCATCGGCAGCAAGTTGACGAACTTCTCGCTGATCAACGTCGGCGGTCCCGAGGCCGCCTTCGACGGCAAGCCGTGGGTTTACTCGCGCGACCGGGCCAAGAACGCCCGCGTCGTGCTGCTCGACTTCTGGTACACGACCTGCGGGCCGTGCCTGTCGAGTTTGCCCGAGCTGCGAGCCCTCCAGAGCCACTACGGCCCATACGGCCTCCAGACCATCGGCATCACCCACGAGCCGGGCACCTACGACGAGGCGGCCCCGCGGATTCGCGGGGTACGCAGCCGGTACAACATCAACTACCCGACCCTCTTCTCGTCGGCGTCCGGGCCGACGTGCCCGGTCGTGTCGCAGTTCCAGGTGACCGGCTTCCCGACGATGGTCCTGCTCGACGACACCGGGAAGATCATCTGGAAGAAGGTCGGCCCGTTCGACCCGCAGTCGAAAGCGGAGCTGGAGCTGCTCCTGCGGAGGAAGCTCGGTTTGCAGGGGCAGTGACTGGCACTGGAATCCCTGGACGCCGTTCCTAGGATAAGGCCATCTCGAAGGCCGCCCCAGGAACCCGGCATGGCGTTGCGCACCCCCCTCTACGACTGGCACGTCGCCCGCGGCGCTCGCATCGTCGAGTTCGGCGGCTGGGACATGCCGATCCAGTACACGACCATCGTCCGCGAGCACCAGGCCGTCCGGACGGCCGCCGGCCTGTTCGACATCAGCCACATGGGCCGGGTCGTCTTCACCGGACCGGACGCCGGGCCGTTCCTGCACCACCTCGTCACCAGCGACGTCCTCGGCATGAAGCCCGGCCAGGTGCGCTACGGCCTGGCGTGCAACGAGCAGGGCGGCATCCGCGACGACGTTCTTGTCTACCGCCTGGAGCCGTTCTGGCTCCTCGTCGTCAACGCGTCGAACCGCCTCAAGATGCTCGACTGGATCGAGCAGCACCGCGGCAAGTTCAACTGCGCCCTCGACGACAAGACGACGACCTGGGGCATGATCGCCGTCCAGGGGCCGAACGCCTTCGCCCCGGCGGTGCAAAATGCGGCGGGCCCGTTTACCGACCCGGCCGCCTTGCGGTACTACTTCGGGGCGGCCCGGGCGACGCCGGTCGAGGTCGTCAGCCGGACGGGCTACACGGGCGAGGACGGCTACGAATTGATCGTCGAGAACGCCCGCCTGGCGAAGCTCGCCGAGGCGCTGCACGCCGCCGGGGTCGAGCCGGCCGGGCTCGGGGCGCGCGACACGCTCCGGCTCGAGGCGGCCATGCCGCTGTACGGCCACGAGTTGAGCGAGACGACCGACCCGCTGGCGGCCGGCCTCGGCTGGGCGGTCAAGTTCGACAAAGCCGAGTTCGTCGGCAAGGCGGCCCTGCTCGAGCGCCAGAAGGACGCCGGCCGGCCGGTGCGCGTCGGCCTGGAGCTTGCCGGTAAGCGCATCGCCCGCGAGGGGGCCGCCGTCCTCGCCGGGGAACAGACGCTCGGGACGGTGACGAGCGGGACGTTCGCGCCGACGCTGGAGAAGGCGATCGCGATGGCGTTCGTCCCGCCGGCCTACAGCGCCCCCGGGACGGCCCTGTTCGTGGACGTGCGCGGCAACCGGGAGGCGGCCCGCGTGGTGCCGCTCCCGTTTTACAAGCGGAAGAAGGCCTGACTCGCGAGACTCCCCATGGATCCCAGCAAGCTCCGCTACAGCAAGACCCACGAGTGGGTCCACCTCGACGGCGACATCTGCACGATCGGCCTGACCCAGTACGCCGTCGAGCAGTTGACCGACATCATCTTCATCGACCTGCCGGACGTGAACGACCCGGTCCTGACCGGGGACAGCTTCGGCGAAGTCGAGTCGGTCAAGGCCGTCAACGACATCTATTCGCCGGTCACCGGCGACATCACCGACGTGAACAAGAAGCTTGAGAGCGAGCCGGGCCTGGTGTCGAAGGACCCCTACGGCAAGGGCTGGCTCATCAAGGTGCGCGTCTCGAGCAAGCAGTCGCTCGACCAGCTGATGACCGCCGAGCAGTACGCGGCGCAGATCAAGAGCGAGGAGCATTGAGTCGTTTCTGAGCCCCTCGCCCCCGCTTCGGGGGAGAGGGGTTGGGGTGAGGGGGTGCGTGCCTCGTTGGTGTTGGCCGACACGCCCCCTCACCCCCATCCCCTCTCCCCCGAAGCGGGGGCGAGGGGGGCAAGATTGCGGAGGACCTTGGCTTGTCGTACGTCCTGAACACCCCCGCCGACCAGGCGGCGATGCTGGCCCGGATCGGCGTCGGGTCGGTCGAGGAACTCTTCGCGTCCATCCCGGCGGCGCTGCGGCTGAAACGACCGCTCGACATCCCGCCGGCCCTGAGCGAACAAGAGCTGACGCAACACGTCGGCCGGGTCGCGGCGCGCAACCGCGGCGCGGACGACGCCGTCTGCTTTCTCGGCGGCGGGGCGTATGACCACTTCATCCCGGCCGTGGTCGATGCGGTCTCGGGGCGGAGCGAGTTCTACACCGCCTACACGCCGTACCAGGCCGAGGCGAGCCAGGGGTCGCTTCAGGCGTTCTACGAGTTCCAGACGCTCATCTGCCAGCTGACCGGCCTCGATGTTGCCAACGCCAGCCTCTACGAGGGCGGCAGCTCCGTCGCCGAGGCGGTGCTCATGGCCATGTCGGTCAACAACCGCACCGGCAAGGTCCTCGTCGCCGAGAGCGTCCACCCGGAGTACCGCCAGACGCTGACGACCTACCTCGCCAACCTGGAGCCGCGCGTCGAGACGCTGCCGACCCCGGACGGCTACCTCGACCCGGCGACGCTCGGCAAGGCCCTCGACGACAAGACGGTCGCCGTCGTCGTCCAGCACCCGAACTTCTTCGGCTGCCTGGAAGAGGTCGAGGCGGTGGCGGCCCTGTGCCAGAAGCACGGGGCGATGTTCATCAGTTCGTTCGACCCGATCAGCCTCGGCCTCTTGAAGAAGCCGGGCGACTACGGGGCGGACATCGCCGTCGCGGAGGGGCAGTGTCTGGGCAACCCTCTCGCTTATGGCGGGCCGTACCTCGGCCTGCTCGCCTGCCGTGAGCAGTACGTCCGCAAGATCCCCGGCCGGCTCGTCGGCCAGACGGTCGATCGGCGCGGCAACCGCTGCTGGGTGCTGACGCTCCAGACGCGCGAGCAGCACATCCGGCGCGAGAAGGCGACGAGTAACATCTGCACCAACCAGGGCCTGTTCGCCCTCCGGGCGGCCGTCTACCTGACGGCGCTCGGGCCGCAGGGCCTGAAGGAGACGGCGGAGCTGTGCGTCCGCAAGGCGCACTATGCCGCCCAGGCGCTGGAGAAGGTCGCCGGGGCGCGGCTCCGGTTCGCCCGCCCGTTCTTCAAGGAATTCACCGTCCGCTTGCCGGCCGACGTGCCGGCGGCACTCGACGCCCTGCTCGCCGACGGCTACCACGGCGGGCTGCCGCTCGGGTCGTGGTACGGCGACCTGGCCGACTGCCTGACCGTCGCCGTCACCGAGAAGCGGACCAAGGCCGAGATCGACGGCCTCGCCGCCGCCCTGGCGTCTGCCCTGACCCCCCGCACGGCCGCCCCGGCCCGGGCACGCTGAGGAGGCCCCCACTGTGGACAAGAGCGCATCGACCGAGCTGCTGTTTGAAATGAGCGTCCCCGGCCGACGCACGCACCGCCTCCCGGCGTGCGACGTGCCGGTCGGCGAGGCGAAGGACCTCCTGCCGGCCGGGACGATGGCCGCCGCCCCGCCGCCCCTGCCGGAGGTCGGCGAGATCGACCTGATCCGCCACTACGTCAACCTCTCGACGCGCAACATGGCGATCGACACGAACTTCTACCCGCTCGGGTCGTGTACGATGAAGTACAACCCGAAGCGGCACGAACGCCTGTCGTCGCTGCCGGGCCTGGCCGCCCTGCACCCGCTCCAGAGCGAGGCGTCCCTGCAGGGGCAGCTCGAGATCCTGTTCGAGATGCAGAACTACCTGGCCGAGATCGCCGGCCTGGACGGCGTCTCGCTCCAGCCGGCGGCCGGGGCCCAGGGCGAGCTGACCGCCCTCCTCGTCGCCGCGGCGTACTTCAAGCACCGGGGCGAGACCGGCCGGACGCGCGTCCTCATCCCGGACAGCGCCCACGGCACCAACCCGGCCAGCGCCGCCCTGGCCGGCTTCGACGCCGTCGGCGTCAAGAGCGACGCACGTGGCCTGGTCGATCTCGCCGACCTCCAGGCAAAGCTCGACGAGCGCACGGCCGTGTTCATGATCACCAACCCGAACACGCTCGGCCTGTTCGAAGGGCAGATCGCCACGATCACCGAGCTGCTCCACGCCAGGGGGGCACTCGTCTACCTGGACGGGGCGAACATGAACGCCATCCTGGGCATCACCCGCCCGGGCGACTTCGGCGTGGACATGATGCACTACAACGTCCACAAGACGTTCACCGGCCCGCACGGCGCGGGCGGCCCCGGCTCCGGGCCGATCGCCGTCCGCAAGCCGCTCGTGCCGTTCCTGCCCGCCCCGCTCGTAGCGAAGAAGGGCGACCGCTACGTCCTCGACTACGACCGGCCGCAGTCGATCGGCCGGGTGCGCAGCTTCTTCGCCAACACCGGCATCCTGCTGCGCGGCTACTTCTACATCCGCACCCTCGGCCCGGACGGCCTCAAGGCGGTCAGCGAGAACGCCGTCCTGAACGCGAACTACCTCCTCGCCCTGCTCGACGGCAAGCTCGACGTGCCGCACGGCAACCGCTGCATGCACGAGTTCGTCGCCTCGGCGCGGGCGATCCGCCGCGAGAAGCGCATCAGCGCGATGGACATCGCGAAGCGCCTGCTCGACTACGGCTTCCACGCCCCGACGGTCTACTTCCCGCTCGTCGTGCCCGAGGCGCTGATGATCGAGCCGACCGAGACGGAGAGCAAGGCGACGCTCGACCGCTTCGCCGAGGTGCTGCTGACGATCCTCGGCGAGGACCCGGCCATGCTCCAGCAGGCCCCGCACACGACGCCGATCAGCCGGGCCGACGAGGTCAAGGCGGCGAAGGAGCCGGTCCTGCGCTGGAAATGACCATATAGCCGCCGGCTTGCCGGCGGTCCTCGTTTGCGAAGGCACCCCCGGCTAGCCGGGGGCTATATGGAGGCCCGCCATGCCGTCCCTCCGCCTCCTCCCCTTCACCCGCGCCGACGGCCCGTGGAACATGGCCGCCGACGAGGTCCTCCTCCAGGGTGCGGCCGCCGGCGTCGCGGCGCTGCGCTTCTACGGCTGGGAGTCGGCCACCGTCTCGCTCGGCTACTTCCAGGCGTCGGCCCCGGTCCTGGCACATTCCCGCCTCGGCTCGCTGCCGCTCGTTCGTCGCGCGTCGGGCGGCGACGCCCTCGTCCACGACCGCGAGGTCACCTACGCCCTCGCCCTGCCGGCCGTCGCGCCGTGGCTCGACCGCCGGGCGAACTGGCTCCGCGCGATGCATCACCTCCTGCGCGACGTATTGGCCGGGTTCGGCGTTCGCTGCACATCCTGCACCGAGGAGAGCCGCCTCGGCCCGGTCCTCTGCTTCCAGCACCAGACGCCGGAGGATCTGCTCATTGGCGGCCACAAGGTCGTCGGGAGCGCCCAGCGGCGGCAGCGCGACGCCCTGCTCCAGCACGGCGGCATCCTGCTCGCCCAGAGCGCACACACGCCCGAGCTGCCCGGCATCCGCGAGACGGTCGGGGTGACGGTCGATCCGGAGCGGTTGCAAGAGGCCGTGACGGCCGCCCTGGCGGAGCGGTTCGGCGCGGCGGTCGAGCCGGCGGACTGGACCGACGGCGAGAGGCGGGCCATCCTCGAAACCTGCGCGGCCAAGTACGGGACGGTGGAGTGGAACCGGCGGCGCTGACCTTGATTCGGCCATAAGGCCGGCTATAAGGCGGCGACCTAACGGGTGCGGTGCGTCGAGGGGAGGGCCCTCGGGCGGCCGACCTGTCGGATATCGACCCATCGGAGTATCCCAGGATGCGCCAGAAGTACGCCCTCGTCGGGGCCGGCCTGCTGTGCCTGGGCCTGGCGGGATACCTGGCCTTCGCCGGCGGCCAGGGCCCGGACGGCCAGCCGACCCCGACGCGGGGGCCGAGGGACTACAGCCTCGTCCTCGATGAGCCGCCCTTGCCGCCGACGGCCGGCCCGAGCCAGCCGGCCGCCGCGACGCCGCCGGGCCTGGTCCCGTTCCCGTCCCGGCCGATCGAGCCGCCGTCCCGGCCGATCCCGGGGACGACCCCGATCGAGGGCCTCAGCCCGGCGCTGCCGCCCCCGGCGGCGACCAGCCCGACCCTGCTCCCCGGGGCGATGGTCCCGGCGACGCAGGGCCAGCCCGTCTCCACGCCCACCCCGCCGGCCGAGGACGCCGCGCCCGAAAACCCGGCCGGCAAGCAGGAGCCGGCGGTCAGCATCGAGTGGGTCGGCTCGCCGACGGCGAAGGTCGGCCAGATGGCGGACTACGGCCTGCTCGTCCGCAACACGAGCAGCGCGACCGTCCACCAGGTGACCGTCCGCATCCGCGTCCCGGCCGGCCTCCAGGTCCACGGTACCGAGCCGCGCGCCAGCAACGACGGTGGCTCCCTCACCTGGGAGGTCGGCACCCTCGCCGCCAAGCAGGAGCGCACCCTGCAGATGAAGGTCCAGGCGACGACGAAGGGCGACCTCGTCCCGACGGCGACCGTGTCGCTGAGCGGCATGTCGTCCCTGCGCATCAAGGTCCGCGAGCCGAAGCTTGCCCTGAAGGCGAGCGCCCCGGAGAAGGTCCTCGTCGGCGACGCGGTCGCCTTCACGCTGACGGTGTCCAACCCGGGCGATGGGGCGGCGGAGCAGGTCAAGGTCCAGGCGCTGCTGTCCGAGGGGCTGGAGCACGCCCGCGGCAACAAGATCGACTTCGACGTCGGCAACCTCGGCCCGGGCGAGAGCCGCAGCGTCCAGCTCATCTGCGCGAGCCGCAACGGCGGCGCGCAGCGCTGCGACGGCCTGGCGACGTCGGAGGGGGCCCTCCGCGCGACGGACACCGCCTCGGTCAACATCATCAAGCCGCACCTCGACGTGGCGATCTCCGGCCCCGGGCTTCGCTACCTCGAACGGAAGGCGATCTACACGCTCAAGGTGAGCAACCCCGGGGACGCCCCGGCGACGAACGTCACCGTGTCGCACATCGTCCCGGTCGGGTTCAAGGTCCTCGCCGCGAGTGACGGCGGCCGGCACGACTACAGCACGCGGACCGTGTCGTGGTTCGTCGGCGAGGTCGGCCCGGCCCAGGCGCGCGAGGTGAAGCTCGAGGTCCAGGCGGTCAACCCGGGCGACCACCGCCACAAGGTCGTCGCGATCGGGGCGCGCGGCCTGCGCGCCGAGGGCGAGTTCGGCACGAAGGTCGAGGGCCTGTCGGCCATCCTCGTCGAGATGGTCGACACCGACGACCCGATCGAGGTCGGGGCGGAGACGGCGTACGAGATCCGGGTGACGAACACCGGGTCGCAGACCGAGAACGACATCAAGCTGCTCGCGACGATCCCGGAAAAGATGGAGTTCCGGTCGGCCCAGGGGCCGGTCCGCCACCGGCTCGAGGGGAAGACGGTCATCTTCGAGCCGCTGGAGAAGCTCGCCCCGCGGGCGGACGCGATCATGCGGGTGATCGTCCGCGGCACCGAGCCGGGCATCGTCCGGTTCAAGATGCAGGTGACGAGCGCCAACCTGATCGAGCCGGTCATCAAGATGGAGGCGACGCGCGTCTATGCCGACGCGCCGGAATCGAGCGGGACGGTGCCGGGCCGGCTCCAGCCGCCGCTCCAGCCGGCGACCGGCCAGCCGGGCGGCCCGGCCGCGCCGGCGTTCCCGGCCCCGCCGGGCGGCACGTCGCTGCCGGTGCCGCCGCTGGTGCCCGGCCTGCCGTCGCCGGACCAGCCGTGAGCGGTAGCCCTCGCGCATGAGACGAGCCCGGCGAGGGTTTCTCGCCGGGCTCGTCGCGTTTTGGCTACGGTCTGGGTGCGAGTCCGTTCGCTCAGTTAGCCGGCCGTTCAACGAGCTGGATCGCGTTGAAGCGGTACAGCGGGGCCGCCAGGCGCGTGGACGCCTTGGCGGCGAGGATCTCGCCCTTGACCTGGACGAGGTCCCCTTCCCGGTAGCTATCGAGCCGACGATCCTGCAAGAGGACGACGCTGCCGCCGTGGAGGTCTTCCTTGTCCAACGGCGCGTAACGGAGCACCCAGAGGCCACCATCGGCATGCACGTACGACAGCCGCCCCGTCATGGAGCTGTAGTCCGCCGCGCAGACGAGCTGCGCCTGTTGCCGATGGTGATAATCAAAAGGGTTGCGGCCCTCGCTTTCGACGCGGATGCCGGCGGCCGGCTGGAAGCTCGGCACGGTCGGGAGGACCGTGCTCGGCGGCGTGCCGGGGAGCTTAGCCGGCTCCTTCGGGGCCTCCTTGACGCCTTCGGGGGGCGGGGTGGTGCCCATCGGGAGCGGCTGGCCGCCCGTCGGGAGCGGCTGGCCGCCGGTGCCCGGGGCGACGATCGTGCCCGGGGCGACGACCGTGCCGGGGGTGCCGATCACGGTCGGGTAGGGCGTCGCGGAGTGGGGCAGGTGGGTGTGGCCCGGGATGACCGCCGTCGCCGGGACGCCGGTCGGCCAGGCCCCGGACGAGCAGCCGCAGGCCGGCGTGCTCGTCGCGCAGCCGCAGCCGGACGTCGTCGCGGCCGCCGCCGGGGCGGTGGCGACCGGGGCGGCCTTGCCGCCGAAGAGCTTGCCGAACAGGCCGTGGTGGTGGCCGCCCGTGGCGGCCGCGCCGCCCGCGGCCGCGCCGCCCTTCTTGCCGAACAGGCCGTGCAGGAAGCCGTGGCCCGCCTTGCCGGCCGGGGCGGCCCCGGCCGCCGGGGCGGCCGGCGTCGCGGCACCGCCGCACGGGTTGGCGCACGGGTCGCAGCAGCCGCCGGAGACGACCGTGCTCTGGATCCCGCCGCCGTAGTAGGGCACACCGGCGACCGGGGCGGCCGAGCCGCAGCACGGCCCGGTCGGGGCCGACGCCACGACCGGGGCAGGGGCCAGCGTCGGCACCGGCGTGGCGGTCGGCGCGGCGACGTGGTCGCCTCCCGCACCGCTCAGCCACGCGGCGGACATAAGCAAGAACGCTTTCACGTAATTGGACCTCCGTTGGGGGATGCGATCCGGGCCACACCCCCACTCGAGGAATGGTGCAGTCCCACGATGCGTCCGAGTCCTTTCAGGCAGCCTCGCCGGGCGAATCCCCTGGGCAACTGACCGGGCTGACTCCCGGGGCGACGCTGCTTCCTGTTCCTACCATCGGCTCCCGGCCTGCCCCCCTTGAAGATGTTTCCCGGACTCATCTCCCTTCGCGCCCTGCCCAGCCCGCGACGACCCGGCCCGCCTACCGCTTCCGCTGCCGGCGGGTATAATCCCGGCTAGGAGACCGTCCGTCCCCAGCCGCTGGAGACGTCCATGCGCAAGACCTGGCGACTGCTCCCGCACGACCCGCAGGCGGTGCAGCGCCTCGCCGCCGAGCTGCGCTCCCCGGCCCTGGTCGCCCAGCTCCTGCTCAACCGCGGCGTCCACGAGCCGACCGAGGCGGACCGGTTCCTTCGTGCGCCGCTCAAGGGTCTCCATCCCCCCCAACTTCTCCCCGGCGTCAACGAGGCGGTCGAGCGCCTCCTCGGTGCGATCCGCGCCGGCCGACCGATCTGCGTCTACGGCGACTACGACGTCGATGGCGTCACCGGCACGGCGATCCTCGTCCAGGGCTTGCGCCTGCTCGGCGGCAAGGTCGATCTCTACGTGCCGCACCGCCTCTCGGAGGGGTACGGCCTCAACGCCGAGGCCCTGCGCCAGATCGCCAAGGGCGGGTCTCAGGTCGTCGTCACCGTCGATTGCGGCATCGCCAGCCTCGACGAGGCGGAGGAGGCGCGCCGGCTCGGCCTCGAACTCATCATCACCGACCACCACGCCTTCAAGGACAGCCTGCCGGCGGCCGACGTGCTGATCCACCCGCGCCTGCCGGGGACGTACTACCCGTTCGGCGGCCTGTGCGGTGCGGCCGTCGCCCTGAAGCTGGCCTGGGGCCTCGCCCAGGGCCACTGCGGCGGCGAGAAGGTCGACGTGCGGTTCCGCGAGTACCTGCTCGACGCGGTCGGCCTGGCGGCGCTCGGCGTCGTCGCCGACGTGGTGCCGCTCCAGGACGAGAACCGCATCCTCGTCCGCTACGGCCTGAAGCGCCTCGCCGAGACGAGCCGGCCCGGCATCCGGGCGCTGATCGCCGCGTCGGGCCTGCGGCCGGGCGCGCCGCTTCGGGCGGAGGACATCGGCTTCAAGCTCGCCCCGCGCCTGAACGCCGCCGGGCGGATGGGCTGCGCCCGGCTCGTCGTCGATCTGCTCCTGACCGACCGCGACGCCCACGCGATCGAGCTGGCCCGGTCGCTCGAAGACCAGAACCGCGACCGGCAGACGATCGAGCGGCGCATCCACGCCGAGGCGCGCGAGCAGATCGACGCCCTCGGCCTGGCGGACGCCCCGGCCCTCGTCCTGGCGAGTGCAAGCTGGCACGCCGGCATCATCGGCATCGTCGCCGGCCGGCTCGCCGAGCAGTACGGCCGGCCGGCCCTGATGATCGCCTGGCAGAAGCCGCGCGACGCCGGCCCGGACGACCCGGCGACGCACGGCCTCGGCTCCGGCCGGTCGATCGCCGGCTTCCCGCTGCACGAGGCGCTCGCCGTCTGCGGCGACCTGCTCCTCGGCCACGGCGGCCACCCGATGGCGGCCGGCTTCCGCCTGACGCCGGACCACCTCGACGCGTTCCGCGAGCGCTTCTGCGCGGCGACGGCGGCGCGCTTCCCGACCGGCCTGCCGACGCCGATGCTCACCCTCGATGCCGAGGCGTCCCTCAACGCCCTGACGCTGGGTCTTCTCAAGGACCTGGACCTGCTGGAGCCGTACGGCGCGGAGAACCGGAAGCCGTTCTTCCTGGCCGGCGGCCTCCAGGTCGAGGGCGAGCCGCGCAAGGTCGGGCAGGGCGAACGCCACCTGAGCTTCAAGGTGCGGCAGGGGGCGACGACGCTCAAGGCGATCGCCTGGGGCATGGCCGAGCGCGTCGAGGAGTTGATGTCGGCCGGCGGGGCGTGCTGCGTCGCGTTCACCCCGAAACGGAACGAGTGGCAGGGCCGGGTGAACGTCGACCTGGAGGTGGTCGATTTCCAGGCCGGCCCGGTGGCGACGCTGGCGTGAGGACCGACCCGATGCCCGACGAGCCCGCGACGCTGACCCTGCGGGGCGAGTACGTCACCCTCGCCCAGGCGCTGAAGATCGTCGGCCTCGCCGGCACCGGCGGCCAGGCGAAGCTCCTCGTCCGTGACGGCGGCTTCCGCGTCAACGGCGAGGTCGTCACCCAGCCGGGGCGCAAGCTGCGCGTCGGCGACCGGTTCGGCCCGGCGGGAGGCCCGGAGTGGACGATCGTCTGACCGGCGAGAACCCGGCCCTGACCGAGGTGCCCGCCGACGCTTCCGCCCCGACTCCAGAGCCGCCGCCGCTGGATCTCCGCGTCCCGGTCTGGGCCCTCGTTCTGGCCCTGGCCTGGCCGGCGCTGTTGCAGCAGCTGCTCAACCTGAGCGTCGGCTTCTCCGACCGGCTGCTCGCCGGCTGGTATGTGCAAACCCCGTCGGCCCAGGCCGCCCTGACGACGGCGAGCTACCTCGGCTTCTTTCTGTCGAGCTACAACGTCCTCGTCGTCGTCGGCAGCACGGCCCTCGTTGCCCGGTGCGTCGGGGCCGGCGACCGCGACGGGGCGGTCCACTTCACCGGCCAGTCGCTCGTCCAGGCGGCGTGCTTCGGCCTGGTCGGCTCCGTCATCGGCCTGGTCGGCATGCCGTCGCTGCTGGCGGCGATGCAGCTGCACGGCGCCGCGGCCGACTTCGCCCTGGCGTACCTGACCCCGCTCTTCGCCCTGCTCGTCTTCCAGGTTGTCGAGGCGGCCGGGATCGCCTGCCTGGTCGGTGCGGGCGACACGCGGGCTGGGCTGCGCGTCCTGGCGGTCGTCTCGGTCGTCAACGTGCCGCTGGCGTGGGGCTTCTTCCACGGCGTCGGGCCGCTGCCCGGCTTCGGCTTCCCCGGCATCGCGATCGGCACGGCCCTCGCCCACACGATCGGGGCGTTCTACGTCCTTGCCCTTCTCGCCGGCGGTCGTGCCGGTCTGGCGATCCGGCCGCCTGACCTCGTCCCGGCGTGGCCGGCGCAGCGGCGGCTGCTCTGGGTGAGCGTGCCGGCGGCGCTGGACAGCCTCGCCCTTGCCGGGGGCCAGCTCTGGTTCCTGGCGATCGTCAACCGGCTCGGCGACACGGCGAGCGGGGCGCACGGCGTCGCCATCTACTGGGAGGCGCTCGGCTACCTGTCCGGGGCGGCGTTCGGCACGTCGGCGATGGCGCTGGTCGGCCAGAACCTCGGCGCGGCCCGGCCGGACCGGGCGTCGGCCAGCGGCTGGACGGCGTTCGGCCTCGGCGCGGCGACGATGACACTGATGGGCGTCGTCTTCTTCACGCTCGCCGAGCCGATGTTCCGGCTCTTCTTCCCGTCGCCGGAGCAGGACGCGATCGTGCGCGAGGGCGTGCCGGTGCTGCGCCTGGTCGCGTTCGCGATGCCGGCCCTGGCGGCGTGCATCATCTTCACCGCGGCGTTGCGCGGCGCGGGCGACACGCGCGTGCCGCTGCTGTTCACTGCGATCGGCTTCTTCGCCCTGCGCATCCCTCTCGCGTATTACCTGACGCTCGACACGGTGGACCTCGGCCCGCTCGGCGTCGTGCCGGGGGCGGGCCTCGGCTTGATTGGCGCGTGGCTGGCGATGGTGGCCGACATCCTGCTGCGCGGCGTGTTCTTCACGGCCCGGTTTGCGTCGGGTCGGTGGCGGACGGTCCGCGTGTAGTTCCGTCGAGGCGCTGGCGGACCTTGGCCAGGACGACCCGGGCCGCCTCGATCGCTGCGAGGGCGTCCTGGATCGCCTCCAGGTACGCCTGGCGCTCGGCGTACAGGAGCGGGTCGTTGCCGCGCTGCCAGAGGAGGACCTCGCGTGACAGGCCGCGCAGGAGCTGGTCGAGCCGGGTGACGCGGCGGGCGATCTCGGCGGGTCGGATCACGGCGGGACTCCGCGTGCGGGCGCTGGGACGCTCGCACCTCTCCACGACTACCACGCCGGCGTGCGATGGGACAAGGTCGGTGGCGGGCCGTTTACGGGAAGAGTTCGTTCACCCGGCAGCGGAACCCGGGCAAGACGTCGTCGCCGGTCAGCTCGTCGGAGTTGCTGAGCAGGACCGGCTCGCATCCCGGCCGATAGACGCTCACGCTCCGGTCCTCGGGCATGAGCACCCAGATGAGGCGGACCTTGTGGTGTAGGTAGTGGAGCAACTTGCGCTGGAACCGGGCGAAGAAATCGTGCGGCGACAGCACCTCGACGACGAGGTCCGGCACGACGGCGACGTAGCCCTCCGTCGGCAGCTGCGGCAGGCGGTCGCGCGTCCAGAAGGAGAGGCCCGGCCCGCGCACCGTGTCCGGGTCGCGCTCGGTGACGAAGCCGCTGTCGTTGCTGGCGACCCAGCCGAGGTTGTTCGCATCGACGAACGCATCGAGACGTCGGCCGATCCGCATACAGCAGACGCCGTGGTAGGTACTTGGCGGCGGCATCGTCTCGACCCTCCCCCGGACGAGTTCCTGGAGCGACCCGTCCGGCGGTGCCGGCATTCGGAAAAACTCCTCGGCCGTGATGAGCTTCGCGGTCGCGGTGGACACGGTGGCACCTCCTGGATCGGGACGGCGGCAGTATACCATCGCCGGTGGGATCGACTCAACGCCGGCGAGGCAACGACATGGCGAAGAAGGCACCCCCGATCGTCGCGGCGTTCCTCGCCGACATCCTCGCCCACCCGGACGACGACGCGCCGCGCCTCATCTTCGCCGACTGGCTCGACGAGCACGGCGACCCGGACCGGGCCGATTTCATCCGCGTCCAGTGCCGCCTGGCCGGCCTCGACGAGGACGACCCGGACCGGGCGGCGCTGGTCGTCCGATCGGACGAACTGGAGAAGGCCCACGGCCCGCGCTGGCTGGCCGAGGTGCCCAAGGTCGCCGGCGTGACGTTCGCCGGGTTCGAGCGCGGCTTCGTCGGCGAGGCGCGCGTCGCCCTGGGCCGGTGGACGCGCGACCGGCCGAGGCGCGTCGCCGCCCTGTACGCGGCGGGCCCGTTCCGCGAGCTGACCCTCGACGACGCCACGCCGGACAAGGTGACGGACCTCCTCACCCCGGCGGCGGCCCTGCGCCTGACGAAGCTCGAGTTCTTCGACATCAGCCGGCCGCTCGAAGTGACGCGCCGCATCGCCGCCAGTCCGCACGTCCGCAACCTGACTGCCCTCGAGTTCTTCGACCTCGCCCTCGACGACGACTGGCTCGCCGTCGTCGCCGGATCGCCGCACCTGGCGAACCTGGCCCGCCTCTTCCCGGTCGATTGCGGACCGTTCGGCGTCGCGGGCGTCCGGGCCCTGGCGGAGTCGCCTCACCTCACCCGGCTGACGGGCCTCTATCTGCACCTGGATGGCACGGCCGTCGAGGCGTGCGGCGTCCTGGCGGAGGCGGCGAGCCTGGCCACGCTGCGCGAACTCGACCTGGCCGGCTACCTCGGCCCGGACGGCCTTGGGGATCTCTCTCGGTCGCCCCATCTGCTCGGCCTCCGCGAGCTGGGCCTGCACGGCACCGGCCTGGGCGACTCGGGCATGCAAGTTCTAGCCGGGTCGCGGTGGCGGTCGATGCGCGGCGTGGACCTGAGCATGAACCAGGTCGGCGACGGCGGAGCGCGGGCCCTGGCGAGCTGGGCGGGCCTGGCGACGGTGCGGAACCTCCAGATCCGCCACAACGCGATCGGGCCGGCCGGCGTGGCGGCCCTGGCCACGTCGCCGTACCTCAGCCGGCTGGAGGAACTCCACCTCGCCAACAACCCCGTCGGGCACGGCGGTGTGTCGGCCCTGGTTGCGGCCGACCTTCCTCGGCTGCGTGAACTGAACTTGTGGCACTGCGAGGTGGGGGACGACGGGGTGCGTCGCATCGCCGACAGCCCGAGCAGCGCCCGGCTGACGAAGCTCACCCTGGCGAACAACGCCATCTCCGACGAAGGGGCCCAGGCCCTTCTCCGCTCGCCGCACCTCGGCGGCATCACCCGGCTGGAGATCCTCGGCAACGCCCTGTCCGCCCGGGTGATCGACGCCCTGAAGCGCCGCTTCGGCGACGTCTGGGTCTGAGGTGCCGACCCGGCCGGCACCCGGTAGAATGCAGCACGCGAGACCATCACGCCGAGCGGGGAGGGCGGCCATGAACCACCACGACAAGAAGTGCCCGAAGAAGGCGGAGGACCTCCTCCCGAAGATCAGCCAGAAGCGCATCGACCCGCCCGCCCTGACGGCCGACACGTCGGTGACGCGCCTCATCGACGAGGCGTTCCTGTCCTACAACGCCGGCCGGCTCCGCGAGGCGTGCAAGCTCTACACGACGAAGATGCTCGACGAGAAGAGCGTCGTCGGCCTGTCGCTCTCCGGGGCTTTGTCGCCAGCTGGGCTGTGCAAGTCGGCCCTCATCCCGCTCGTCGAGGCCGGCTTCATCGACTGGGTCATCAGCACCGGGGCGAACCTCTACCACGACACGCACTTCGCCCTCGACATGCCGATGCACCAGTCGCGGCCCGGGCTCGACGACCTCGCCCTGCGCGAGCACCAGGTCATCCGCATCTACGACATCGTCTTCGACTACGAGAACCTCCTCGGCACGGACCGCTTCTACCGCACCCTCTGCCGCGGCGAGGCGTTCCAGAAGACGATGGGCACCGCCGAGTTCCACTACCTCGTCGGCAAGTACCTCGCCGAGCGCGAGGACCAGACCGGCCAGCGCGGCAAGAGCCTCCTCGCCGCGGCGTACCGGGCGGCGGTGCCGATCTTCACCTCGTCGCCGGGCGACAGCTCGATCGGCATGAACCTCGCCGCGCTGCAGCTCGAAGGGAGCAAGCTCGCGATCGACCCGCTGCGCGACGTCAACCAGAGCGCGGCGATCGTCTGGGACGCGAAGCGCGACGAAGGGGTGAGCAGCGTCCTGATCCTCGGCGGCGGCTCGCCGAAGAACTTCATGCTCCAGACGGAGCCGCAGATCCAGGAGGTGCTCGGCCTGGAGGAGAGCGGCCACGACTACTTCTTGCAGGTGACGGACGCCCGGCCGGACACGGGCGGCCTGTCCGGCGCGACGCCGGCCGAGGCGATGACGTGGGGCAAGGTCGATCCGGACCTGCTGCCGGACTCGGTCATCTGCTACATGGACTCGACCCTCGCCCTGCCGCTGCTCACCGTCTACGCCCTGGCGAACCACGCGCCGCGCAAGCATCGGCGGATCATGGAGCGCATCCCGGAACTGATGCGCCAGTTGCAGGCGAGCTACGACAAGTCGCCGCGGCGGGGGAAGTGAGGTAGCCAAACCGAGCCGGAAGCGTGAGCGACGGTCATCACCACCCGTCGCTCACGCTTCCGGCTCGGACGGGTTGCTACTTCCGCGCGCCGTGGCTGGTGATGAGGTTGCGGTACGCCGGCAGGTGATTGGACAGGAGCCGGCCGAGGCCCTCGACGTCGTTGCGCCAGTCGCGGTGCAGCTCGCACGCCACGGCGAACCACGTCATCAGCTGCGCGCCCGCCGCCTGCATCCGGGCCCACGACGCGTCGCGCGTCGTCTTGTTGAACGTCCCCGACGCGTCGGTCACGACGAAGACCTCGTAGCCCTCCTCCAGCGCCGACAACGCCGGGAACGCGACGCACACCTCGGTCACGACGCCGGCGATCAGGAGTTGCTTCTTGCCGGTCGCCTTGACCGCCTGGACGAAGTCCTCGTTGTCCCAGGCGTTGATGTTGCCCGGCCGGGCGATATACGGCGCGTCGGGGAACAGCTCCTTCAACTCCGGGACGAGCGGGCCGTTCGGGCCGTTCTCGAAGCTGGTCGTCAGGATGGTCGGCAGCTTGAAATACTTCGCCGCGTCGGCCAAGGCGAGGACGTTGTTCTTGAACTCGTCCGGCGAGAAGTCGCCGACGAGGTTGCACAGCCCGGACTGGTGATCGACCAGCAGGACGGCGGCGTCGTTGCGGTCGAGGCGGCGGTACTTGAAGCCGGTGCTCACGATCGAACCTCCATGGGAATAGACCTCGCGTCACTCGACCGGCCGGGCCTCCGGGAACTTCCAGGTGCCGTCGAGCACCTCCTTCCGCGGCCGATAGAGCCGGACCATGTAGTTCCAGCCCGGCGGGATCGGCAGGCAGTTGGGCGTCTTGCCGTCCCACCCGCCGAACTGAATCGTGACCGACCCGTCCGCGTTCTTCTTCGCCGTAACGCTGTTGACCGAGTAGGCGTCGTGCTCGTTCTTCTGGTAGTAGCCGTCCGCGTTGTACACGCTGACCGACCAGAACCCGTCCACCGGCACGTCCTTGACCGTCAACCGGTATACCGTCTTGCCGTCGTTCTTGGGCGGCGTGACGTTCAGGTAGAGCGCGTCCTTCTCGGGGTTGCCGCCCCACGCCATCGCGCTGCCGATGAGGTGTCGCACCGGGTCGACGTCGTTCTTCTTGCCGAACATGCGGCGCGTGTCTGGAAGCGTCGTGCCGAGCGCGACCAGAGCCTCGCGAACCTTCTTCTGGCTCGCCGGATCCCAGTTCGGGACCTCAAACTTGCCCGCGCTCTTCTGATCGACCTTGACCGCGTCTTGCAGATCGCAGACCTTTTTGACGTCCTCCGGATCGGCAGGGTTGACGAGCGTGCGAACCCCAGCCATGACGTATCGGGTGCCGATCTCCTCCCGGGTGAACGTGTGCTTGCCCGCGGTGTATGCGACCGCGGGCACGTAGTGGTTCTGGTCGATCACGAACAGCGACATGAACCGCCCGCCCGCGTCGGGCATGGTGATTGTCGCCGGCCCCGCGTCGAGGTCGAACACGGCGGCCGAGTAGAGCGTGTCGCGGTTGGCCCGCACGACGTCCTGCTTGTCGATCGGCATCGGTTCGCGGTAGTGGTGGAACTTCCCGAAGCCGCCCTTCTTGACCGTCACACCGAAGTACATGTCGGTCTCGGCCCGGACGAAGTTCTCCACCGTGACGGGAACGGTCGCCGGCTGCTCCGCGTTCACCCGCTCCAGCGGAGGTTGCTTCCACTTGCCGGTGAGCGCTTCCTCCTTGGGCCAGTACAGCCGCATGATGGCGGCGAACTCCCCCTTCGGGGCGGGTAGCCAGTTCGACTCCTTGTCCTTGCCGGGGGACTCGTGCTGGAGGTAGATGGTCAGCCCGCCGTCGGCGTCCCGCTTCAGGTTCGGCAACATCGGTGAGTTGATCAGGTACCGCTTCAGCGGGTTGGCCACCAGCAGGCTGGCGGGCAGTTCGTACATCGTCAGTGACCAGAAAGAGTTCACCGGCGGTAACTGATCCGGCGGGAAGCGCAGGACGTAGCGGCCCGTTGCGGCGTCCAGCTTGCGGCCGTCCGCATCGACGAAATAGGCCGGGTACAACGCCTCTTCCTTCGAGTTGCCGTAGATGCCAAGCACGGCCGACGACATGCGGCCGAGGTAGTCGTTCTTCAGAAACTCTCGCGTCCCGAACCCGTCGGCGGCCGTCCGCTTGCCCGTATCGACCTGGGTCTGCTTGAACTCGGCGAACTCCTTCCAGGCGTCGGCCATCCCCTCCTCGACCGCCTTTCTGAGTTCCGGCGTCAGCTTGGTCGAATCGAACGCCCCGCCGCTGCCGAGGCCCAGTTTGGCGAACCGGGCCATCAACTCCTTCTCACTCGGGTGGGTCGGGCAGAACCGCAGGAGGAAGTGCAGCACGTCGAAGAACTCGACCGAGGTCCGCTGCTTCTCCGGGGTGAGCGGCTTGACGAAGTCGATCTTCACCGCGGCGGCCGGTGCCGGCTTACCGAGGAAGGCGGAGAGCGGCTGCACCTTGTACCCGGCCTGCGCCTTCTTCACCCCGCCGATGTCGGCCGGGTCGAACAACTGCGTGCGGAACAGGACCCAACCGATCTCGGTCTCACAGCGGATGACCTGCTTGACCCCGTCCGGCTTCTCTCCCTTCCAGTTCGGGCCGGCCAGCAGGAAGTGACCGGCCTCGTTCCCGGTCGTTCGGCTGCCGACGTAGGCGTAGTTGTGCGTGTACAGGTCGATGAACTGGAGCGAGTAGTACCGCCCCTTCGGGACCGCCGGCACGCTGAGGACCAGCGGCTCGGCCCGCAGGTCGGTGCCGATCTGCGAGTACGGGGTGTCCGAGTTCGGCGTCTGGATGGCCTTGTCATCCGGGGTGAACACCCGGGCCTCGTTGTGGATCGTGTTCCAGGGGGCCTTGAACTCCTTGCCGCCCCGGTCGATGAAGTACGAGTGCAGGACGCGGTAGTTGTCCACCAGCGGGAAGCCGTAGATGGCCGCCTCCCGGGCGATGGAGCGGGCCTCGGCCGGGGCGAACGCCGCCGGCTGGGCGGCGGCCAGCCCGCCGGGGGCCGACGCGACGACGAGGACGGCCGTGAACACGGACGGTCGGAACATGGCAGGGACTCCCGGCGACGACGGGCGAAATGGCGAAAGGCCGGCCGGGGGACGGATGGGACGAACGGCGCGACCCCGGCAAGTCCTTGGTTTACGCCCGGGACCACCGGAGCGACAATACCCATTCGGGCGGATATGGAACGAGGCCGGCCAGCCCCGTCCCTGTCAGAACAGCTCCCGCATCGCCTTCCCCTCGTCGAGTAGGAACTGCGGCCGGCCGTTCGGGTCGGTAAGCGTCGCCGCCTCCGGGTCGATGCCGAGGGCGCGGTACACCGTCGCGAACACGTCCTGGTACGTCACCGGTCGGGCGACGACGTTCGCGGCGTGGCGGTCCGTCGCGCCGATGACCTGGCCGACCTTCAGCCCGCCGCCGGCCAGGAGCGCCGGGCCCACCTGCGGCCAGTGGTCGCGGCCGCCCGAGGCGTTGACCTTCGGCGTCCGGCCGAACTCGCCCCAGACGACGATCGTCACGTTGCCGAGCATGCCGCGCTCGTCGAGGTCAGTCACCAAGGCGTGCAGGGCGTGATCGACCGTCGGCAGCAGGTGGCGCATCCGCGGGAAGTTCTTCGAGTGCGTGTCGAAGTCGCTGAACGACACGCTGACGCAGCGCACCCCGGCCTCGACGAGCCGGCGGGCCAGGAGCAGCTTGCGGGCGGCGTTGCCGTCCTCGCTCGTCGTCGATTGCTCGCCGCCGGTCGAGGGCGGCGGCGTGTAGCGCGCGAGGCTGCTCGCCGGCTCGGCGCTCAGGTCGAGGGCCGACGCGAATCGGCCGGACGTGAGGATGCTCGCCGCCTGCTCCTGGAAGCGGTCGAGTGCCTCCATGCCGCCGGAGGCGTCGAGGTCGCGGCGGGCCGCGTCGAACTCGGCGGCCAGCCGCGACCGCTCGCCGAGCCGGCCGGCATCAACGCCATCGACGAGCGTCAGCTTGATCGCGTGGTCCGGCGTCCGGTTGGCCAGTTCCTTGACCATGCCGGGTTCGAGCGGCCGGGCGAACATCTTCTCCATGTCCGGCCGGAAGGCGTTGTACGTCGGGCCGAGGAAGCCCGGCCGGGCGCTGTTGCGCACGAGCGGCCGGCCCTGCATCAGGTCCACGAACGACGGGGCGGCGTCACGCGGCGAGCCGCGAAGCTTGGCGACGACGCACCCGAGCGCCGGCCGGCCGCCGAGCGACTGGAGGTCCTTTGCCGCGAAGCCGGACTGGCACTGGAACGCGTCGTGCGCCCCGGCCGAGCCGACCAGCGACCGGACGAAGGCGAACCTGTCGGCGAGGCTCGCCACCTTCGGCAGCAGCTCGCACACCCGGACGCCGGGCAGGCGCGTCGCGATCGTGCCGAACTCGCCGCGGATCTCGACCGGGGCGTCCGGCTTCGGGTCGATCGTGTCGAGCTGCGGAGGTCCGCCGTCGAGGTGGATGGCGATGAAGGCCTTCTCCGACGAGTGCACCCCGACGGCCGCCTCGGCGCGGAGCAGGTCGGCGAGCGTCAGCCCGCCGAGGCCGAGGACGCCGGCCGTGAGCACCTGCCGACGCGACGGGGTATCGAAGGTCACCAACATGTCGCCCTCGCTCAGAAGAGGTCGCGGACGGGTTTGCCCTCGACGATGTAATGCGGCCGGCCGGCCGGGTCGGTCACGCGCGTCTCCGGGCCGTAGCCGAGGGCGTGGTACATCGTCGCGAAGAAGTCGGACACGTGGACCGGGTTGTCGGCCGGGGTGCCACCCTGGCTGTCGCTCTTGCCGTACGCCTGGCCGCCCCGGACGCCGCCGCCGGCCAGGACGGTCGAATAGACCCGGCCCCAGTGGTCGCGGCCGGCATTGCCGTTGATCTTCGGCGTCCGGCCGAATTCGCCGGTCCAGGCGAGCAGCGTCTCGCCGAGCCGGCCGCGCGCCTCCAGGTCCTCGATCAGGGCGGAGAAGGCGCGATCGACGACCGGCAGGAGCAGGTCCTTCATCTTGGCGAAGTGCTTGTTGTGCGTGTCGAAGTTCTGCTCGGACTGCTTGAACATCCACGGCACGGTCACCAGGCCGACGCCGGCCTCGACGAGCCGCCGGGCGACGAGGCAGCTCCGGCCGAACCGGTTGTCGCCGTAGCGTTCGACGGTCTTCGCCGGCTCGTCGTCGAGGCGGAAGGACTTCCACGCCGGGCCGGAGCGGAGCACGTCGAAGGCCAGCTCGCGGAAGCGCGCGTAGTCGCGCTCGGCCGGAGTGGCGTGGCCGCCTTCGAGGGCCGTCAGCAGACCGGCCCGGCCCGCCTGGCGCGTCGCATCGACGCCGTCGGTGGGGGTGAAGCCGGGCATCGGGTCGCCGGGTTTCCACGCCTCGTCAAAGAGGAAGAGCGGGTCGTAGCGCGGCCCGAGGAAGCCGGCGTGCTGGCCGGCCCACATCGCGTTGTTCTGGTCGCCGACGGGCCGGGGCAGCTGCACCGCCGCCGGCAGGCCGTTGCGGTCGCCGCGCAGCTGGCGGACGACCGCCCCGAGGCTCGGCGGGTCGCGCCGGTCGAGCTGCGGCTCGCCGCCCGGCCGCGGCGTGTGTCGGAGGCCGGTCAGGTTGTAATGGACGCCGACGCCGTGCGTGTCGGAGCCGTGCCAGACCGAGCGCAGGATCGCGTACCGATCGGCGAGCCGGGCCAGCATCGGCAGGTGTTCGCAGATCTGGACGCCGGGGACGTTCGTGGCCGTCGGCTTGAACTCGCCGCGCGTGCCGGACGGGGCGTCGGGCTTCGGGTCGAACGTCTCCTGCTGGGCCGGGCCTCCCGTCAGGAAGAGGAGGATGCACGCCTTCGCCTGCCCGCCGCCCGGCGTCGTCCTGGCCGCGGCGCGGAGGCGGAGGGCGTCGGCGAGGCCGAACCCCAGCGGGGCGAGGACGCCGGCGTGGAGGAAGGTGCGGCGGTTCATGGCGGGGTCGCCTGGTGGGAAGGAAGCCTTGTCGGAATAGGTTACCACGTCGCGGCGCTCCGCCGGCGGATTTTCCCCCCGTCGGGGCGCGAGAATTGTTGAGAATAACCTGGTCCAAACCCGGGCGGCCCTGGTGAGATGGGGCGTGAGGCGCGGCAGCCGGCGCGGGGAAAACGCACCCCCCGGCGCGCGCAAACCGTTGGCGGCCTTGGCGGCCTTGGCGATCTTGGCCGTCCGGCCGGAAAAAAGTGGACCCAACCCGCTTCGGTCGGGTGAGATGGCGGGGTGAGTGTCCACCCCAGCCGGCGGCCGTGACGAGCAGGAACGACGATGCCGCGTTTTCTCTTGCTGATCTGCACGGGGGCCCTCCTGGCGACCCCCGCCCGCGGCGCGGAGCCGCACTGGGCCTTCCGTCCCGTCCAACGGCTGAACCCGCCCGGGGCGGGAGCGGCGCATCCGGTCGATGCCTTCCTGAGCGGCCCACTCGCGGCGAAGAACCTCGCCCCGTCGCCGGAGGCCGACCGGCGGACGCTCCTGCGCCGGCTGTCGTTCGACCTCGTCGGCCTGCCGCCGACCGCCGACGAGGTCGCCGCGTTCGAGGCCGACACGCGGCCGGACGCCTACGAGCGGCAGGTCGAGCGGCTGAGCGCCTCGCCGCGCTACGGCGAGCGCTGGGGCCGTCACTGGCTCGACGTCGCCCGCTACGCCGACAACAAGGGCTACGTCTTCTTCGAGGACAAGAACTACCCCTGGGCCTGGACCTACCGCGACTACGTCGTCGCCGCGTTCAACGACGACAAGCCCTACGACCGCTTCGTCGTCGAACAGCTCGCCGCCGACCGGCTCGCCGACGCGGACGGCCGCACGCTCGCCGCCCTCGGCTTCCTGACGGTCGGCGGTCACTTCATGGGCAACACGCACGACGTGATCGACGACCGGATCGACGCCGTCACGCGCGGCCTGCTCGGCCTGACGGTGAGCTGCGCCCGCTGCCACCACCACAAGTTCGACGCGGTTACGCTGGAGGATTACTACGCCCTGTACGGCGTCTTCCGCTCCAGCGTCGAGCCGACGGTGCCGCCGCTGCTCGACCCGCCGCCGGAGACGGACGAGTACCGGAAGTTCGTTGCCGAGCTGGCCGACAAGGAGAAGGCCCTGGCCGACTTCGTCGCCGGCAAGCACCGCGAGCTGGTGGCCCAGGCCCGCACCCGGCCGGGCGACTACCTCTATGCCGCCCACCAGGCGATGGACCAGCCGCCGGCCGACGACTTCATGCTCATCGCCGACAAGGGCGACCTCAACCCGGCGATGATCGCCCGCTGGCGTGCCTTCCTGATCGCCACGGCGAAGAAGCGCGACCCGGTCTGGCGGCCGTGGCACCGCTACGCCGACCGGCCGGAGGCGGACTTCGCCAGGGTCGAGCACGATGCGGACGACCACCCGCTCGTCCGGGCCGCGTTCGACGCGCCGGCAAAGACGATGAAGGAGGTCGCCGAGCGCTACGGCAAACTGCTGACCGACGCCGACAGGGCGGAGCCGACGCCGGAGACGGCGGCCCTGCGGGCGGTGCTGTACGGCCCGACCGCGCCGGCCGATGCGCCGCTGGACCTCGACTGGGGCTCGCTGTCGCTCTTCCCCGACCGGGCGACCCAGGCCGAGTATCAGAAGCTCATCAAGGACGTCGAGACGCACCTGGCCAAGGGGCCGCCGCGGGCGATGGTCGTCCGCGACGCCGACCGGCTCTACGAGCCGCGCGTCTTCGTCCGCGGCCAGCCGAACCGCCTGGGCGACCCGGTGCCGCGGCGGTTCCTGTCGGCCCTCGACCCGGACGGCAAGCCGTTCGCGACCGGCAGCGGCCGGCTCGACCTGGCGAGGGCGATCGCGTCGGCTGACAATCCGCTGACGGCCCGGGTGATGGTCAACCGCGTCTGGATGCACCACTTCGGTCGGGGGATCGTCGCGACGCCAGGCGACTTCGGCACGCGCGGCGAGCCGCCGACGCACCCGGAACTGCTCGACTGGCTGGCGGCCGACTTCGTCGCGCACGGCTGGAGCGTCAAGCACCTGCACCGGCGCATCGTCACGTCGGCGGCGTACCGCCAGGCGAGCCACGACCGCGCCGACGGCCTGGCGGCCGACCCGGAGAACCGGCTGCTGTGGAAGCAGAACCGGCGGCGACTCGACTTCGAGCCGCTCCGCGACGCCCTGCTCGCCGTATCGGGCGGGCTGGACGGGCAGGTCGGCGGCCCGTCGGTGCCGATGTTCAGCACCCGGCGACGGACGGTGTACGGCTACATCGACCGGCTGGAATTCCCGAGCCTGCTGGCGACGTTCGACGTGCCGAACCCGGCGGCGTCGGCCCCGGAGCGGACGATGACGACCGTCGCGCCGCAGGCGCTGTACCTGATGAACGGCCCGTTCGCCCGCGACGCGGCGAAGCGGCTGCTGACGGTCGCTGGCGTCCGTTCGGCGAAAGATCCGGCAGCGAAGGTCGAGGGGCTGTTCCTGGCGGTATTCGCCCGAAAGCCGTCGATTTTGGAGCGCGACCGGGCGCTGGCGTTCGTCGCGAAAGGTCCGGAGCGCTGGCTCGACCTGGCGCACGGCCTGCTGCTGACGAACGAGTTCGCGTTCGTGGATTGACGAGACGAATTGTGTCCAGCGAGGCTTAGGCATGCATGACAACGCGCGAGACGTTTACAATCGAATCATGCAGATCCGATGGTTTACATCGGTTGGACAAGAGCGAGACCCCTTCGAGCCCATTCGCCTCGTTCACAGCTGGGATGAAGCCGAAATGTTGTGTTCTCATGAGGTCACGATCTGGGCAGCCGTTGAGGCGAGGTTATCCCTGCATCGGTATCTTGCTCGACATTGCCGTGATGAGTTTTCCAAATCGAGTGAAAGGAATGAAGAGTTTCTTTCCCTGATTCAAACCTGTCTCGCAACGGTTGTGAAGCCGTGCATTCCGTTCGATCCTGTTCCTGATTCACTTGTCAACCGCCTGCAAGGGAATCTGGTTGGGGTCCTCTTTGAAGCAGAGTACGCCCGGTTCGGGCATTCAATTCGGTTGTTCCACCGGCTTCTTGAGTATTACGAAGAAGGTCGTTTTCCTTGCGGTTGGATTTGTGATTCCCCAGCTGCATTCCCCGACAATATGACGATCCTCCTGTATTGAGGAGCGATCTCCGAAGCGGAGTCCTGTCATGCTCACCCGACGCGCGATGCTCACACGCTGCGGCACCGGCCTGGGGCTGCTCGCCCTCAACGGCGTCCTCGCCGACGATGGACGCGCCGACCCGCTCGCGCCGAAGTCGCCGCACTTCGCCGCGAAGGCGAAACGCGTCGTCCACCTGTTCATGAACGGCGGCCCGTCCCACGTCGATACGTTCGACCCGAAGCCGGCCCTGGACAAGTACCACGGCAAGCCGCTGCCGACGACGAACCTCCGCACCGAGCGCAAGACCGGGGCGGCGATGCGCTCGCCGTTCGCCTTCAAGAAGTACGGCCAGTCGGGCATCGAAGTGAGCGACCTGTTCGCCCTCACCGCCCAGCACGTCGATTCGATGTGCATCATCCGCTCGATGAAGGCGGAGGTGCCGAACCACGAGCCGTCGCTGATGCTGATGAACTGCGGCGACGGCCGGCTGCCGCGGCCGAGCATGGGGGCGTGGGTCACCTACGGCCTCGGCAGCGAGAACCGCAACCTGCCCGGCTTCGTCGTCCTCTGCCCGGGCGGCTTCCCGATCGTCACGACGCAGAACTGGCGCTCGGCGTTCCTGCCCGGGGCGTACCAGGGGACGTATCTCGACACGCAGCACTCCGACGTCAACAAGCTCGTCGCGTTCATCCGCAACGCGGAGATGACGACGGATCGTCAGCGGGACCAGCTCGACCTCGTCCGGGCGCTCAACGACGAGCACCAGGCCGCCCGGCAGGCCGACGCCGCGCTGGAGGCCCGGACGCGCTCCTTCGAGCTGGCGTTCCGGATGCAGGCCGAGGCGACCGACGCCTTCGACCTGGCCCGCGAGACGGCCAAGACGCGCGCCCTGTACGGCGAATCGGTCCACGGCCGGCAGCTGCTCTACACGCGGCGGCTGATCGAGCGCGGCGTCCGGTTCGTCCAGGTCTGGAGCGGGGCCGGCCAGCCGTGGGACAACCATGACGGCCTGGAGAAGCAGCACGCGAAGCTCGCCGCCGACTGGGACCGGCCGATCGCGGCGTTCCTGACCGACCTCAAGGCGCGCGGCCTGTTCGACGAGACGCTCGTCCTGTGGGGCGGCGAGTTCGGCCGGACGCCGGTCGCGGAGTTGCCGGCCCTGAACGGCCGGGACCACAACCACTACGGCTTCACCTGCTGGCTCGCCGGCGGCGGCGTCAAGGGCGGTGCCGTCGTCGGCGCGACGGACGAGTTCGGCTTCCAGGCAGTCGAGGACGTCGTCCACGTCCACGACCTGCACGCGACGATGCTCCACCTGCTCGGCTTCGACCACGAGCGGCTGACGTACCGCTACGCCGGCCGCGACTTCCGGCTTACGGATGTGCATGGCCGGGTCGTCAAGGAGATGCTGACGTGACCGGCTCGGCGTGGGAGAGCCGGCCGTAGAGCATCCGCATCTGGATCTTCTCGCTCAGGGCGGCGCACTGGGCGAGGAAGATCGCGAAGAGCTGGTCGCCGCGGACCTTCTCGCTCGTCAGCTCGCGGAGGGCGTCCTGCTTAATCCGCGTCACCCGCCGCAGGTACGGCCGGAGCAACTCCGGTTCGGTCACGTCCATCTGCTCCAGTTCGACCTGGAGCGTCTGGGCGATGTAGCCGTCGAGCTGCGTCTTCTGGACGCGGTCCTCCTCGGCGGCGATACGTTCGCGGCGCAGGCGGGCCCAGTTCCACATCAGGAACACGACCGCGACGACGGCGACGAGCAGCTCCTTGAACTTGGCGAAGAAGTCCATCATCCCCGAGAAGCGGTCGAGGCCGGCGTAGGGGTTGTGGTACTCGGCGACGGCCGGGTGGGTCAGGACGGCGTCGTAGTCTCGGGCGGCCTTCGCGGTCAGCGCCGCCGGGAAGGCCGCCCGCAGGTCCGTCTCATACAGGCTGGCGAGGGCGGCCTGGACGAGCCGGTCCGGCGTGTCCGTCGGCCCGGCGAGCAGGGCCGTCACCGCGACGGTCGGCACCGCCTCGGCCGGCACCGGCTCCGTCCCGGGGTAGAGACCGCGGGGCAGGGTCGTCGCGGTGAACCACGGGTGCCGCCGGGCGATCCCCTCCGCGTCGGCGATGCCGACCAGCTCGAAGCGACCGGTCTGGAGGAGCTTCATCAGCCGGGGGTTCTGCCATCCGGTCGTCACCAGGGCGGCGTCGAAATCGCCGGACTCCAGGGCGGCGAACGGCTCTCCGAGGTCGGTCAGGTCGGCCGGCGTCAGGCCGTGGTGACCGAGGATCGTCAGTGCGTTCTGGCGCATGCCCGATCCGACCAGGCCGAGGGCGACGCGGCGCTTCTTCAGACCGGCGATCGAGCGCGCTTCGCCGTCCTTCGGGACGATGAGGTGGACCGGTTCGGCGAAGAGCGGCGCGAGGGCGACGACGCCGTCGGGGCCGAGCGAATCCGACTGGACGATCGCCAGGTCGGCCTTGCGGTCTCGGAGCAGAGCCAGGTTCTCCTCGGTGCCGGCTGTCTCGATGACCTCGACCAGGACGCCGGCGCGGGAGGCCAGGTGGTCGGCGAACCGCCGGGCGAACGTGTCGTACAGGCCGTCCTTCTTGCCGGCGGCGATGCGGACCAAAGCCGGAAGCCGCTCCTGGGATGCGAACCATAGCGCGACGCACAGGACGACGACGGCCAGCGCGGCGACGACGACGAGCAGGCGGGTGAACTTCGACATGGCGATCCCCTCGATGGGCCGGGGATCGGCGTCATGGCTCGACCCGCGCGGGTTCGAGCCGGGCCAGGGCGACGCCCCAGGCGGCGACGACGCCCCCGACGACGGCCCCGGCGATCACGTCGCTCACGAAGTGGTAGTTCATGCCGACCAGGGCGATCGCCATGACCACGACCAGGAGCCCGCCGATCCACCCGACACGCGGATAGACACGGCCGAGGACGAAACCGACCGCGGCCGTCCGCGCCGTGTGGCCGGACGGGAAACTGCCATAGGCACTGCCGGAGTGGAAGGGATGGAAGCCGTACGCGCCGTCCTTGATGAGCGACGGGTTATTATCGACCCACGTCTCGGGCCAGTAGCGGCCGGCGAGGAAGGAGATCGACTCGCGGAACTGGTCGGCCAGGACCATCGTGACGCCGCCGACGAGGACGGCGAGTTCCCACCGCGCCCAGGGGCCGAACGCCCGCCGGATCGCCAGGGCCGCGAGGACGGCCGGCACCAACGCCTGGGCGATCGGCGGCACGAGCGTGATGTCGATCAGGACGCGGTCGAACTCTTCCAGCCGGTCGCGCGCGTGGACCGCGAACGCGACCGGCCGATCGACGAAGAGATAGCAAAGGACGACGAGCACCGCGCCGACCAGGAGCGCGACCAGCGTCCCGAGCAGCAGTCGGCGGTAGCGCGTCGCGTCGTCCACGGGTGACTCCGGTCAGATGCCGCGCTTCATGACCGCGAGCTTGCCCTCGTCGATGAGGGCGTCCAGTTCGGCCCGGCCGAGCGGCTTCGACGGGACGCCGTTCGCCGGCACGTCGAGCTTGCTCACCCAGGCGGCCGCGTTCAGGAGCAGGGTGCGGAAGTCGTCGTTGCCGAGGTTGTCGTGCTTGTGCAGGCCGGTGAAGCCGAAGCCGCGACCGCCGTCCGGCCGGTCGTACGCCCACGCCATCACCTGCGGCTTGCCGGCCTTGACCGCGTCCCAGACGGCCGGGTTGCCGCCGCGAGGGCTGGCGGCCTTGTCCGCCCCCTGGAGCGTCTTCTCCGGGGCGACGGCCGACAGGATCGGTGTGACGCCCTTCATGTCCTCGACGAAGCGCATGTGGTAGTACCACTCGTCGTTGACGCTGAACGGCTTGACGCCGCGCGTCGTCTCGTGTTTCGGGATTTCCTTGAAGTCCGGCGTCCACCACGGGTTGACGGACCAGAACGTCTCGAAGTAGCCGCCCATCGCCTTCTTGTACAGGTCGCCCTGCTTGCCCTTGTCGACCTCGACGCCGTAGTGGATCGCCATGAAGCCGGCCCCGCGGGCGACCGCCTTCTCGACGGCCGGGTTGCACGCCGTCGCGCCGTGGTTTAAGAGGACGATCACCACGTCGGCGTGGTCGAGGTCCTTCGGCCACTTCGGCTTCGTGTGGACGACGGCGTGGACGTTCGGGTAGGTGGCGTTGAGCGTCTTGGCGAGGTAGATCGCCGCGGCGAGGAATTCGTGATTGCCGCGCGGGCCGTGCGGCTCCGTGTCGGCGACGAAGACGATGCGCTTGACGTCCTTGGCAGCCTTCTGGGCGTCGTAGTCGTAGAGATCGCGTTCTTTCTTCTCCTGGGCCGGCGTGGTCGTGCCGGCGAAGAAGAGGAGCGCGAGCAGGAGAGATTTTCGGAGCATGGGTGCCTCGGTGGTGGGTGGGTGACGCCGGCATCGTATCCGCTGTGCGACGGCCGGTCAACCGCCGAGGCCCTCGGCCATCCCGGACCGGAGCGTCTCTGCGTCCTCGCAGCCGACCGACAGGCGGATGAGCCCTTCCGTGATGCCCTGTCGCTTTTTCTCTGCCGGGGCGGTGTAGCGGTGCGAGGTCGTGTCCGGGTGGCTGCACGTCGTCGAGAAGTGCCCCAGGGACGGGCTGAACGGAACGCGCGTCGCCTTCCGCATGAAGTCGTTGACGGCGGCCCGGCCGCCGGCCAGCTCGAAGCAGAGCATGTTGCCCGCGCCGCCGGGGAAGAGCCGCTGGGCCAGGGCGTGGTCGGGATGGTCCGGCCGGCCGGGGTAGTAGACCCGCGACACGCCGGGCAGGGCGGCGAGCCAGTCGGCCAGCCAGACGGCGTTGCGCGTCGCGGCCTGCATCCGGAGCGACAGCGTCGCCAGGCCGCGCTCCGCGAGCCAGCAGTCGAACGGGTTCGCGGCCAGGCCCCAGATGCTCACCACCCGGGCGACCTCCTGCTGGATGTCGGCCTTGCCGGCGACGAAGCCGAGCGTCACGTCGCTGTGGCCGCCGACCATCTTCGTCAGGCTCTCCATGACCAGGTCGGCCCCGAGGTCGAGCGGCCGGAGCAGCTCCGGCGTCGCGAACGTGTTATCGACGACGAGCATCGCCCCGGCCGCGTGGGCCAGGTCGGCCAGGGCCTCGACATCGACCAGGCGGAGCAGCGGGTTCGACATCGTCTCGACGAAGACGACGCGCGTCGGCGTTTGCAGCGCCTGTCGAACGACTGACAGGTCGCTGACATCGCAGAAGGCGCACGGCACCCCGAACCGGGCCAGCTCCTCCTGGAGGAGCTGCACCGTCCGGCCGTACAACCGGCTGCCGGCGAGGATGCGCTGTCCCGGCTGGCACGTCGCCAGGAGCAAGGCGCTGATCGCCCCCATCCCGGAGCCGGTGACCAGGCCCCACGTGCCGCCCTCGCGGCGGGCCAGGTCGGCGGCAAGGCGGCGCGCGTTCGGGTGGCCGTCCCGGGCGTAGATGAACCCGGGCTCGACGCCGTTCATGATCCGGTCGAGGGCGTCGAGGTCCGGGAGGGAATAGACCGACGACTGATACAGCGGCGGCACCAACGGCTCGCTCGGGCCGAGGGCGTCGGGACGGTCGGACGGGGTGGTCATCACGGTTGGCTCCCAGGGGCGCGACGACCCCGGGCTACAATATGGAACCCGATACGGGTTCCCAGTTACTCGCCCGCAGTGCGGACCGCGTTCCACATCGCCCGGTGGTAGGCGTCCAGGTCCGGGTTCAGGCCGAGCCGCTTCGCCTCGTCGAGGGCCTTCGCCGACTCGACCCGGTCGAACAGGCGCAGCTTCAGATACCACACCCCGCCGACGAGGTAGCCGTCCCGGTCGTAAACGAACACCGGCCGATTCTGCCCCTCGGCCAGGACGCGCTGCAACTCGTTCGCCGTGTCGCGGCCGACCGTCTGCGGCGTGACGACGATCGAGACGTAGCGGAGGCCCTTCGCCTCGAACTGCCGCTTCGCGGCCTGGTCGTCCGTCTCAGGGGCGCGGAGGTGGACGACGGTGCGGAAGCCCTGCTTCGCCAGCCACTCGACGCCGTCGGGGAACGGCTGTTGCCCGACGGCGACTTGCGGGGCCGCCTCGGCGAACCCCGGGATGTCGATCGGCGACGGGGCGTTCATCTGGCGGCGGTTGACGTCCAGCGGCGGATTCTTCTCCGGGATGTTCAGCGGCGGCTCCGGGCTCGGCGACGGCGTGAGCGGCTCGGGACGGATACGGTCGTCCGGCGGCAGGACGCGGTTCGGCCCGGTGTACGGTGTGCCGGGGGTGAAGTCCGACCCCGGCCCGACAGCCGACGGGAACGGCGTACCCAGCTCGACGCGCGGCGGGGCGAACGACCCGACGCCCGGTCCCGGGACGGAATCCGGCGGCAGGACGGGGGCCGGGCGGGGCTGTTCCGGGGCCGGCTTCCACGGGTCGAAGCGGGTCGTCGTATCCGGCGGCAGGATGCGGTTCGGGGCCGGCTGGCCGAGGCCGGGCTGCGGGAAGGCGGGCGTCGCCGGCACGTCGGGCAGCGTGGCCGGCATCCGGCCGGGCGGGCTATCGAAGAGGGCGGCCGGCGGTCGCGGCCCCGGCTGGGCCGGCCCCGCCGGCAGCGGCGCGCCGGGGGTCGGCGTAAAGATCGACGGCTGGCCGAGCCCGGGGGCGCACGTCGCGCACGGCGGCCGATTCGACACGACCGCCGGCCCACGGCAGAACGATTGAGTCGTCTTGCAGCACCCGACGATCCCGAGCAGGGCGGCCGTCAGCGTCAGCGTCAGAATCCCACGCATGGCTTGCGTCCTCCTCATTGAGCCGTCCCATTGTACGTCCAACCGGAGGACGCCCCGGCCGGATTCGACGGCGAATCGGCCCGGTGCCGGGTCGTCGGATAGAAGTTGTAGCGGTTGTGTGGCCTAGGTGAGGCGACGCCCGGCGATCGCGCCGCGCGGCGGCGATTTCGCTTGAAGTGGTCGCGAAGTCGGCCTCTTGCGTATAACTAGTAGAGGCCGTGGAACGCCACCGACCGACGAGATTTGCCGCGATGACCCCACCGACCGAAGACCTCCACCAACGCAAGAAGGCCCTCCGCGAGCAGGCCCACGCCGCGCGCAACGCCCTGGCCGACAAGGACGCCCTCAGCCAGGTGATCTGCGAACGGCTGGTCGCCCTGCCCGAGTACCGCCGGGCGGCGACCGTCCTGTGGTACGTCGATGCCCGCAGCGAGGTCCGCACGCGCCACTACCTGGCGACGGCGTTGACCCAGGACAAGGCCGTCGTCGTGCCATGGTGCAACGCCCAGGGCGAACTGGAACTCTTCCGCCTGGCGGCGATGGACGAACTCGCCCTCGGCATGTGGAAGATCCTCGAGCCGCGGCCGGACCTGCGCGAGCTGGCGGAGAAGCAAGTCGCGGTGGACGCCCTCGACTTCGTCGTCGTGCCCGGGGTCGCGTTCGACCGGCGCGGCGGCCGGATGGGCCACGGCAAGGGCTACTACGACAAGCTGCTCGAACACGCCCGGCCCGACACGCCGCTCGTCGCGATGGCGTTCGAGTGTCAGCTGTTCGACGAGATCCCGACCGCCGACCACGACGTGTTCATGGACGCCGTCGTGACCGAGTCTGCCGTCTACCCCGGCCGCGGCAGAGCGAAGCCATGACCGCCCCGATCGACGACACTTACGCCGAGGCGTTCCGCAGCATCTACGCCGAGGTGCTCGTCACGGCGCGCGACCGGAGCTGGCTCGACCATGCGGTCAACGCTGTCACCGGCAACGCCTCCAGCTCGATCCTGTGTGACTGCGAAGCCGGCCTCGACCACTACCTTAATCCGGCCGACACCCCGGATGGCCGACCGGGCGCGGTGGTACAGTTCCACGTGCCGCGGTTCCGCAAGGACCGCGTCGAGGCCCTGGAGCGGTCGCTGCTCGTGCGGCTGAGCCAGAACGTCTTGACGTGCCCGACCACAGCCTGTTTCAACCGGCTCGAAACGCCGGAGTTTTTCAAGTTGGGCCGCAAGATCGCCTACTTCGGCGATGGTCACCAGTTCCGCGACGAGCGGTTCGGCCGGCGGGTGTGGGTGGTGCCGATCCTGTCGGGCGAGTTCGTCCTCGACCGGCGCTTCGGCTACCGCGACGGACTGATGGGCGGCAACCTTTGGCTGATGGGGACGACGTTGGACGCCGCCCTCGCCGCGGCCGAGGCGGGCCGTGACGCCGCGATGTCAGTACCCGGCGTGATCCAGCCGTTCCCCGGCGGCATCGCCGCGAGCGGCTCGAAGGCGGGCAGCCGCTACAAGTTCGCCGTGGCGAGCACTTACGCCGAATTCTGCCCGACGCTGCGCGACAAGCTCGGCGACGCGTCGAAGGTACCCGCCGGGGTGGCGAGCATCCAGGAACTGATCTTCGACGGCCGCGATCTGGAGTGCCTGACCGCCGCGACCCGGGCCGCGGTCGCCGCCGCGAAGGAGACGCCCGGCCTGGTGCGCATCTCGGCCGGCAACTACGGCGGGCGGCTCGGCAAGAACTTCATCCACCTGCTGCCGCGCGGGTGACGGTCGGCAGGAACGGCCGCTCACAAACCCCGCGCGCACCGCCTTGCGTGGGGGCGTCGGGTCGGTTAGAACCGGAGGGGTAGTGGAGGGTGCCCCGGAGTCCGTCGATGAGTTCGTTATTTCTCTCTTACCGCCGCGCCGACTGCCCGGACAGCGTCAGTCGCCTGCACGACCTCCTCCTCCGCCGCCTGCCGCTGTGGTCTCTGTTCTACGACCACCGGCGCATCGCGCCCGGGGAGGACTTTTCGGACCGCTTGCGCCAGGAGGTCACCTCCGCGAAGGTCGTCCTCGTCGCGATCGGTCCGCGGTGGGTCGAGACGCTGGCCGCGCGGAGGGCCGGGCCGGGGGTCGACCACGTCCGCGAGGAGATCCGCCTCGCGCTCGGGGCCGGGCGCACGATCATTCCGGTCCTGCTCGATAACGCCAGAATGCCGACGGAGCAAGACCTGGCCGAGTGGCCGGACCTGTGGCCCCTCTTGCGGCTGAACGCGATCCACGTCCGACCCGACCCGGATTTTGAAGCCGACACCGAGCGTCTCGCTTCCTTCCTGGATTCGCACGGCCCGTCCGGCGTTGCCCGCCTTTGGAAGTCGCACCGGCGGCGCGTCCGATCGGCCATTCTGGCGACCTTGGCCTTCTTCGTTTTCGTCGTACTCTACGCGCTGTTCTCCGACGTGGGCCTGCCCCTCCCGGGGGGCGAGTTCGCACGCCGTCGGCTCGACGCCCACGGCCTGTCGCTTTTCCGCCCGGTCCCGAGCGAGGACCTCCTGCGAGCCCGGGCGGAGCAAGTCCGCTCCCGGTGCCGGGAGATCCTTCGCACCCGGCAAGACACCGCCGGGTGGTTCTGCCGCGGCCTCCTCAAGGACCGGGCCCCGGAACACTCCGTCTGGACGCACAACCAGGCGGTCGCGGCCGAACTCCGCGAGCGGGGTTCCCGGCCGTCGCTGCGCCCCGGCCTGCACCGCTGCCTGGCCCTGCCGTTCGACGAGCGGCACTGGCCGGTGGTCGATGACCGGAAGCAGCCGTACGGCTGGCTCGGGTACACCGGCTGCCCGTACACCTTCCTGGAGCCGGTCCTGTGGTTCCAGATCGCCGCGTCCCATGCCCTGCGCGGTTCGACCGCCCTGGCAGTGGCGGACCGGGAAGCGTTGGAAGCTCGGCTCCAGGTGCTCCAGGAGGTCGTCGACCGCCACCGGACGACGGGGAGCGACGGATGGAACAAGTTCCCGAACCAGACCAACCCGTTCGAGCACGACCCGTACTGCTCTGCGCTCGGGCTCGTCGCGCTATTGGAGTTGCGTGCGGCGTCGCGCGGCTGGCGCGGCGACGTGGAGCTGCGCGAACGCATGACGACCGGGACGGTCAACTACCTGGTGGCGTCCCACCAGGCGCACGGGCCGACCGCGGGCTGGTCCACCTCCGCCGTGATCAACCACCCGATCGACGGGCTGACGATTATGATCTATTCGGTCCTGCTCCGGGCGGAAGCCGAAGCCGGGACGGCGCTGCCGGCCCCGGTCGTCGATGCCGCGGCGCGGCGCGTCGCGGAACTGAAAACGCGGACCTTGACCTTCCCGGACGCCACGGGGCAGGTCATCCGGGAGTTCCGGGACCACACCGGGAACGTGCGCCGGGTCCAGGAATCCGTCAACTTTCCGTGGTATCCCTGGGCCGTCGAACTGACGGCCCGCATGCTCGACCGGATGAAGCGCCACGGGGCGACCCCCGAGGAGCTGTGCGAGGTCCGGCGCGCCCTGGGCAACCTCGTCCTGGACCTGAGCGACGGGATGCTCAGCCGGGTCGAGCAGGGCAACACGTTCCTCACGTCCGAGCTGTTGTATTGCTTCTCCGACTGGCCGTGATGGTGGGGGCCGACCCGGCGGCCTGTCCGGCCCCCTGGGCCGGGTCACGGGATGCCGAGATACTTGTGCGTCTGGAGGCTCAGTCGCCAGCGCGGGTGCCGCAAGCAGTACGCCACGGCGGCGCGGGTGTTCTCCTCGCGGGTCGGGCCGTCCATCGGCTGCAGGTAGAAGTGGTCGAACGCGAGGTCCTGGTATCGCTCCGGTTCCGCGCCCTGTTGCGGGTAGATCAGCTTCAGTTCGTCCCCGCGGGGCACGACGAGCTTGGCCCGGGCCTTCGGGCTGACGCAGACCCAGTCGATCCCCGCGGGGACCTCGATCGTCCCGTTCGTTTCGATGGCGACGTCGAAGCCCCGATCGTGGAATGCCGCGATCAGAGGGCCGTCCAGCTGGAGCAGCGGCTCGCCGCCGGTGCAGACCACGAACGGCTTGCCCGGGCCGCCACCGCCCCAGACGGCCAAGGCGGCGGTCGCCAGGTCCTCCGCCGTCGCGAAGGTGCCCCCGCCCGGCCCGTCGGTCCCGACGAAGTCGGTGTCGCAGAACTGGCAAACCGCCCGGGCGCGGTCCTCTTCCCGCCCGGACCACAGGTTGCAGCCCGCGAAGCGACAAAACACCGCGGCGCGGCCCGTCTGCCGCCCCTCCCCTTGCAGCGTGTAGAACAGCTCCTTGACCCTGTACGGCATGCGCTCGCTCTCGGCCCGGCCCTCCGCCCTCCCGCCGGTCTTGTCGAGGGGCCCGTTTCAGGGGGCGGCTTGCCGACGGCCCGGAACCTGGCGGCAAGGTCGAAGTTTTCCGCGGACGCCTCAGCCATTCTAGCCGGCCGGGCCGGTGAAAACAGATCTCCCGGTCTCGCAACCGCCGCGACGGAGCGGCGACGGCGGCCGGTCCCTCCCGCGAAAGGAACCCCATGAGCAGCCGCCACAAGGCGGCAGCCCGGGTCCGGGTCGCCCTGCCGGCCGACGGCCCCGGCGTCGTCGCCCTCGTCGTCCGTCGTAACGAGGTGCTTTACCTCGGCCGGCGTGGCCTGGCCGACGTCGCGGCCGGTGTCGCGGTGACGGCCTACACGCCGTTCAACCTCGCGTCCGTTTCGAAGCACTTCACCGCGGTCGCCCTGTTCCAGTTCGTCGAGCAGGGCCGCGTCGGTCTGGATACGCGGGTCGCCGACGTTCTGCCGGAGTGGGCCGCCTACCCGTCGGCCCGGCCGCTGCGGCTCGCCGACCTGCTCTGGCATACGTCCGGCCTGCCGGACTACTCGGTCGTCTGGCGCGGCCCGACGGCCGACGCCCGGTTGACGAACGGCCCGTTCCTCGCCCAGGTACTCGCCCGGCCGCCGGTGTTCCCGGCCGGCAGCCGGGCGGAGTACTCCAACACGAACTACATCCTCCTCGCCGCCGTTTTGGAGCGGGTCGCCGGCCTACCGTTCGCGGATCACCTGCGCCGCGCCCTGTTCGAGCCGCTCGGCATGGCCGCCAGCGGCGTCGGCCTTCCCGTCACGACCGCGGCCCGCGGCTACAAGCGTGCCGGCGGCGTGGTCGAGCTGAGCGAATACCCCGTCGCGATCGTCGGCCACAGCCACCTGTTCACGACGGCGAACGACCTGGCCCGGTGGTACCGCGGCCTGTGGGCCGGCCGGCTGGTTGGCGCGGCGTCGCTGGAGCAGTGCCTCGCCCTCGGCACTCTCGACGACGGCTGTCCCCACGACTACTGCTGTGGCTGGTATCGGGATTCGGTCGGCGACCGGGCGTCGGTCGGCCACGGCGGCAGCTGGTATGGCTACGCGACTTACGTCCGCCACATCCCGGCCGAGGGGCTTACGGTCGTCGTCCTGTCCAACGACGAAACCTTCGCCGCCGAGGCCCTCACGAATCGACTGGCGGAGGCGTTTGGGTAGGCGGCTCGCCCTCGTCCATGGCCGCGAGGCGGCGACCGCGTTCGATCACCGCCTGGATGCCCTCTGGCGTCTTTCCGAATTCCATCCTGGCGCGCAGGTGGGCGAGTTGATCCTCGGTGATGACGTCCGCCGGGATGTGGACGACGCTTCCGTTGAAATGGCTAAGCGTCCATACGCCGAGCGCGAGCTGACCGATCCCGGTCAGGCCGTCGAGGAAGAGCCACCAGCGCTCGTCGCCGGCGAGGAAGCCGAGGCCGTTCTCCTCGACGCGGAGGTCCATCGGCACCACCGGCCGCAACGCCACGTCGAGCAGGCCGCGGAAGAAGTTGCCAAAGAACCAGAAGTAGAACAGGACCGGCAGGACGAGCCACCACGACCACGCCAGTCCGGCCAGGAGACCGGCGAGACCGAGGGGAACGATGAGGGAAAGCGGCCCCCACAGGGCCAGGTGCGGTAGCAGCCGCTGGCGACGGTTGAGCGTGTAGCGCAGTTCGAACGGGACGACGGCCATCGACGCCTCCGCGCGGTGCGGGTGGGCGGGGTCACTCTTCGGAGATTGTATCGAGTTTCTGGGGGACCCCGGGCGTCGCAACGCCCAAGCTTGGGAGCGGGTGGGGGTCCTTCCCGGACTCCTTGTCTCCTTGTCTCCTTGTCTCCTTGTCCCCCTGGCGGGATTCGCGGCGCGGCCGGGCCCGCAAGGCGAAGAGGCCGAACACGTCGTCCTCGCTCAGGCCCAGCGACGGCGGCGGGCCGTTCTGCTCGATCAACTCGGCGAACAGTTGCCGCTTCTTCTCCAGGATCGCCGCCACGCGCTCCTCGATCGTCCCCGGCGTCAGGAAGCGACTCACGAAGACCGGCTCCTTCTGGCCGAGGCGGTGCGCCCGGTTGATCGCCTGGTCCTCGATCGCTGGGTTCCACCAGCGGTCGAAGAGGAAGACGTAGTTGGTGAACTGGAGGTTGAGGCCGACGCTCCCGGTGCCGTAGCTCATCAGGATGACGTGCTTCGTCGGGTCGGACTTGAAGCGGTCGAGGATCACCTGCCGCTCCCGGTGCGGCACCTTGCCGTGGTATTGGAGCGGGCCGAACTCCTTGAGGGCGTCGGCCATGCGCTCCAGCGGGTCGATGTACTGCGAGAAGACGATCGCCTTGCGGCCGCTCGCGGCGACCTCGGCCAGGTCGGCGGTCACCTGCTCCAGCTTCGCCGACTGGCCGGTGCGCGGGTCGAAGTTGCAGATCATCTTCAGTCGCCACATCAGCTCGAAGACGTGCTGGATCGTGATCGTATCGCCGAGGCTGTTCAGGTGGATGACCCCCTCCGTCTCGGCGAGGTCGTACGCCTCCTTCTGGGCCGGGGTCAGCTCGATGAGCCGGTCGCGGATGATGCGCGGCGGCATGTCCGTCGCGACGTCCTCCTTCGTCCGGCGCAGAATGCAGTCGCTCGTCAAGTCGGGCAGTTGGCGGGGGTGCGTCCCGGGCGGGATGCGCTTCTCATCGACGAAGGCGAAGATGTTGACGAGGTCCTCGGTCCGGTTCTCGACCGGCGTGCCGGACATCGCCCAGGAGCGCTGGCGATGCAGGCCGCGGACGACCTGGGCCGTCTTGCTCTCGTGCGACTTGATCCGCTGCGCCTCGTCGAGGACGACGACGTCGAACCGGACGCGTTCGTCGGCCACCTCGGCCGCGTCGCGCGTCAGCAGCTCGTAGTTGACGAGCTTGAGGGGGCAGTTCGACACGTGCCAGGCAGCCCGGCGCGTCTCGGTGTCGCCGCCGATCACCTCGAAGGGGAGTTCCTCCGCCCACAGGCGCAGCTCGCGCGACCAGTTCGTCACGAGCGGCTTCGGGCAGACGACGAGGGCGTTGCGGATCAGGCCGGCGTGGAACAGCAGCCGCAGCGAGAGGATGACCTGGACCGTCTTGCCCAGGCCCATTTCGTCGGCGAGCAGGGCGTGGTGCCGCGGCATGAGGAAGGCGATGCCCTGGACCTGGTACGGGTACGGCTCGAACGGCAAGCGAACCTGCCGGCCGGTGAACAGGCTCTCCAGCGGCGGTTGCAGAAGGTAGAGGAGCCGGTCCTTAAACAGGACCGCGTCCGGCGGCGGCTTGAGCCGGGTCGCCGGCTTGCGCTCCGGGGTCGGCTCGGCCGACCTGCGCCCGACGGGCCGCGGCGGCTCCGCCGCTTCGGCTGCACGGACCGGCATGTCCGGCGGCAGCGGGAAGCGCCAGCCCTGGGTCTGTACCTCGCCGGTCAACTTGCCGAGCGAGCGGACCCAGGGCGACGTGAGCAACAGCGGCACCTGGCGGACGGTCACCTCTAGCGGCCGGTCGAACCGCGACGACGACGTCACGTCGAGCGGCACGTCGAGGGCCACGGTGTCCACGGTCAAGTCCGACACGGCGTCCATTCCCGGTAGCACGGCTCCCCTCCTTCGCGACAGCCACCCTACATCGGCCCCGCCGCCCGCCCTGCTTCACGCGGAAGCAGTCGCGGCCCTTCCCGATCCAGGCCGTGGCGCGCGACTAGGCACCATTCGCCGAGTTTATCCGGACGACCGATTTTGCCGGTCGAACGAGCCGCCCGAGCCGGCGACCGGAAGGAAGGTCAACCGGGACGGACCCGCCAGCCGATCTGGATTAGGGAGGAGCCGCGCAACCCACGAGGAGGGAACCCATGACCTGGCCCGCCGAGCCCGCTCGCCCCACGATCGCCGGCTGGGTCGGCGAACTGTACGCCGCCGACGTCGAACGCCGGATCGCGGCGGCCGAGGCACTAGCCCGCCACGGCCGCCACGCCGCCGAGGCGGTCCTTCCCCTGGCCCGGATGCTGCAAGACGCGAGTCCGTCGGCGCGGAAGCTGGCGGCCCTCGCCCTGGGGCGCATTGGCCAGCCGGCCGTCGTCGCCCTGCCGGAACTCGTCGCCGCCCTGGAGGACGGCCACAGCGGCGTCCGCCACCGGGTCGTCGTCGCCCTGGCGGAGATCCTCGCCGCAGCCCCGCACGCCCGGGCCTGGCTCTACCAGGTCCAGGGCACCGTCGCCGGCGAGGCGGCCTACCTGCTGGGCGACCTGTTGGACAAACGCCCGGCGGCGTGACGGGTCGCCCGCCGGGCCATACAACATCCCGGACGCGCCGCCGATCTGGCGGTGCCTGGCTCGGGGTGGATGACATGGCGACCTGTTTGATCACCGGGGCGACCGGCTTCGTCGGCGGACACCTCGCCGAGGCGTGCGGGTCGCGCGGCCTCACCGTCCGCGCCCTGGTCCGGGCCGGTAGCAACGTCGCCCACCTCGACAAGCTCCGGGCCGAGTTGATCCGCGGCGACATGACCGACGCCGCCGCACTGCGCCAGGCCGTGGACGGGGCGGATTACGTCGTCCACTGCGCCGCCAAGGTCGGCGACTGGGGCCCGGTCGAGGACTACCGCGCCGTCAACGTCGAGGGGCTGCGCTCCCTGCTCGACGCCTGCAAGGGGAGCCCGACCCTGAAGCGGTTCGTCCACCTCAGCAGCCTCGGCGTCTACGAGGCCCGCCACCACTACCAGACCGACGAGACGGTGCCGCCGCCGGCCCAGCACATGGACGGCTACACCCAGACGAAGGTCGAGTCGGAGAACCTCGCCCTGGAGTACTTCCGCCGGGACCGGGTGCCGCTCGTCGTCCTCCGGCCGGGCTTCATCTACGGCCCGGGCGACCGGACCGTCCTGCCGAAGCTGATCGACAACCTCAAGAACCGCCGCGTCCGCTTCCTCGGCAGCCGGAAGTACGCGATGAACACGATCTACGTCCACAACCTCGTACATGCCATCTTCCTCGCCCTGGAGAAGCCCGGGATCGACGGCGAGGTGTTCAACCTGACCGACGGCGAGTTCGTCAGCAAGGAGCGCTTCATCGACGGCGTCGCCGACGGGGTCGGCGTGCCGCGGCCGGCGCGCTGGCCGATCCCGCTGTTTATCGCCCGGCCGCTGGCGAAGTGGATGGAGAGCAGCGCCCGGCGGAAGAAGGCCCCCGATCCGCCGCGGCTGACCATGGCCCGGTTGAAGTTCCTGGGGTTGAACCTCGACTTCAGCATCGAGAAGGCCCGCAAGATGCTTGACTACCGCCCGCCCTACACGTTCGACCAAGGCCTCGCCGCGACGGTGGCGTGGTATAAGCAGCAGGGGTGAATTGTCGGAGATATCCAACGGAGACGCACATCATGGAGCTGAAGGGCAAGCGGGCCGCCGTCCTCGTCGAGCAGCAGTATCAGGAGATGGAGGTCTGGTATCCGATCTACCGGCTGCGCGAGGCCGGGTGCGTCGTGACGACCGTCGGCCCGAAGGCCGGCGAGAAGTACCCGAGCAAGCTCGGCTACCCGGTCGAGGCGGACAAGGCGGCCAAGGACGTCTCGGCGACCGACTTCGACATCCTGATCATCCCCGGCGGCTTCGCCCCGGACTACCTCCGCCGCCACGACGCGATCCTGAAGCTCGTCAGCACCATGGCCGAGCAGGGCAAGGTCGTCGCCGCGATCTGCCACGGGCCGTGGGTCCTCTGCTCGACGCAGGCGCTGAAGGGCAAGAAGGCGACCTGCTTCTTCGCCATCAAGGACGACGTCCAGAACGCCGGCGCGACGTACGTCGATGCCGAGGTCGTCCGCGACGGCAACCTGATCACCAGCCGCAAGCCGGACGACCTGCCGGCGTTCATGCAGTCGATCATCGAGGCGGCCCGGACGCTCAAGCCGGCGACGGCCGGGGCGCGCTGACCATGCCCGACGACGAGCCGGTCAAGCTGTACGGCATCTTCCCGGTCGGCTACCGGCGCTACGTCGTCCAGTCGATCGTGGAGGGGCTCGGACTCGTCGCGGTCCTCGTCGCCTGGTACGTCGGCTGGCCGGCCCTGGCCAAGCGCCTGGCGGTGGCCGAGCTGCCGCCGGCGATGGTCGCGGTCCGCGAGATCCTGCGCAACGTCCCGTGGCTCGTCCTCGGCCTGGCGATCTTCAAGGCGGTCGAGCTGTACGTCATGCTGCCCGCCTTCCGTCGGAAGGCGGCGACCCCATCCGCACCCGGGAACCCCCGCGATGGCCAAGCACCACTCTCCCCGCTTCCTGGCGCTCGTCCAGCAGGCGAAGAAGCGCGTCCGTGAGACGACCGTGGACGCCGTCCAGGCCCGCCTCGCCGCGGGCGAGAAGCTCCTCATCCTCGACGTCCGCGAGGAGAGCGAGTACGCCAAGGACCACGTCCCCGGGGCGGTCCACCTCGGCAAGGGCATCCTCGAACGCGACGTCGAGGAAAAGGTGCCCGACACGGCGACGGAGATCATCCTCTACTGCGGCGGCGGGTTCCGGTCCGCCCTCGCCGCCGACGCGCTGCAACAGATGGGCTACACGAACGTCCTGTCGATGGACGGCGGCATCCGCGAGTGGCGCGAGAAGGGCCTGCCGCTGACGACGGACTGACATCCACCGATCCGCTTCCGTTCCCCCTGGAGGTTCTCTCAATGCGTGGCATGCGGTGTCTCGGCGTCCTTTTCCTCGTCGCCGGCCTGGTCGTCCCGGGCGTCTCGGCCCAGGAGAAGGCGGCGTTCTTCAACGGCAAGGACCTCACCGGGTGGGAGGGCCACGAGGCGAACTGGAAGGTCGTCGATGGGGCGATCGTCGGCGTTACCGACGGCAACCTCAAGGCGAACACGTTCCTGTGCAGCAAGGCGAAGTACGGCGACTTCGAGCTGTCGTTCCAGGTCCGCCTCAAGGACGGCGTCGGCAACAGCGGCGTGCAGATCCGCAGCGAAGTCTTCGACGCGAAGGACTTCCGCGTCAAGGGGGCACAGGTCGACATCGGGGCCGGCTACTGGGGCAGCCTCTACGGCGAGGGCATCGGCGGCATGATGAAGCAGTCGCCGACCGAGGCGGTCAAAAAGGTCGTGAAGGACAAGGACTTCAACGAGTTCCACGTCCGCTGCGTCGGCAAGAAGGTCACCATCAAGGTCAACGGCGAGGCGATGGTCGATGGCGAGTTCGAGAAGATGGCCGACACCGGAATCATCGCCTTCCAGGCCCACACCGGCAAGGCGATGGAGGTGACCTACAAGGACGTCAAATTCACCGACCTGAGCAAGAAGTAACCTCTCGCACCAAAAACAAGCCCGGGGACCGCAGTCCCCGGGCTTGTTTGTTTTCAGACTTATGGGAAGGTCACCGCTCCCCGGCCTTGATATCGGGCAGCATCGTCGTGACGAACTGCCTCCAGTCGCGGCCCGCCGACTTGGCGAGGTCGTCACGCGTCGGCGGTTCCTTCAGCTCGAGCAGGCCTGTCTCCCAGTCCTTCGCTGTCTTGCCGAGATCCTTTCCGGTCAACTCCTTCAGCGCGAACAGGGCCGCGTCGCGCCACGGGTTCTTGACCGCCTTGTCCGGGCTGGTCGGCGTCAGGCTGGCCAGCTCGCGGTCGGTCGGCTTTCGCAGGCGGACGACGTAGTCGAAGCGCTGGAAGTCCGGCCAGCCGTTCGGCTGCGGCACCGGCTGCACGACGGAGAAGTCCTGCCGCAGGTAGGTGATGTCCGCCCGGACGAAGTCGCCGCGGTCGCCGCTGTAGTAGGCCGGCGTCGTCGAAGGGCCGGGGATCGGCGTGCCGGGGGTCGGGATCGGCCCGCGGACGAGGTCGCCGGTGTCGAACGACGGCTGGTGGCACAGGGCGCAGTTGCCGAGGTGGTTGATGCGGACCAGCTCGCGGACGGCGACCTGGGTCGTGTTGCCGACCCGGACCGGCTGCGTCCCCATCGGCAGGTCGAGCATCTGGACCAGGGCCGGCACGCTCTCCTTGTCGTTCAGGGCCACGAGCGCCTCGGCGGAGTGCTCGGCGACGGGCAGGAACGGGTAGCGGAGCCCGGCGAGGAGGATCGGCCGGTAGTCCTCGGCGGATCGGTCCTTCAAAGCCTTCAGGGCCGCCTCGCGGAGGTCGGGCGACAGGTCGGTCACGGCGCGCATCGCCAGGGCGGCGGTCGCCCGGCGGTCCGGGATGGCGGCGAGGCGCTCGACGAGCACCTTGCGGACCGGCTTGTTCTCGGCCTGCATCATCTGGAGCATGGTCGGGATGGCGTCGGCGCTGGTCCAGTCCTTGCCGCCGCCGAGGACGGCGTCGAGCCGGTCGGAGTCGATGCGCGGGTCGGCCGGCGGCGCGCCGCCGATGCCGGGGAAGCCCCGCCCGCCCGGCTTGTCCATCGCCTGCTCGAACGCGCCGCGGAGCTTGCGCGACAGGGCGTGTAGGTTCTCCGCCTCTTCCTTGCCGAGGTGGCAGTCCTTGCCCATGCGCATCGGCAGGCCGACGAGGTCGGTCCTTCCGGCGGGCAGGTTGGCGAGCGGGCCGTTGAACGGCAGGTTGCGCTGCGAGAGGGCCTTCGCCCGCTCGACCATGAACTTCGTGCTGCCGGCGACGCGCTCGAGGCCAATCTCCGGCACGTCGTCCAGGCCGCGCCGCAGCTCCTCCTCGGAATACTTCTGGAGCCGGCCGACGACTTTCCGATCTGGCCGGGGCTCCGAGGCCGGCGGGTCGGGCTGCCTCTCAACGAGCGGCGGCCGCTCGGGCACTGGCGGTAGTTCGGGGAGCCGGACGGTCGGATTCATCTCCTCCGGGGCCACCGTCAGCCGCTCGGCCATGACGGCCCGCCGCGGCTGATCGACAGGGGCGGAGGGGGGCTCTACCGGCCGCGGAAGCGAGGGCGGCGTCACCAGTGCGACGGTGGGCACCCCATTCGCTTTGGGCCGCTCGTTCCCCAGGGCGAGGACTAGAATCGGGATGGCGAAGCAGATCAGGCCGAGGGCGAGCAAGCCGGCCACGAGGCTTCGCCTGGCCTGGGGAAAGGGCGTGACGAGCGGATCGACGGGTGATGCCGACGGTGGCGGCGCGGTCGGGCCCGGCCCCCACCAGTCGTTCGCGGCCGGCGGCGTCGGCTCGGCCGAGGCCGGCTCGGCGTGCTGGCACAGCGGGCAGACGACGTCGGCCCCGCCGAACGGGTCGGCGACCAGCGGGCTGCTCGGACAGCGCGGGCAGAGGTGCGGCCTTGCCATGAGATTCTCCGCGGCCACGGGACGGGGTGAGAACGGGTGGACGACACGCCGCTCGATTCTATTGTGCCGTCGCACCCCTGCACTGCCAACGCAAATCGGCGCGATCCGTTGGCGCGTCAGGCGAGAAGATCGGTCACCACCCGGCCGTGGACATCCGTCAGCCGATAGTCACGCCCGGCGTGGCGGTAGGTGAGCTTCTCGTGGTCGAAGCCAAGAAGGTGAAGGATCGTCGCGTGGAGGTCGTGGACGTGGACCTTCTTCTCGGCGACGGTGGCCCCGTGGTCGTCCGTCGCGCCGTAACAGAGGCCGCCCTTGACGCCGCCGCCGGCCAGCCACGACGAGAAGCACGCCGGGTGGTGGCCGCGGCCCTTCGCCCCGTCGATGCCCGGCGTCCGGCCGAACTCCGTCGTCCAGACGACGAGCGTGTCGTCGAGCAGGCCGCGCCGCTTCAGGTCGATCAAGAGGCCGGCGATCGGCTTGTCGATCTTCTTGGCGAGCCGCTCGTGGTCGCCGAGGTCGCTGTGCGAGTCCCAGTTGTTCGACGAGCCGGTGTCGATCAGTTCGACGAACCGGACGCCGCGCTCGGCGAGGCGGCGCGCGATGAGGCACTGCCAGCCGAAGCCCTCCGTCTCGCCGCGCTTCATGCCGTACAGTTCGAGCGTCTCGTCGGTCTCCTTCGCCAGCTCGAACGCCTCCGGGGCCTGGAACTGCATCTGGAACGCCGTCTCGAACGCCTTGACGCGCGCGGCGAGGTCGGTGTCCTCGGCGCGCTTCGCCAGGTGAGTCTGGTTCAGCCGGGCGGCGAGGCCGAGCTCCATCTCCTGGAGGTCGCCGGTCGCCTTCTGGCGCTGGACGTTCGGGATTGGGTTCGGCCCCGGCACGACCCGGGTGCCTTGGTAGTAGGCCGGCAGAAAATCGTTCGACCAGACCTGGGTGCCGGCGTAGGGCAGGTGCGGCGCGAGGACGACGAACGCCGGCAGGTTGCGGTTCTCGGTGCCGAGGCCGTAGGTCAGCCACGAACCGAGAGACGGCCGGGCGACGAAGAACGACCCGGTGTGGATCGCGAGCGTCGCCTGAAAGTGCTCGTTGTTGTCGGTCGACATCGACCGGACGAGGCAGATGTCGTCCATCCGGTCGCGGACGTGCGGGAAGAGGTCGCTGACGAGCGTGCCGCTCTGGCCGCCGGGCTTGAAGTCCCAGCGCGGCTTCAGCAGCGGCTTTTGTTCGAGGGAGAGGCCGCCACCGACGCCGAGCTTCTTGCCGTCGGCCTTGTAGAGTTCCGGCTTGTGGTCGAACGTCTCCATGTGGGCGACGCCGCCGGTCGAGAAGAGGAGGATGATGCGTTTCGCCTTCGGGGCATGGTGCAGTTCCTTCGGCGCGAGCGGGTCGGCCCCGGCGGCGAGCAGGTCGGAGACGAGCCCCGGCAACAGCAGCGAGCCGCCGACGAGGGAGCGGAGGACGGTGCGTCGGGTCGTCATGGGTACCTCGCCGGGTCAATCGACGTACACGATCTCGTTGCTCAAGAACAGCGCCCGGGCGACGCTCTCCCAGGCCTTCGTCGCGTCGCCAGTGACCTTCGCCTTTGCTTCGGCCAAATACTCCGCGACGGCCGACTTCTCCTCACTCGTCGGCGATCGCCCATACGCCAGGACGAAGCCGCGCTCGATCCGTGCGTTGTCGTCAGTCGCCTCGGCCAACAGCCGGCCGGCGAACCGCTTCGCCTGGTCGTGGACGAACGGGTCGTTCATCAGGAAGAGCCCTTGCAGCGGCGTGGTGCTCGTGATCCGGCTCGCCGTGCTAGCGTTTGTGTCCGGGCCGTCGAACAGGGCCAGGAACGGGTGCCGCTGGATGCGCTGCGTCATCAAGTAGACGCTGCGCCGGTTCGTGTCGTAGACGGCCTTGAACGGCTTGTGCTGCGTGAAGTCCCACGTCGCCACGGCCGGGAACGGATGCGGCCCGCCGGCCGACCGATCCAGGTTGCCGCCAAGTGACAACAGCGTGTCGCGGATCGCCTCGGCGTCGAGCCGGTGGCGCGGGAACCGCCAGAGGTACTGGTTACCGACGTCGCGGCTGGCGTTGGCCGGGTCCTCGGCGCTCGCCTGCTGGTAGGTTCGCGACGTGACGATTAGCCGGTGCAGCCCCTTGAGCGACCAGCCGTCGGCGACGAACCGTCCGGCGAGGTAGTCGAGCAACTCGGGGTGGGTCGGCGGCTGGCCCATCTTGCCGAAGTCGTTCGGCGTCGGTACGATGCCCCGGCCGAAGTGGCCCTGCCAGACGCGGTTGACGATCACCCGGGCGACGAGCGGATTCGCCGGGTCGGTCAGCCAGTTCGCCAGGTGGAGCCGGCCGCTGCCGGTCGCGTCGGCCGGCAGGCCCTGGCCGCCAAGGACGAGCGGGAAGCGCCGCGGCACCTCCGGCCCGAGCCGTTCCGGGTCGCCCTTTAGCTGGACGTGGGCGTTGCCGACGCGCTTCTTGCCCTTGGTCTCCCCCTCGGCAACGGCATAGATTAACTCGAACGGGGGCGGCTTCTTCGCAACCACCTCGCGCTCCGCCTTCGCCTTCTTGACCTCGTCGGCCGGGGCCTTGTCGGCTTCGAGCTTCTTGATCCGCGCGTCGAACTCGGCGAGCTTCGCCCTGCGGTCGCTCTCCCACGCCACCACCTCGGCGGTGCGGGCCAGCGGGACGAGGTCGCGCGGGGCCTTGTCCAGCTCGATACCCGGCCACGGGTAGCGCGTGCTGGAGAAGAAGCCGTACAGGGCGTAGTAGTCCGTCGTCGGGAACGGGTCGAACTTGTGGTCGTGGCAGCGGGCGCAGCCGAGCGTCACGCCGAGGAACGCCCGGCCGAAGTTGTCGATCTGGTCCTCGTAGGTGAGGTACCACTGATAGCGGGCGTCCTCATAGGAGCCGAACCGCCGAGTGTTGGCGAGATACCCCGTAGCGATGAGCCGGTCGCGCCGCTCCTCCTCGGAGTCGCTCGGGAGCAGGTCGCCGGCGATCTGCTCGCGGACGAAGCGGTCGTAGGGCATGTCGGCGTTGATGGCGTCGATCACCCAGTTGCGGTAGCGATAGAGCTGAGGGACCGGGTAGTCGGAGTTGTCACCGGCCGTGTCGGCGTAGCGGACGACGTCGAGCCAGTGGCGGCCCAAGCGCTCGCCGTAGGCCGGCGAGGCGAGCAGCCGATCTACGACGCGCTCATACGCGGTCGGCGAAGTGTCCGCGAGGAAGTCGGTGATCTCGTCCGGATTCGGCGGCAGGCCGGTCAGGTCGTAGGTGACGCGGCGCAGCAGCGTCCGCTTGTCGGCTAGGCCCACCGACTTGAGGCCGCGCTTCTCGTGCCCGGCGAGGATGAAGCAATCGATGTCGTTGAACGTCCACACGGGGTCGATCACAACCGGCGGTGCGACCCTCGCCACGGGTTTGAACGACCACCACTCGCGTCCCTTGACGAGGTCGATGCCGACGACTGCCCTGCCGTCGCGTGGGTCGGGTGCCCCCATCGTAACCCAGGCGACGAGGTCGGCGACCTCGCCCGGGCTGATCGGCCCCTTCGGCGGCATCTTGCGTTCGTCGGTGTGGCGCACCGCGAGGATGAGCGGGCTCTCGTCCGGCTTGCCGGGGACGATGACCGCCCCGTTGGTGCCGCCCTTCCGGACGCCGTCGCGCGTGTCGAGGCGGAGGTCGCCGCGGACCTTCGCCCCCGGCTCGTCGCTATGGCACGAGTAGCAGTGCTTGACGAGCAGCGGCCGGACCTTCTTCTCGAAGAACTCGACGCCCTTGGCGTCCGTCGTGTCAGCGCGGAGGCCGTACGGCAGGGTCGGCACGAGCGCCAGGGCGACGAACCAGGAACGAGCCGGCGTCATGGCGGGAGATCCTCGCGGTGCGCGGTGGTTGCCATGGGGCGATTCTAACCCGGCCCGTCCGGAGACGGAAGCGCCCGGCGGGGGAAAACCCCGCGGCGTGGGTCAATCCCAGGTCGCCTTCCGCCTGTCGAACGGCAGCGGGTCGTCGCGGTCGAGGAGGCCGTCCCCGTCGGCGTCGTCCGGCTTCGCCCGCTCGGTCGGCTTCTCGGGCAGGGCCTCCATCCGGTCCCACCAGCGGCGGGGAAACTCGCCGCGTGAAAACTCGTCGGACGGCTGCTCTGGCGTAGTCTCAGCCGACTTGGTGCGCAGGCTCCGGTCGATGACCTGCTTCCGCCAAGCCGCCGATGTCGTTGACGAGTATGACCGACTTCACTCCATTCGGTACGCCTACACTGCGGCGGCGCAGCCGGGCTCGGTGCCGACGACGACGAGCAGATCGGCCGGCTTCGGCGGTGCCCCCACGGCCGGGTACACCAGGACCGCTGCGACGAGCAGGCCGATCAACAGCGGGTTTCGGGTCATCGTCCGCCCTCGGTTAACGCGCTTCCGCAGGGGGAGTCTACGAGGGTGTCGGCCGGGAGCTTCTGTTTTCCCTTGACTGGCGTGGTGAACGGATTACCGTGTCACGGGTAGCGTTACCCCTTGCCGCTCCGCGTTCGGTTCCGACGAAGAGGTTGGTCATGCCCAACGACCCGCCCGGCGACGCCCCAACCCTCGACGTTCCGCCACATTTGGACAACACGCCCACGACCGCCGAGGCCGACCGCACTTTGCCCCCCTCGCCAGCGAGCGTCCCCGGCTACGAGATCCTCGCGGAACTGGGCCGGGGCGGCATGGGCGTCGTCTACCAGGCCCGCGACCCTAAGCTCAATCGCATCGTTGCGCTAAAGATGATCTTGGCCGGCAGCCACGCCGGTACGGTCGAGCGGGTTCGCTTCCGCCAGGAGGCCGAGACCATCGCCCGGCTGCAACACCCGAACATCGTCCAGATCCACGACGTCGGCTTCGACGAGGGCCACGCCTACCTCGTCCTGGAATACGTCGAGGGCGGCAGCCTGGCCAAGATGGCGGCCGGCGTGGCCCAGCCGCCGGGCGATGCCGCACGCCTGGTCGAGTTGGTCGCCCGGGCGGTCGAGTACGCCCACCAGCACGGCGTCATCCACCGGGATCTGACGCCGGGCAATATCCTCCTGACGGCTGACGGCGCGCCGAAGCTCACCGACTTCGGCCTGGCCCGAGCCATCGGCGACGGCCAGGGGATGACCGCGACCGGGGCGGTCCTCGGCACGCCGGGCTACCTGGCCCCGGAGCAGGCCCGCGGCGACCTGTTCGCCATCGGCCCTGGGACGGACGTGTACGCCCTCGGGGCGACGCTGTACGCCCTGCTGACCGGCCGGCCACCGTTCCAGGCCGCGACGTTGATTGAGACGCTCCGCCAGACGGAATCGGCCGAGGCGGTGCCCCCGCGACGGCTGAATCCGACGGTGCCCCGCGACCTGGAGACGATCTGTCTGAAGTGTTTGTACAAGGAGCCGGGACAGCGCTACGCCAGCGCCGCCGCCCTGGCCGACGACCTGCACCGCTACCTGGCAGATGAGCCGATCCAGGCCCGGCCGGTCGGCCACCTCGAACACGCCTGGCGCTGGGCACGGCGCAACCCGGTCGTGGCCACGCTCAGCGCGGCCCTCGTCCTGGTGCTGGCCCTGACGACTTTCGGCGCAGTGGTCGTTTCGTTTCAGCTCAACGACGCCCTCGTCAAGGCCCGCGCCGCCGAGCGCGACGGCAAGAAGCAGTTGTTCGATTCGCTCGTCTCCGAGGCCCGCGCCCGGCGCTTCAGCGGCCGGGCCGGCCAGCGCTTCGAGACGCTCGACTCGATCCGCAAGGCGGTCGCCCTCGCCCGCGAGTTGGACCTGCCACCGCAGACGTTCGACGAGCTGCGTGACCTGGCGATCAGCGCCCTGACCCTGGCCGACATCCGCCCCATCCGGGATTGGCAGGGCTGGCCACCGGGCAGCCGGGACATCGCCTTCGACGCCGCGGGAGAGCGATACGCCCGGGGCGACGAACAGGGGCGTATCACCGTGCGCCGGGTCCGGGACGACGCCGAGATCGCGACCTGGAAAGGAGACCCTTACTTCCGGGTGCAAGGCTTCGACGAGACCGGCCAGCACCTGTTCTTGCACGACCCGGCCGGCAAGACGAGTCGGCGCTTGTCGATCGCGGCCGCCCGGGCCGGGCAAGCCCAGGGCACGGCTGCCGACCTGCCCGAGAATATTTCCCGGGTGCTGACGGGGGACCGTCAACTCGAGGTGCTGCTCGATAGTCAGACCGGGGCGTTCGACGTCCGCGAGGCCGCCACCGGGAAACACCTGCACCGCGTCGCCTTCGGCAAGTGGGCCGTCCGGCCCCAGCCGGTGACCGGCGTCATCTGGGAGATGCACCCCTGGCGGCACGACCTGGCCGTCTCGCTCGGGGCATGGAACGAGCCGGAGAATGAAACCGTCAGGGTGATCGACCTCGACGGCGGCACGGTCCTAGCGGAACTGGCGCTGAACCAGGGGACGCACACCAGCGGGCACATGGCCTGGCACCCGGACGGTCGAACGCTGGCGGTGGCTTACGCTTGGCATGTCCACCTCTGGGACGTGCCGACCCGGACGCGGATCTTCACGCCGGCCCACCAGGGCGGCGGCCTCTCGGCGCGGATCGGGCGAACCGGGCAGGTCATGTCTACCTATTCGACCTGGGCCCAGGGCGTCAAGTTCTGGCACCCGCACACGGGCCGGGTCCTGCTCAGCATGCCGGGCCTGGCTGTCCACCCGACAGCCCTCGCCCCGGATGGCCGGATCTTCACCCACCGCATCGACGGGACGCGCGTCCAGCTCTGGGCGACGGAGCCGAGCCCGGTGCTGCGCGTCCTGGTCCGCGGCCCCGCTCGTGGCCGCGTCTCTGAATACCGGGTGAATTCCGTTCACAAGGACGGCCGGCTCCTCGCGGTCGGCAGCAGTCACGGCGTGTCGTTGTTCGACCTGGACCTCGGGTTGGACGTCGGCCACCTCGACATTGGCGGAGCGCTGACGGTGCGGTTCGATCCGGGTACCGGCGACCTGCTGACGCGCGGGCTTCGCGGCCAGTGGCGCTGGCCGGTCCGGTTCGACGGGCCGCTAAGGGACACCGTCCAGGTCGGACCTCCGGTGTGCCTTTCGGCCGAGCGGGCGAGCGACCGGAAGCTCGACCTCAGCGGCGACGGCGAGGTGATCGCTCTTGCCGGGGGCACCCGCGCCGTCGTCCTCGGACGCGATCCCGCCCAGGACCCGGTCGTCCTGCAGCCGCTGCGCGACTGCCGCGACCTGTCCGTCAGCCCCGATGGGAAACTGGTGGCGACCGGGAACCACAGCCCTGGGCCAAACAACGAGACGACCGTCGTCTGGAACGCCCAGACCGGGCAGCGAATCCGCGAGCTGCCGCTGCCGGGTTGGTCGCAGGCCCGCTTCAGCCCCGACGGCCAGTGGCTGTTCGCCAAGAACGAAGCCACGGCCCGGTTCTGGCGCGTCTCGACCTGGGAGGAAGGCCCCGAGGCGCCCCGCGGGACGTACCACGACCAGCCGGCATTCGACCCGGCCGGCCGGTTCGTCGCCTACGAGCGCGGCGACGGGGCCGTGCGCCTCGTCGAGGCCCCCACCGGGCGGCCGCTCGGCGCGCTGGAAAACCCGGACCAGGGCCGGTCGCACTTTTCGTCGTTCACGCCGGACGGCCGGTTCCTCATCGCCACCAACATGGACTCCCCGTCGATCAACGTCTGGGACCTGGTCGAGCTGCGCAAGCACCTCGCCGAGGTGGAACTCGACTGGCCGGGCGAGGCGTATCCGGATCGGGAGCGTGCCCAGGCCACCCGGCCGCTGGAGGTGAAGGTCGACCTCGGCGAGGCGGGCAAGAAACCGTAGCCGGCCTACCCCAGCGCCTCGCGGGCCTCGATGCCGCCGGGCTGGAACATCTCAAGGAAACCGACGAACGTCGGCCCCCCCATCTGCCAGCGCGCCCCGTGGCCGGTCGGCACGCGCGCCTCGAAGACCGGCCCGAGCTGGAAGTGCTCGTGGACGTTCCACCACGTCGCCTCCTTGAGGATGCGGCGGACCAGGCCGAGGGCGATGCGGTTGTGGTCGGCCGCCGCGCCGCGGACGACGCCCCAGTAGCCGTCGCCGGAGCGCGGGACGTGCTTCGTCCACGCTCGTCCGGCGGCGGTCAGCTCTTCGCCGGCGCGGAACGGCACCTCGGCCGCCCGTAGCAGGGCGCGCGTCGTCGGTGGGATGGCGGCCTGCCCGCTGAGGCTGCCCGGCGTACGGCGCATCCCGAGGAGGACGAGGAGTCCGTCTAGGCCGGTCGCTTCGAGGCGGTATGCCAGGGCGGCGTGACAGGCCGCTGTCATTTCGAGTTCGTTGATCAGCGGCCACCACGGCTCGAACAGCGGCCCTAGCGGCGGCGTCGTCTCCTCCGCGAACGCCGGCGGCGACCGATCGACGATCCCGTCGCGGCGCATCGCCGCCAGCCGGTCAGCGAGGCGCTCCAGATGCTCGGCCTGCCACAAGGAGGCGGCTGCGTCGCGGAAGTCGGACGAGAGGTGCGGCACGGCCGCGAGCAGGCCATCGGTAAGTGAGGGTTGCATCGATCGGTTCACTCCTTGACCCGAGCCCGCAGCGCAAGCAAGGGTCACTTCCTCCGAGACCCTTGCTTGCGCTGCGGGCTCGAAGGTGACCGGCGGTTACACCTTCGACGGGTCGCCGCCCTGTCGCCGCCCGCGGCGCGGTTTCTTACCGCCGGCCTGCGGTGTGGCGACCTTCTCGCCCTTGAGCTGGGCGATCCGGTCGCGCAGCTCGGCCGCCCGCTCGAACTCGAGGTTCGTCGCCGCCTTGAGCATCTCGTGGTGCAGCTCCTCGAGGAACTCCTGCGTCACGAAGTCCTCCGGCTTCGCCCCGGCCGCCGCCTGGACGAGCTTCCGGGCGGCGATCTCGTCCTCGATCCCCATGTCGATTGCGGTCTGCACCGAGCGCGGCGTGATGCCGTGCTCGGCGTTGTACGCCAGCTGCAGCTCGCGCCGGCGGGCCGTTTCGGTCATCGCCCGCTGCATCGAGTCGGTCACCTTGTCGGCGTAGAGGATGACCTCCGAGTTGACGTTGCGGGCCGCCCGGCCGATCGTCTGGATCAGCGACGTGCCGCTCCGCAGGAACCCCTCCTTGTCCGCGTCGAGAATCGCCACGAGTGACACCTCCGGCAGGTCGAGGCCTTCGCGCAGCAGGTTGACGCCGACCAGGACGTCGAACGCCCCCTCGCGCAGCTCGCGCAGGATCTGCACCCGCTCGATCGCGTCGAGTTCGGAGTGCATCCATTTGCACTTCAAGCCCGCCTCGCGAAAGTAGTTCGAGAGGTCTTCTGCCAGCCGCTTCGTCAGCGTCGTGACGAGGGTGCGCTCCTTCCGCTCGGCCCGGAGTTGGATCTCCTTGACCAGGTCGGGCACCTGGCCGCGGGCCGGCCGGACGTGGAGGGGCGGATCGACCAGGCCGGTCGGCCGGATGATCTGCTCGACGACCTCGCCGCCGCAGCGCTCCAGTTCGTACGCCGCCGGCGTCGCCGACATAAACAGCGCCGTCTTGACGCGCTTCTCCCACTCGTCGAACCGGAGCGGCCGGTTATCCATCGCGCTAGGAAGCCGGAAGCCGTGCTCGACGAGCGTCGATTTCCGCGAGTGATCGCCGGCGAACATGCCGCGCACCTGCGGCAGTGTCACGTGCGACTCATCGACGACCATGAGGAAATCGTCCGGGAAGAAGTCGAGCAGCGTGTACGGCGGCTCGCCCGGCTTCTTGCCGGAGAACCACCGCGCGTAGTTTTCGATCCCGGGGCAGTGGCCGACTTCGAGCAGCATCTCGATGTCGTACCGACACCGGGCCGCCAGGCGCTGCTCTTCGAGGAGCTTCCCCTCAGCGCGCAGGACGGCGAGGCGTTCCTCCAGTTCCTGGCGGATGCCCTCGACGGCGGTGCGGATGCGCTCTTCCGGCGTGACGAAGTGCTTCGCCGGGAAGATGTACAGCTCGTCGAGGCCGCCCTTGAGCGTCTCGCCGGTCGTCGGGTTGATGAAGGCGAGCGTTTCGATCTCGTCGCCGAACAGCTCGATCCGAAGGCCGAACTCCTCCGAGGCCGGCCAGACCTCGACCACGTCGCCCCGGACGCGGAACGTCCCGCGCGTGAAGGCGACGTCGTTACGGTTGTACTGGATATCGACCAGCTTGAGCAGTAGCTCCTCGCGCGCGATCGTCTCGCTGCGCTTGAGGTAGATCATCATCCGCTTGTAGTCCGACGGCGAGCCGAGGCCGTAGATGCACGACACGCTTGCGACGATGACGACATCTTCCCGGCTGACGAGGGCGCTCGTGGCGGCGAGGCGCAGCCGGTCGATGTTCTCGTTGATCATCGCATCCTTTTCGATGTAGATGTCGCGCTGCGGGATGTACGCCTCCGGCTGGTAGTAGTCGTAGTAGCTGACGAAGTAGTGGACGGCATTGCGCGGGAAGAACCCGCGGAACTCCTTGTAGAGCTGGGCGGCGAGCGTCTTGTTATGGGCCAGGACGAGGGTCGGCTTGTTCAGCGCGGCAATGACGCGCGCCGCGGTGTGCGTCTTGCCGGTGCCGGTCGCGCCCATCAGGGTCTGGACCGCCTTGCCCTCGCTATAGCCGGCGACGAGCTGTTCGATCGCGCGCGGCTGGTCGCCGGCCGGCTCCCACTTGCTCACCAGCTCGAACTTCGCTGCCATGTCGTCTCCTTGTCGGTCGGCCGATCAAGGGCCGATCCGGAGGTTCGGGCGGATCGCGTCGAGCGTCTTCTTGCCGATGCCCTTGACCCGGTCGAGATCGTCGATCGACCGGAACGGCTCGACGCCGCGGGCCTCGACGATCCGGGCGGCCAGCACCTTGCCGATGCCCGGGAGCTGGGTCAACTGCTCCGCCGAGGCCGTGTTCGGGTCGAGCTTTACCCCGGCGGGGAGCTTCGCGGAACTTACGGCCGATGGCCCGTTCGAGGACGGCTGGAACGCCAGGCCGACACGCACCCGTTCCTTCAGCTGGTCGAAGAGCATCGGCCCGACGCCCGGCACGTCGAGCAGCTCGGCCACGTCGCCGAAGCCGCCGTGCGTCTCGCGGTACTCGACGATCCGCCGGGCGAGGGTCGGGCCGATGCCGGGCATGACCTCGAACTCGGCGAGGGTAGCCGAATTCAACTCGACGGGGTAGCTCGGTAGGATCTCCAGCGGCCGGCTCGCCCAGGCGCTGATCTGCCAGGTACGGAACGCGAGGAGCAGGACGGTGAAGCCGCACAGGACGGCGAGGGCCGCCTGGACGGGCCGGGGAAACAACGGGGGCTCCGGCGTCGGAGGCATCGACGACATGGTCTCGGCCCCGGGACACGGTGCGGATCGCGACGGACGTGGGGCTATTCTATCGGTCGCGGCGGAGGGTGAGAACCACATACCGGCAGAACCGGCCCAGGAACGTCAGCCGGGGCAGCAGGGCGGCGTCGATGCCGTCGAGCCAGCGCGTCAGCGGCCCCCACCTCACGACTCGGCGGACCATACCCAGGAGCTGGTAGCCCTGAATCTCCATGCCGGGGAACACCTCGCGCAAGGCGGCGACGCCGGCGGCCCGGAGCGGCTCCTCATCGCGCGTGCGCTGCTTGCCCGGGTACGGTAGCCAGCGGCGGGCAGCCTGCAAGATTGGGTTGCCGCCCCACGGCTCGCAGAAGACAGCGACGCCGCCGGGTTTGAGGACGCGGCGCACCTCGCGGGCCGCCTTTGGGATGTCGAGGTGGTGCAGGACGGCGTTGCCCCAGACGGAGTCGAACACCCCGTCGGCGTAGGGGAGCCGCTCGCCATCCGCCTGGACGAAGCGCGCCGCGACGTGGTTCGCCTCGGCTCGTCGGCGCGCCTCCTGAAGATAGCCCGGCGACAGGTCGAACGCATCGACGTCGGCCCCGTGGCGGGCAAGGACGACGGCCATCATGCCGTGGCCGCAGCCGAAGTCGAGGACGCGCCGCCCCGCGACGGAACCGAGCCGCCGGAACGCCGGCTGGATCCACGTTTCATGGTCGAGGTAATCGGCGTCACCGAAGACGAGCCGGTTCGGGTCCTGGAGCGACGCGGCGCGCTGGGTCGCCTGGCGGTCGTGGAAGTCCTGCTCGGTGCGGAGGCGATCCATCGCCGGTTCCTCGTCGTCAGGGTAGCACGTCGGCGACCGGGATCGGCGGCAAGACGAAGCCGTCGAGGGTGAGATCGAGGTTGTCGCCTGTCCGCAGGATCTGTCGCCGGGCGTAGGTTGCCTGGTCGCCGGTGCCGACCGGCTGGGTGTAGACCTCGACGGTGTCGTCGGGGATGTTGACGATCCAGTAGACCGGTATGCCGGCCGCCGCATAGATGCGAAGTTTGATCCCCTGGTCGATGTCGAGGGACGAGTCGGACACTTCGACGACCAGAGCGATATCGCCCGGACCGGGGTGGCGAGCGGCGTAGTCGTCGCGTGTCCCGCGAACGATCACGACGTCCGGTTCGGGTTCGCTGTCCGCGAGCGTGATCGCGTCTTGCGACCGGCGAATCCACCCGGCGGGCAGCCGGGCGATCAGGGCGTCCTCCATCTTGCCGAGGGCCGTCGCGTGGGGCGGGTTGCGCGTCATCTTGTTGACCAGCAGGCCATCCAGCAACTCGACCGGCTCCCCTCCGCGGACGATCCCGGTGGAGATCATCGCGTGGTACTCCGCGACCGTGAAGCGCCGGAGCTGGCGGGCCGTCGCGGTCGTCATACGCCGAACACCTCCCGGTACGCCGCCTCGCTGAACCCGACGAGCAGCGTCGTCCCGACCTTCAGCGTCGGGGCTTTCAGGTTGCCCGTTGGCCCGAGCAGGGCGGCCGCGAGCGTGTCGTCGTCCGGCGGGTCGACCGCTAGGTCGAAGGCGACGACCTTCTTCCCCCGGCCGCAGACGACGCGCGACATCGACCGCGCGAGCTTCAGGGCATCGTCCCGCCCGAGTTTCGTTTTGCCGGCATCGACGACTTCCGCGGCGGCCGGCACGGCGTGCGACTCAAGGAACCCCTGAGCCTTCTTGCAGCCGTCTCAGCCCTTGCGGTGGTACATCCACAGAATCGTCGCCATCGCGTCCCTCAGTACTTCGCCATGCCCGGATCGACCTTGTCCGCCCAGGCGAGGATGCCACCCTTGAGGTTCGTTAGACGCGTGAAGCCCTGTTCCCGCAGGAGTTGGATCGCCTTCTGGCTGCGCATCCCGCTCTTGCAGTGGACGACCAGCTCCCGGTCGCGCGGCAACTCGGCGAGCCACTGGCCGAGGGCCGGCAGCGGGACGACCGTGCTGCCGGGGATGCGGCAGATTGCGATCTCTTCCGGGTTGCGCACGTCGAGGATGAAGACCGCCTCGCCGCTGTCGATGCGCCGCTTGAGGTCCTCCGCCGTGATCTCGCTGCCGGCCGGGGCGGCGGCCTCACCGCGGACGCCGCAGAACTGCTCGTAGTCGATCAGTCCGGTGATCGTCGGGTTATCGCCGCACAGCGGGCACCTCGGGTTACGGCGGACCTTGAACTCGCGGAATCGCATCTGGAGCGCGTCGTACAGGAGCAGGCGGCCGATGAGCGGCTCGCCGACGCCGAGGATCAGCTTGACCGCCTCGGTCGCCTGGATGCAGCCGACCAGGCCGGGCAGGATGCCCAGGACGCCGCCCTCGGCGCAGCTCGGCACCTCGCCTGGTGGCGGCGGCTCAGGATAAAGGCAGCGGTAGCACGGCCCCCGGCCCGGGGCGAAGACCGACGCCTGGCCGTCGAAGCGGAAGATACTGCCGTAGACGTTCACCTTGCCGAGCAGGACGCAGGCGTCGTTCGTCAGGTAGCGCGTCGGGAAGTTGTCCGTCCCGTCGATGACGACGTCGTAAGGGCGGAAGATGTCGAAGGCGTTGGCGGCGGTCAGGCGCGTCTCGTAGAGATCGACGCGCACTTCGGGGTTGATCGCGGCGAGGCGGTCGCGCGCCGAGTGGAGCTTCGGCCGGCCGACATCGGCGGTGCCGTGCAGGATCTGGCGCTGGAGGTTGGAGAAATCGACCACGTCGAAATCGACGAGGCCGATCCGGCCGACGCCGGCCGCGGCGAGGTAGAGGCCGAGCGGCGAGCCGAGGCCGCCCGCGCCGATGAGCAGGACGCTTGCCGCCTTGAGGCGCTCCTGGCCGGCGACGCCGACCTCGGGCATGATGAGATGCCGGCTGTACCGGGCCATCTCCGACGCGGAGAGGGTCGTCATGGTGCTTCTCGTAGGTCAGGCTTTCCAGCCTGACTCCTCGGCGTCGAAACGTCAGGCTGGAAAGCCTGACCTACACAGAGCCGACGACGAGGCAGCAGTTGTGCCCGCCGAAGCCAAAGCTGTTCGAGATCGCCCGCGTGACGCGCACCTCGCGGGCGACCTTCGGCACATAGTCCAGGTCGCACTGCGCGTCGGGGTTGTCGAGGTTGATCGTCGGGTGGACGACGCCGTGCTTGAGGCTCAGCGCGACGGCGATCAGTTCGATCGCCCCGGACGCGCCGAGCAGGTGGCCGGTCATGCTCTTGGTGCTACTGACGAGCAGCCGGCTCGCGTGCGGGCCGAAGACCCGCTTGATCGCCTGCGTCTCGGCGATGTCGCCCTTGTTCGTGCTCGTGCCGTGGGCGTTGGCGTAGCCGACGTCCGTAGGATCGACCCGGGCGTCGCGCAGGGCCAGCTCCATCGCCTTGGCCGCCCCGAGGCCCTCCGGGTGCGGCTCGGTGATGTGGTGCGAGTCGCACGTGCTCGCCGAGCCGAGCAGCTCGGCGTAGATCTTCGCGCCGCGCTTCTTCGCGTGCTCGTACTCCTCCAACACGACGACGCCGGCCCCCTCGCTCAGGACGAAGCCGTCCCGGTCGCGGTCGAACGGCCGGGACGCCGCACCCGGGTTGTCGTTCCGCAGCGAAAGGGCCTTCAGCTGCGTGAAGCCGCCGACGCCGAGCGGCGTGATCGCCGACTCGGCCGCCCCGGCGACCATGACGTCGGCGAGGTCGAGCTGGATCATCCGCAGCGCCTCGCCGATCGCCTGGTTGGCGCTGGCGCAGGCGGTCGAGACGACGGTGTTCGGTCCGCGCAGGTCGAACTCGATCGAGACGACGCCGGCGGCGCTGTTCGGGATCATCTTCGGGATGCAGAAGATGTTGATGACGCGCGGCAGCTGCTCGCGCGTGTAGCGGGCGTTCTGCTGCTCCAGTTCGTTCAGGCCGCCGATGCCGCTGCCGATCGCGACGCCGCAGCGGAACGGGTCAACTTTGGCGCGTTCAAGGGCCGTATCCCGCATCGCCTCGCGGGCGGCGAGCAGGCCGAACTGGGCGAAGCGGTCCAGGCGGCGGGGCAGGGGGGCTTCGAGGAACGTCTCCGGGTCGTAGCCGGGCACCTCGCCGGCGAAGTGGCACTTGAACGCGGAATGGTCGAACTGGGTGATCGGGCCGATGCCGTGGCGGCCGGCCAGGAGCCCCTCCCAGAAGGTGCCGACGTTGGTCCCCAGCGGGTTGACCGTCCCCATCCCGGTGATGACAACGCGACGCTTCATGGCCTGGCTCGCTCCCGCTCGATGTAGTCGATGGCCTCGCCGAGGGTCCGGAAACGATCCGTCTGGTCCTCCGGGATCGTCAGCCCGAACTGCTCTTCCAGGGCCATGACCAGCTCGACCCGCTCCAGGGAGTCCGCGCCGAGGTCGTGCTGGAAGGAGAGGTCGCGCGTCAAGACCGCCCGGTTGACGCCGAGCCGCTCGCACACGATGTCCTTGACGCGCTCCTCGACGGTTCCGACCATGGCGGGTCCCTCGGTCCGGCTCGCTCGCCACCGACCGCGCTGGTCGGGCGGGAATGCGCCGTCCCGTTTTCTACCACGACGGCCGCGCCGCCGACAAGGCCGACCCTCCGCGGCCCGGCGGTCATTGTAGCGGCGCGGGGGGCGTTCGCCCATTTCCCCGCCGGCTGTCCGCGTTACGCCGCGACGTTGACCACCTTCGCGCCGCGCGCGATGCGCTTGAGCAACCCGGCCAGGTGGCGGTTCGGGCCGACCTCGTAGAACGTCGCGACCCCGTCGGCGATCAGGCCGCGCAGGAGGGCCTCCATGCGGACCGGCTCGACGACCTGGCGGACGAGCAGGCCGCGGATCTCGGCCGGGTCGGAATGCGGCCGGGCGTCGACGTTCGACCAGACCGGGACGCGCGGGGCCGCCATCGCCACGCCGGCGAGGGCCTCGGCCAGCCGCTCGTCTGCCGGCTTCATCAGCTCGGTGTGGAACGCCCCGGCGACGGCGAGCCGGACGACGCGGTGGCCCGCCTCCTCGGCCTGCTTCTGCACCTGCTCGACGGCCGGGGTCGCCCCGGAGACGACGAGGTTGCCCGGGCAGAGGAAGTTCGCGATCCGCACCGGTCCCAGGCTCGCCGCCGCCGCGACGAACTCCTCCAGGCGGTCCTGCTCCATCAGCAGGACCGACGCCATCGCGCCGGGCCGCGTATCCGCGGCGGCCTGCATCGCCTCGCCTCGCTTCTGGACCAGGCGCAGGCCGTCCTCGAACGAGAACGCCCCCGCGAACGCCAGGGCGGTGTACTCGCCCAGGCTCAGGCCGGCGGCGCACGAACACGCGGCGATTGCGTCCGGCTCGTCGATCTTCAGCTGCTCGAGCGCGGCGAGGCTGGCGACGTAGATGGCCGGCTGGCTGACGACGGTCGCGTCGAGGCGCTCCTTCGGGCCGTCGATGCAGACGGCGAGCAGGTCGTAGCCGAGGACGGCCGCCGCGCGGTCGAACAGGGCGCGGGCCTCGGGGCGCTTCTCGACCAGGTCCCTGGCCATGCCCACCGTCTGGGCACCCTGGCCGGGGAAGAGGAACGCGGTGCGGCTCATGGGGACGGTCCGACTTCATTTAGCCGCCGGCATGCCGGCGGTGCTTTGGGGACGAAGCCCGCCGGCATGCCGGCGGCTATGTGGGGGATCCCGCCGCGACCTTGCTGGCCGCGTCGAGTTCCTGGACGATCAGCTGGTTGAGGCCGGCCCGGGCGTACTTGGCGGCGATGCCGAGCGCGTTCTTGATCGCCTTCTCGCCGGAGCTGCCGTGGCAGATGATGCAGACGCCGTCGATGCCGAGCAGCGGCGCGCCGCCGTAGGTGCTGTAGTCGTGCCGGTCGGCGAGGGCGTGCAGGGCTTGCTTCGCCAGGGGCAGCTCGTCCTTGAGCGTCTCGCTCAGCTCCTTGTAGACCATCTTCATGACGAAGTCGAACAGGCCCTCGCTCACCTTGAGGACGACGTTGCCGACGAAGCCGTCGCAGACGACGACGTCGGCCGCCCCGCGGTGGATGTCGCGCCCCTCGACGTTGCCGACGAACTGGTCCTTGAACGCGCTGCCGGTGAACAGGGCGTGCGTCTCCTGGGCCAGGTCGTGCCCCTTCGCCTCCTCCGCGCCGATGTTCATCACGCCGATGGTCGGCTTCGTCCGCTGGAGGATGTACTTGGCGAAGATCGACCCCATGACGCCGTACTGAAACAGGTGCTCCGCCGTCGGGTTGACGTTCGCGCCGACGTCGATGATGACGCACGGCCCCTTCAGGGTGGGCATGATCGTGGCGATGCCGGGCCGCTTGACGTACTTGAGGTAGCGCCGGCCGAGCAGGCCGCCGGCGACCATCGCGCCGGTGTTGCCGGCCGAGACGATGCCGTCCACCTTCTGCTGGGCGAGCAACTGCCAGCAGCGCAGGATGGAATTATCCGGCTTGCGACGCATGGCATCGACCGGCTTCTCGTCCATGCCGACGACCTGGGTCGCCGGGAAGAAGTCGAGCCGGTCACGGTGGGCGACGTCGGCGACGAGGGGTTCCAGTTGCGGCACGTCGCCGACGAGGAGGACGTGTAGTTCCGGGTCGCAGGCGACCGCCTGGACCGCGCCGGCCACGATCGGCCCCGGGGCGTGGTCGCCGCCCATCGCGTCCAGCGCGATTCGCATGGATTACTTCCCTTCTTCCTTCGTCTCTTCGATCTTCTCCGCCTCGCGGCCCTGGTAGAAGCCGCAGTTCGCGCAGACGCGGTGCGGCAGGACCGGCTGCTCGCACGACGGGCAGTACTGGACCTGGATCGGGGTGAGGTGGTGGTGGCTGCGCCGGTGGCCCTGTCGGGACCGGGAGGTACGTCGCTTCGGTACGGCCATGGGGTGCTTCCTGTGCGCTTCGCGACAGCGTTAAAGCGTGTAATCGTAGGGATTTTCGGCCCGGCTGTCAAGCCGCGCGAAACCGGCCCCAGCCGGCGGTGACCCCTGGGCTCTTCCCGCGTCTTGCTATGATAGGGAACAGGCCGGCATCTGTCCGCCCGCCGCTGCAAAGGAGCCGCGATGGACCACCTCTGGGCCCCCTGGCGACTCGCCTACGTCGCCCACCCGAAGGCCGCCCCGCGCCCCGAGGCGTGCTTCCTCTGCGACGGCCTCGCCGCCTCCGACGACCGGGCCCACCTCGTCGCCCAGCGGACGCCGCTCGCCGTCGTCGTCCTCAACCGCTTCCCGTACAACAACGGCCACCTCCTGGTCGCCCCGCAGCGCCACGTCGCCCGGCTCGACCAGCTCACCGACGCCGAGCAGCTCGACCTGCAGGCGACCCTCGCCCGCCTCGTCGGCGTCTTCGATGACCTGATGCGGCCCGACGGCTACAACGTCGGCCTCAACCTCGGCAAGGCGGCCGGGGCCGGCCTGCCCGGCCACCTGCACTGGCACCTCGTCCCGCGCTGGGACGGCGACACGAACTTCATGCCGGTCGTCGCCGACACGAAGGTCATCGTCCAGTCGCTCGACGCGCTGTACGACCACCTCGTCGCCCGACTCGTGCCGGGGGCATCGGTATGAGCGCCACCTATCAGCCGTCCGACTGGCTCGACCTGGAAGAGCGTCTCCTCGCGCCGTACGCCGTCCGCAGCCGGGAGAGCCGGGGCCGGGTCCATGCCGAGGAGCCGCACCCGTTCCGGACGCCGTTCCAGAGAGACCGGGACCGGATCGTCCACAGCACGGCGTTCCGGCGGCTGATGCACAAGACGCAGGTCCTGCTCACCCAGACGAATGACCACCACCGCACCCGGCTGACGCACACGCTCGAAGTGACGCAGATCGGCCGGACGATCGCCCGACGGCTGGGGCTGAACGAGGACCTGACCGAGGCGATCGCCCTTTCGCACGACCTGGGCCACCCGCCGTTCGGCCACGCCGGTGAGCGGGCCCTCGATTCGTGCATGGCCCACCAGGGCGGGTTCGAGCACAACCGGCACGGCCTGCGCATCGTCGAGGTGCTGGAGTACCCCTACGCCCAGTTCCCGGGGCTGAACCTGACGTGGGAACTCCGCGAGGCGATGGCCCAGCACAGCAAGCGGCACGACGCACCGGAGATCGCGCCCTACCGCTCGGTCGGCCGCCCGCTGCTCGAAGCCCAGGTCGCCGACGCGGCCGACAGCCTGGCGTACGACGCCCACGACATCGACGACGCCCTGAGTATGGGCCTGATTACGCCCGCCGAGCTGGACGACGTCGGCTGCTGGCGGCGCGCCGTCGAGGAGACGCAGCGCCGCTACGGCGTCCTCCAACCGGAGCAGTTCCAGACGAGCGTCTTGCGCACGCTCATCGCCTGGCAGATCACCGACGTGCTGGAACACACTTCCCACCGCATCCGCCAGGAGGGCGTCCGGACAGTGGCCGACGTGCGGGCGTTCCCCGGCCTGCTCGTCGGGGCGTCGCCGGACTGGCTCGCGATGCGCCGCGAGCTGGAGGCGTTCCTGACGACGCGCGTCTACCGGCACTATCGCGTCCAGCGGATGGCCCTGAAGGGCGGCCGGATCGTCGGCGAACTGTTCGCCGAGTTCCGCCGGTCGCCGGAGCTGCTGCCGCACCGCTACCAGCGGCGCGTCGCCGAGCGCGGCGTCGAACAGGTCGTCTGCGACTACGTCGCCGGCATGACGGACCGCTACGCCCAGGACGAGTACCTGCGCCTGTTCCAGCCCTACGCCCCGCCATAGATTAAATCTTCCGCCACCGTGCCCGCGCTCTCCCGGAGGTCCGATCCGTGTGGAAGACGATCCTTGCCTGGTTCCAGCCGGACGACAAGCCCCGGCCGGGAGCGGTCATGCTCTGGTTGTTGCGCGGCTGCTTCGGGGCGGTCGTCATCGGCATCGCCATGATGGCGTTCCAGCACTTCCTCACCCAGCCCGAGTCCGCCCCCAGCGGCAGCACTTCGAAGGGGTGGGCCGCATTCCTTGCGATCCTGTTCTTCGGCTTCCTCGTCATCCTGACCGACGTCCTGATACGCGACAAGCAAATCACGACGATCTCGGCGGTCTACTTCGGCTTGCTTCTCGGCCTGCTCCTGGGCAACATCCTCACCGCCGCGCTCGACCCGTTCCTGTTCGACTGGGACGTGCGAGGCACCCAGCCGATCTCCGAGGCGCGGACGTTCCAGCGCAACCTCCTCAAACTCTTCGTCACCGTCCTGTGTTGCTACGTCTGCGTATCTACCCTGCTCCAGACGAAGGACGAGTTCCGGTTCATCATCCCCTACGTCGAGTTCGCCCGGCAGATCAAGGGGAATCGGCCGCTCGTCCTGGATACGAGTGTAATTATTGACGGCCGGATTGCCGATATCTGTGATACGCGGTTCATCGACGCGGTGATCATCGTGCCGCGCTTCGTCTTGCAAGAGCTGCAAGGCATCGCCGACAGCTCCGACAAGCTGAAGCGGAACCGGGGGCGGCGCGGCCTGGACATGCTCAAGCGGATGCAGGCGAACACGAAGATCGAACTGCAGATGCACGATGCGAACATCCCGGAGCTGCGCAACATCCAGAAGGTCGATGAGCGGCTGGTGGTGCTGGCGAAGGCGCTGGGGGCGCGCGTCGTCACCAACGACTACAACCTGAACAAGATCGCCCAGCTCCAGGGCGTCGAGGTCATCAACCTCAACGAGTTGGCCAACGCGCTGAAGTGGGTCGCCCTGCCGGGCGAGGCGATGACGGTCAAGATGGTCAAGCCGGGCGAGCAGCCCGGCCAGGGGGTCGGCTATCTCGACGACGGGACCATGGTTGTCGTCGAGCAAGGTCGGCCCCACATCGGCCAGGAGGTTGCCGTCACGGTGACGAGCGTCCACCAGACGCCAGCCGGACGGATGATCTTCGGCCGGATCGAGCCGCGAACACCGAGCCCCGCGGACCGGGCGACGCCCGGCGGCGGCCCACCCGCCTCCTCGAATCCCGGGGGCGGTTGACGCTTGCGGCGGCTCCTACTCGCATTGGGGGAGTCGCCATGTCGCAACGGGCCTGGGTGGGTGTCGTCTTCCTCGTCGCCGTCGTGGCGCTGCCGCTGGTCGGCCAGATGGGCCAGCCGTCCGGCGGGACGAAAAAAGCCGGGGCGTCCGACCACACACTTGTTGAACGCCTGCTCAATGCCCGCAAGGAGTACCAGGAGACGCTCGAAGCCCTCCGCGCGTACTACATCGCCGTCGGCGACCTGGAGCGCGCCCGCTGGGCCGAGGACGAGCTACTCCTGTACCACCGCATCCCGAAGCAGGCGTACCGTCTGGAGCAGGTCGTCCCGCCGGCGAACCTCAAGGCGGAGCACAACATCCCCGAGGCGAACAACCTCCTCCGCCAGGCGAAGGAGTTCAAGGACAAGGGCTGGGGCCAGGACTACGCCGATAACCTCAAGCGGGCCGAACTGCTCCTGGAGACGCTCCTCATCAAGTACCCGCAGTCGGACAAGATCAGCGACGCGGCCTACATGCTCGGCGAGATCTACGAGAGCCGGACGTACCGGCAGTTCGGCCGGGCGGCGCTGTTCTTCCAGCGCTGCTACCAGTGGAACCCGAAGACGCAGTCTGACGCCCGCCTCCGGGCCGCCCGGCTGTACGAGAAGGCCCTCAACGAACGCGTCACAGCGATCGAGATCTACCGCGAGGTTACGACGCACGAGTCCGACCCGAAGCGGGTCGATGAGGCGCAGCGGAAGCTAACCGAGCTGTCCGGCGGGAAGTGACCCCCCGAGCAGAGGATTCACCACGAACTACACGAAATACACGAAAGAAGACAAAGAACAATCCTGTCTTTGTCTTCTTTCGTGTATTTCGTGTAGTTCGTGGTTCAACTTGCTTTCTCTTTCTTGGTCCGCATTGGTCGCGTTCCCGCTTCTCTTGACAACGTCGCCGAGTCGGTCATAATCCCCTCTAGCCCCGCGCCGCATCGATGGGCTTCATAACGGCGCATTCCCTTCCCCATGAGCAGCGACAAGCTCCGCCAGGCGATCGCCCTCGAGGCGGCCCGCCTGATGTACGAACGCGTCGAGACCGAGTACTACACCGCCAAGCGCAAGGCCGCGAAGCGACTCTGTCGCCGCGGCGCTCGGCCGGAGGATCTCCCCTCCAACGCCGAGATTCGCGACCAGGTCCAGCTCTTCGCCCGGGTCCACGAGGGCGACCAGCGGACGCGCAACCTCCGCGCCATGCGCCTGGAGGCCTTGCGCATGATGCACCTGCTCCGACCGTTCCGGCCGCGGCTGATCGGCAGCGTTATGACCGGCCACGTCCGCAAGGGGTCCGACATCGACCTGCACGTCTTCTGCGACGCGCCCGGCCTCGTCGCCGGGTTACTGGAGCAGGCCGGCTGCCAGTACGACCTGGAGCGCAAGCAGGTCGTCAAGCACGGCGAGGAGCGCACCTTTACCCACATCCACGTCTACGACCGGTTCAACTTCGAGCTGACCGTCTACCCGGAGGACAAGGCGCACTACCCGTTCCGCAGCTCGATCACCGGCAAGACGATGGAGCGGGCCGACATCGCCGAGCTAGAGGAGTTGATCGCGCGGGAGTACCCCGACCTCGACGTCGCCGACGAGCTGGCGCGAGCCGAGGCCGAGGAGGCGGCGGACCCCTACCCGGTCTTCCGGATGCTGCTCCTGCCGCTCGAGGAGGTGAAGGGCTCGGTGAAGTACCACCCCGAGGGCGACGTGCTGTACCACTCGCTCCAGGTGTTCGAACTGGCCCGCGACGCCCGGCCGTACGACGTCGAGCTGCTCCTGGCGGCGCTGCTGCACGACGTCGGCAAGGGGCTCGAACCGGGCCGCCACGTCGAGGCGGGCCTGGCGGCGCTCGACGGCCTGGTTACCGACCGGACGGCGTTCCTGATCCGGCACCACATGGATGCCCACCTGCTGCGGCAGGGAAAACTCGGCGCGGCCCTCAAACGCGAACTCCAGGCGTCGCCGGACTTCGAGGACTTGATGCTCCTGGAAGACTGCGACACGAAGGGCCGCGTCCCGGGGGCGGTCGTCGGCACGGTGGACGAGGCGCTGGAATACCTGCGACAGACCGAGCGCGAGAACGAGGGCTAGAGGCGACCCAGGACTCACGTCCTGGGCTATTGTCATTCGCCCCTTCGGGGCTTTCCGGATCTCAGCCCCGATGGGGCGGCAGGCAATAGCCCAGGGCGTCAGCCCTGGGAAATGACGCCGGGTTCTGGCCGCGGAGTCTCCCCCTCGATCGGGAGCCCGAGGAAGCGGGCGGCCGCCTCCGGCCGCACGCCAAACGTCCGCTTCAGAAGCCAGTACAGCCCCTGGGCCAGGCCGTCGAACGCCAGGTAGAGCACGCGCAGCACGAGCAGCGACATGACCATCGCCCCGATCACGCCGCCGATGACGACCGTCGCCAGCGGCCGCTGCACCTCCGCCCCCATCCCGGTCGAGAACGCCATCGGCAGGAAGCCGAGGCTCGCCACGAGCGTCGTCATCAGCACCGGCCGCAGCCGCGTCACCGCGGCGAGGCGCACCGCTTCCTCGACCGGGACGCCGCGGCGACGCAGCTGCCGCACCGTGCTCACCAGGATCATGTCGTCGAGCACCGCGACGCCCGACAGGGCGATGAAGCCGATCGCCGCTGAGATCGAGAACGGCATGTCGCGCACCCACAGGGCGACGATGCCGCCGACCCAGCCGAACGGCACGCCGGTGAACACTCGCAAGGCGTCGATGACGTTGCCGTAGGTCCAGTAGAGCAGCACCAGGATCAGCCCGATCGCCAGAGGGACGACGACCATCAGCCGCCAGAACGCCCGCTCGTAGTTCTCGTACTGGCCGCCCCAGGCGACGTGGTACCGGCTGTCCGGCAGCGTCGCGGCGATCGGCTGGACGGCCGCCTGGGCGTCGTGGACGAAGCTGCCCAGGTCCCGGCCGCGGACGTTCGACGTGATCGTGATCCGCCGCTGGCCCCACTCGCGCGTGATCGCCGAGGGGCCCTCCGCCAGGCGCAGCGTCGCCAGGCGCGACAGCGGCACTAACTCGCCGGCCGGCGTCGTCAGGAGGACCGCCCCGAGGGCTTCCGGGCTGGCGCGCGGCCCCTCCGGCAGGCGGACGACGAGCGGGAAGCGCAGCTGCCCCTCGACCACGTCGCCGACGTGGCGGCCGCCGACCGCCTCGACCAGCTCCAGCACCTCCGCCGCGGCGACGCCGTGCCGGGCAAGCTCGTCCGGGTTGACCGCCACCTGCAAGATCGGCTGGCCGGTCATTTGCTCAGCCGAGACGTCCGCGTTGCCCGGGATCGCTTTCAGGGCGTCCTCGATCTCCCTCGCCTTCTCGACCAGGACGTTCAGGTCGTCGCCGAAGAGCTTGACGCCGACGTCGGACCGGACGCCGGAGATCATCTCGTTCAAGCGCATCTCGATCGGCTGCGAGAAGGCGATCCGCTGGCCGGACACCTGGCGCAACTCGCGGTCGAGCAGGACGGTCAGTTCCGCCTGGGTGCGCGCCTTCGTCCACTTCTCGCGCGGCCGGAGCGTGATGAACAGGTCGGTCAACTCGATGCCCATTGGGTCGGTCGCGATTTCAGCCGTGCCGACCCGGCTCCAGACCTTGTCCACCTCGTCGGGGAACGCCGCCAGGAGGATCTTCTCCATCCGGTCGTTGACGCGGTTCGACTCGTCGAGGTCGGTGCCGGCCAGGCGCACGACGCCGATCGTGATCGCCCCCTCGGACAGGCGCGGGTTGAACTCGGTGCCGAGGTGCGGCGCGATCATCACAAACGCGACGACGAGGACCGCGAACGCGAACGTTAGCACGAGCAGTCGGTGGTGCATGCACAGCCGCAGGATCGGGTTGTGCAGCCAGTGGGCGACCCGCATCAGGACCGGCTCGCGCTCCTCGACCTTGCGCGGCAGGACGAGGCTGGCCAGGACCGGCATCAGCGTCAACGACAGGACCATCGACCCGAGCAGGGCGAAGATCACCGTCAACGCCATCGGCCGGAACAGCTTCCCCTCGATCCCCTCCAGCGTGAGGATCGGCAGGTAGACGATCATGATGATCAGCTCGCCGAACAGGGTCGGCTTGCGCACCTCGACCGCCGCGTCGCGGACGACCTCGACGACCGGCCGGGTCGTCCCGTCGCCGTGGGCGAGGTGGCGGACGCAGTTCTCGACCATGACGACGGACGAATCGACGACCATGCCGAAGTCGATCGCCCCGAGGCTGAGCAGGCTCGCGGCGATCCCGAAGCGGAGCATCCCGGAGAAGGCGAATAACATCGACAGCGGGATCGCCAGGGCGACGATCGCCGCGGCGCGGAAGTTCCCCAGGAAGGCGAACAGCACCGCGACGACGAGCAGGCCGCCCTCGAAGAGGTTCTTGCGGGCGGTCGTCAGGACGTAATCGACCAGCTCGGTCCGGTCGTAGACGACGGTGACCTCGACCTCGGACGGGAGGCCCTTCTGGATCTCGGCGAGGCGTTCCTTCAGGTCGCGGGTGACGCGGTGGCTGTTCTCGCCCATGAGCAGGAAGCAGAGGCCGAGGACCACCTCGCCGCGGCCCTGGGCGGTGACGGAGCCGCGGCGCACCTCGTGGCCGAGGCCGACCTCGGCGACGTCGCCGACGGTGATCGGCTTGCCGTCGCGCGTCGCGACGACGATGGCGCGCACCGCGTCGGCGCTCGTCGCCCGGCCGAGGCCGTGGACGAGGAGCAGCTGGCTGTTCTTGCGTAGTCCGCCGCCACCAACGTTGCGGTTGTTCCGCTCCAGGGCGTCGATCACCGCGTCGAACGTCAGGGCGTACTTCGCCAGGGCGCGCGGGTCGAGCCGCACCTCGTACTGCTTCTCGTAGCCGCCCCACGAGTTGACCTCGGCGACGCCGGGGACGGTGCGCAGCTTCGGTTTGATGACCCAGTCCTGGAGGGTGCGCAACTCGGTCAGAAGGCGGACCCGCTCCGGTTCGGCCAGGGTCGAGAAGTCGTAGCCGCGGTAGGTGAGCGTGTAGTGGAAGACCTCGCCTAGGCCGGTGGCGACAGGGCCGAGCGTCGGCCGGGCGATGCCGGGCGGCAGCTCGACGCCGCCGAGCCGCTCGGTGACGAGCTGGCGGGCGAAGTAGACGTCCGTCCCGTCGGCGAACGTGACGACGACCTGGGACAGGCCGAACTTCGACACGGAGCGCAGGTTTTCGATCCGGGGCAGGCCGCCGAGGGCCTGCTCGATCGGCGTGGTGATCTGCCGCTCGATCTCCTCCGGGCCGAGGGCCGGAGCGGGCGTGTTGACCTGGACCTGGATCGGAGTCGTGTCCGGGAAGGCGTCGATGTCGAGGTGCAATAGCGAATAGAAGCCGACCACGCCGGCGGCCAGGGCGAAGGCGATCACCAACAGCCGGTGCCGCAGCGAGAAGTCAATGACGGCGTTGAGCATTCGCTATCTCCCCGCCGGCAGATTCCGCCGGGCGATGTCGAAAAGGCGGGCGGCCCCCTTCGTCACGACGACCTCGCCTACGGCGAGGCTGTCGAGCACCTCGACCTGGCCGGCCGACTCGGCTCCGACGGTCAGCCGCCGGACTTGCAGCAGCGTGTGATCGGCAGGGTCGCGCACCAGGACGAACGCCGCGTCGCCGTCGCGGCCGACGGCCTCCGCCGGGATGAGCAGCGCCTTCGGCGCGACGCGGACGACGACACGGGCCGGGCCGCGCAGCCCGTCGCGGAGCTTGCCATCCGGGTTGGCGAAGACGGCACGCACCTCGACCGTGCGCGTCGCCTCCTCGACGGCCGGACTGATCCATTCGATCTTGCCGTCGGCGGCCTGGAATCGGACCAGCTGGCCGACGGCGACCGCGCCGCTCGACGCGGGCGGAACGGCGAGCTTCAGCCACATCCGGCTCGGGTCGCCGACGACGACAACGGCCTGGTCCGGCGCGACGACTTCGCCGGCGACGGCGTCGAGGGCGAGCACCTCGCCGTCGAACGGCGCGACCAGCGGCAGCAGGCAGGCGGTCGTCGTCTCCTTGTCCAACTCTGCGGCGAGGGCGTCGGGCAGGCCGAGGAAGCGCTGCCGGCGCGCGACCTGCTCGGCGGTCAGGCCAGCGAGGGCGTCCGCCGGCACTACCAGGCCGAAGGCATCGAGCCGTCCACGCGCCAACGCGAGTTGGCCCCTCGCCTCCTTGAGGGCCGCCTCGGCCTCGCGGAGGCGCGCCTCCGGCACGACGCCGGTCCCGGTCTTCAGCGGGTCGAGCGTTCGTGCTCGTAAATCGACCTGGAACCGCGCCGTGGCGAAGTCGATCCGGGCCCGGCCGACCTCGGGGGCGTCGATTAAGGCGAGGACGTGCCCTTTCTTTACCGGCTCGCCGAGCCGCTTGCGGACCTGCCAGACGGTGCCGTCCGCGCGCGGGGCGAGGCGCGCGAACCGGGACGGGTCGTAGGCGACCGTCGCCGGAGCGGTGACGGCGACTTCGAGCCGGCCGACGTAGGCCGAACTGAAATCGGTCCCGGCGCGCTCCGCCGCCTCGGCTGAGGTGAAGCGCAGCCGGCCGTCGGCCGCCTCGACCTCAGCGGCAGCGGCTTCCACGTCAGGGCCATGGCCGGCGAAGCGCCAGTCGGTGTGATGGCCCCACCACGCCAGCCCGACCAGGCCGGCGAAGAGGCACAACGAGAAGCCGAAACGCAACCAGCCGAGCATGGTCCGAATCCGTGTCGTAGGTCAGGCATGCCAGCCTGATTCCGGAGTCGAAGAGTCAGGCTGGAAAGCCTGACCTACGAATGGGGGACGACCCGACCGGGCCGTCATTTCTTGCAGTCCGCTCACCCCGCCCCGAGATGGTTGCGGAGAAGTTCACTCCGCAGCACCCCACTCCCAGCCGTCGCGATCACCTCACCCGGCAGGACGCCTGCCAGGATCTCGACCCGGCCCGCCATGGCCACGCCCGGCAGGACGGTCCGGGTGTGGAACAGGGCCGCGGCGTCCGGCTCCCCGTAGCGCCGGTCGCGGACGAAGACGACATGGCAGCACCCTTCCCAGTGGACCGCCTCGCCCGGGACGACGACCGCTTCCGACTCGCGGAGTACGACCCGCCCGGTCCCGAATAGGCCGGCGCGCAGGCCGGCGTCGCGCCGGTCGAGGGCGACCCGGACCGGGACGGTGCGAGACCGCTCGTCGATCGCGGTGCCGATCCAGGCGATCTGGCCCGAGCCCGAGATGCCGCCGTCAGCGGTGAAGCGGACCGGCAGATCAACCTTGAGGCGGGGGGCGTCCTCCATCTTCGCCCGGAGCAGGACAGTCAGGCGCTCCGGCTCGGCGAGGACGAAGAGAACCTTGCCCGGCTCGGCCGCCTCGCCGACGTTGGCCGTCCTCCGCAGCACCATGCCGTCGCACGGGGCGACGACCGGCAGTTGGGCCGGGCCGTCGGGTCGGACGCCGAGGTTGGCGAGCACCTGCTCCGCCGCGGCGACCTGGATCGTCGCCTCGTCGAAAGCGGCGCGCGCCTCGCGGAGACGCCGCTCCGGCAGCGTGCCGGCGATCGGCTGCAAACTGGCGGCGGTCCGCCTTTCTGTCTCGTAGCGCAACCGGGCCTGGGCCAGATCGGCGCGGGCCTGGGCGACGGCGGGCGCATCGACGAAGGCGAGGATGTCGCCGCGGCGTACCCTCTCGCCCAGGTGCTTCTCGACCCGGTCGACGGTGCCGGCGAGGCGGGCCGAGACGCGAGCGACGGTCGTCGGGTCGTACTCGACCTCGCCCGGGGCCTCGACCGCCTCAACGACGTGCCCGGTGCCGACGGTGCCGACCTGGACGCCGGCCCGGCGGGCCGCGTCGTCGGAGGTGAACTGGAGCCGGCGGTGGTTCAGGGTGCACTTCGGGTTGTTGGCGACCCGTTCGCCGACCGCTTCGGCCGCCTCGAAATGGACGAACAGGGCATCCGCTGGACGCGACGGCGAAGTCAACTGCGCGACCTCGGGATGGCACAGCGGACACTCGTGGATGCCGTGCGTCTTGCACCAGCCGAACGGGTTGGCCTTCTCGGCGCGGCACTCGACGCAGATCGACTCTGGTACGCCATGATCGGCGCACCAGTCGTCGGCCGGTCCGCTCGACGCACCGACGAGGGCACAGAACTTCGGCATCTTCCAGCCGTGCCAGTAGCCGAAGGCGGCCACTCCGGCGAGGAGGCCGACCGCCACAGTGAAGGAGACGAGGCGACCGAGCCAGGCCGGCGAATCGGCGTCGGGTTCGAGGCGAGCCCTCGGCGCGGCCTCCCGTTGGGGGGGTAGCGAAATACTCATCGTGAACTCACCACGGAGCGGAAAGGGGGTGGGCATGCGACGCCAGGGAACGACGCGGCGCGGCTCAGATCAGGAGGGTGCGGAGCGAGACGTAGAGGGGAGGGGAGCCCGATGTCGGGCGCTCCGGCAAGTGTATCTGTGCAGGCAAAGGAAATAACGGGGCGTACACGGCGGCGATGTCGACTACTTCGACCTCGACGCACTCGACCGGATCGGCGGAGAGCACGGCCTGGTCCGCATCGGCGTGGACCCCGGGGCAGCACGGGGCCGGGGACGACGGCGTGGCGGACTTGTCGATCGGGTCGTCGGTTTTGGGCTGTTTCTTCTTGCAGCAGGAGCAACCGGCCGGCTCTGGCTCGGCAACTACGGGCTGGGTTTGCTCCGTCGTGACGCGGGCGTTCAAGGCCTGGCACAGGCACATGCCGGGGGGCATGAACTGCTGGAGCAGGGCCAGAAGGAACAGGAACGCACGGGTCATTCGTCGGCCTCGAAGGTTACGGAAGTATACCCGGCCTTCTCTCGCGGGGCAATTCCGAACCCGGCCGCTCGCACGACCTCGGCCACTTCGTTCTTTCCGTCCGACCCGCCCGGCTCGCTGAACGGCGTCGCAAGCATCCCGCCCACAGTCTGCCAGGATGGGTCGCCGTACTCCTTCAGGCCGAAGACGATCGCGCCCGGGTCGTCCCGCTTGCGGAACGAGCCGAACAGCCGGTCCCAGACCGACAGCACGACGGCGTAGTTCGAGTCGGTCTCCTCGCGCTCGTCGGAGTGGTGGACCTTGTGCATGTCCGGCGTGACGATCACCAGCCGGAGCCAGGCGTCCCATCGGCCGAGAGAGATGTCGGCGTGGTGGAACTGCGTCGCGGCGACAACGAGCGCGTCGTAGACGAGCAGGTGCCAGACCTCGAACCCCGCCAGCAGGATCAGCCCGAGCCGCAGCAGCGCCGAGGCGACGTGCTCGCCCGGGTGGAAGCGCGTCGCCGTCGTCACGTCCATGGCCGGGTCGCTGTGGTGCATGCGGTGAAAGCGCCACAGCAGCGGCACGGCGTGGTTGAGCCGGTGCCAGAGGTACATCCAGCCGTCGAGGAGGACGAGGGCGACGGCGAACTTCACCCCCCACGCGAGGCCGACGGCATTGAGCAGGCCGAGATGATTCGCGTCGGTCCACCCGGCCACGGCGACGGTCGCGGTGCCGAAGAGTAGGCCAATCGCGACGGTGTTCAGGATGGCGATGGCGAGGTTGCGGCCGGCGTGGTGCAGCCGGCCGTCGCGCCGACCGAAGAACGGCCGCCACGTCTCCCAGCACCAGAACAGGGCCAGCAGCACGACCGGGGCGATCCGCTTGGCAAGGCAGAGCGTCTCCGGCGGCGTCGCGGCGAACCCCTCACCGAGCATGGCGGCCTCCGTCCTCGGGTTTTTCACCCGACCGGCCATGCTAAACCGGGGGGACGGAACGGCGTTACGCCGGCTCGGTGATACCCGGGCGAGGGGCGATAAGCACGCCTTATGGGGGCGTGCCTCGCCGTCGGGGTCAGCGCGACCCGCTCAGGTAGAAGCCGAAGATCTGCTCGTTGTCGAACGGCCCCTTCACGATCGGGAAGCCGAAGTCCAGAGCGATCGGCACCGGGCCGAGCGGCGGGATGACCATCCGCAGGCCGAAGCCGGCCGTGACGCGGTAGTCGGTGATGCCGACGCCCTGCTCGACCGTGCCGCTGTCGATGAAGCCGACGACGAGGACGCTCTCGCTCGCGACGACCGGGACGGAGTATTCCAGGCTGTTCAGCACCATGAACGTGCCGCCGGTCTTGAAGCCGCCCTGGTCCGGGCCGACGCCGCGGAACTCGAAGCCGCGGATCGACCGGAACCCGCCGGCGAAGAACTTCTCGTAGACCGGGGTGTTGTCGCCGGCCCAGCCGACCTGGCCGCGGTACGACAGGACGTGCTTGCCGCCGCCGTCGTTGCGCTGGAACACGGTCAGGTAACTGTTGAGCTCGGCGTTGAGCAGCGGGAAGTTCCGGTCGCCGAGCATCTGCTCGTAGGACACCTCGCCGAACAGGCCCTCCGTCGGCCGGATGAACGAGTCCCGGCCGTCGTACGTCGCCAGGGCCTTCAGGCCGACCTGGAAGTTGTTCCCCTTCACGTCCTGGTAGTCGGCCGGGGCGAAGCTCGGCACGTTGCGGACGTTGACGTTCTCGACGCGCATCGACCCGGCGAAGTTCCAGAAGTCGCCGACGCGCCGGCCGACGGTGAACCGGCCGCCGAGCCGGTCCTCGGTGTACTCGTTAAACGCCCGGTTGAAATAGTAGCCGCTTACGCCGAGGCTGTACTGCGTGTCGAACAGGAACGGCTCGCGGAAGCTGACCATGTAGCGCTGCAACTCGGTGCCGGGGACTGCCTCGACGCGGAACTCCTGCCCCGCCCCGCGCCAGGCGTTGCCGGACCAGAGGTCCTCGAAACTCGTCGGCCAGCGGAACAGGTCGAAGTTGCGCTCCGTCAGGACGATGCTCCCCGTCAGGCCGGCGTCCGAGTTGACGCCGACGCCGAAGACCAGGCTGCCGGTGTTGTCTTCCTCGACGTTGACGAGGATGTCCTTGAACTCGCTGAACGGCATGTTCGGGTTGTCGGCCACGGTGACGGTCGGGCCGACCGAGCCGTCCGGCGACGTGCGGAAGATGCCGAGCCGGCGCAGGTTGTTCTCGGCGACGCGCAGGTCGGGATAGGTGAGCACCTGGCCCGGCTCGAGTGGGATCTGCCGCAGGATGACATTCTGGGCGGTGCGCGAGTTGCCGATCGGGATGACCCGGCCGACGCGGGCGACGCCCTGCTCCTCGACCTGGTACGCCACCTGAACGACGCCGGGGTTGTCCGGGTTGAAGATCGGCTGGGCGGTGACGAACGCTTCCCGGCCGCCGTAGCCGACGTGGTTCTTGATCCGGGCCATGTCGATCTCGACGTCGCGCTGGTTGAAGTACTTGTCGGCCTTGACGCCGGACAGCTCTTGGATCGGTTCCATCGGTACGGACTTCAGGCCGTTGATCTGCGCCGGGCCGGCGTTCTTGTAGCGCGTCCCCTCCTCGATGTGGAAGTGCAGGATCAGGTCGCGGCCGTTGGCGTGGTACTCCAACTCGCGCGAGATCTTCACGTCGTGGTAGCCGAACGAGCGGTAGTAGGCGTAGAGCTTGCCCACGTCGCGCGTCGCCGTCTGGGCGTCGTACTTGCCGCCGAAGATCGTCAGGCCGAGGAGTTTCTCGCTCGACTCGATCTGCGTCTTGAGGACCGCCCCGGAGACGAACGTGTTGCCGTGAAAGACGATGTTCGAGATGCCGAGGACCGGCCCCTCGGTGATCTGGAAGATGACTTCCTCGTCACCAGGCTTGTCTCCGGCGATCAGCTCGCAGCTGGCGTACGGCCGGCCCTGCTCGCGCAGCTTGCGCGTGATCGCCTGGCAGGCGAGCTTGTTGCGCACCGGGCTGAGCGGCGTCCCGGGCCGGACGCCGGCCAGGTCGTGCATCTCGGCGTCCTTAAGGTGCTTCGGGCCGAGGAACTCCACCCGGCGGACGAGGCCCTGGTGGTCGGTGATTCGGAAGTAGACGGCGACGTTGCCGTTGACGTCGGCCTGCTCGAACGCCTCGACGTTGCGGAACTCCTTCGTCGCGATCAGGGCGCGGACGTCTTCCTGGATCGCGTCGCGGTTGTACTCCTGGCCGGGGACGGTCCGCAGGCGGGCGCGGACGCGCTCCGGGCTAACGAACTGCGACCCCTGGACAATTACGTCGGCGACGAGGATCTTGCCCGTGCCGAGCGGGGCGGTGGCGTCGAGGGGGGCGAACGGCCCGGTGCGCGGCTGCGGCGGCAGCTGGGCCGCGGCGGGCGCGGCGAGCCCGAGCAGCCCGGCCGCTACGGTCAGAGCGCGGGTCGCGGCACGCAGGCGCGGCAGCGGGTACATGGTCGGCCCCCAACCCCGGAATATCGAAACGTCGCGCAAGGGAGAGGGGCACATAGCCCGACTCGAGGCCGCTGTCAAGCCGACCTTCTGCTCCGCCGGTCACGGTCTTTAGCGAAACCAGCAAGATTTCTCGCCCCGAGGAGCGGACAGTCCGATCGCGAGCTATGCTTGGTCGAGAGCCCGCTCGTGCCGGGTCGCCGCCCAGTTTCCGTCGGGGATTTCGCGTGCGTGCCTTGCAACCGCAGACGTTCGATTCCGTCGTCGAAGGCCACGACGGCGAGGTCTTCAGCGCTGCCTACCTGCCCGACGGCACCCTCGTCGCCACGGCCGGCTGGGACGGCTGCCTCCGCCTGTGGGACCCGGCGTCAGGAATGCCGCTGCTGAAGCACCGCGCCGGGAACAAGCCCTTGTCGGCGTGCGCGATCTCGCGCGACGGGAAGCGATACCTGACCGGCTCGATGGAGGGCATCCTCGCCGTCTGGGACGCGGCCACTCAGACGCCGCTCCAGACCGCCGTGGCCCACACCCGCCCGGTCGCCGCCATCGCCGTCGCCCCAGACGGCCAGACGATCGCCACGGCCGGTTGGGACCGCGTCGTCCAGCTCCGGCGCCTCGACCAGTTCCTCGACGTCCGGCCGCTGCATGGCCACCGCGATCTCGCCACCGGGTGTACGTTCTTCCCGGACGGGCGCGAGTTGCTCTCCTGGAGCGCCGACGGCACCGTCCGCGGCTGGGACGTCGCCAGCGGCGGCGAGACGTTCCTGCTCAAGGCCCACGACGACCGGGTGACGGCCGCCTCGCTCTCGCCGGACGGGGCGCAGCTTTTGACCGGGTCGCGTGACGGCAAGGTCAAGCTCTGGGATCTGGCCGAGCAGCGTGGGCTGGTCGAGCTGGAGTTGCCGACCGAGGTGCGTGGCCTGTTCTTCCTCCTCGACGGACAGGCGGCCGTCGCGATCGACGCTGCCGGAACCGCCCTGCTACTGACCCTGCCGGACGGCGCGGTCGAGTGCGAGGTTGAGGTCGGCCACAAGGTTCTCGGCTGCGCCCTGGCCCCGTCCGGTCAGCAGGTCGCCCTCGGCGGCGAGGACGGCTATCTCTACCTGCTTGCCGTCACCGGGGAGTACACCGCACCGCTTTTCGTCACGCCGACCCGGAGCGAGAAACAGCCGCCCGTCGGCCTGTTTGCCCGCCTGTTCGGCGGGGGAAAAATGGCCCCCGTCGAGACGTTCGCCGTCACTTGCCCGACCTGCCGGACCACGTCCGAGTTGAAGGCGTTGCCCGAGAAGCCGTTCCACTGCGGCCGGTGCCGTCAGGCCATCCGCGTCAACGCACGGGTGTTGGAAGTCGGCTAATGAGCCCGGCGTCACCGGAACGTCACTACCACCCAGCCGCGCTCTGTCGCCCGACAGGTCACCGCCCCGGCGGTGGCCGTGCTCAAGCAGTGGACCGCCGAACCCGGGACGGCCGGCGCGCTCGTCGCCCAGCCGGTGCCCTGGGAAGCGATAAGCCATTCGGCCCCCGTCCACGCCACCAGCCCGGTCGGATCGAGTCTTCGGCTACCGTGATGCGGGAACTGAACCACCTCCGACCGCCGGGGCTTGCCGGCCAGCAGCATCGCCAGGCCCGCCTCTTCCACGTCGCCGGTCAAGAGCAGCGACCGCTCCCCTTCGACCACCCGCAGGACCAGGCTGCGCACGTTCTCCGGACCGGACGGCCCCGTCGGGGGTGGGTGGAGCACCTCAATCACCGTCGTGCCGGATCGGAGCACCTGCCCCGCACGTAGCGTCCGATACCCGACCCGGGCGGAGGCGAGGCGCGCCAGGACGCCCTCGACTGCCGGGGTGCCGCGGTCGGCGAACGTCGGCGTTGCGCTGACCTGGCCGACCGCGAACCGGTCGAGCAGGCCGGGCAGGGCGTTGAAGTGGTCCAGGTCGCCGTGCGACAGGATCACTTCATCGATCCGGCCTATTCCTCGCGCCCAGAGGAACGGGGCGATGCGGGACGCGGTCACCTCCGGCCCGCGGAGCGACCCGGCGTCGTAGAGGACGACCCGGCCGTCGGGCATCTCCAGGACGACGCAGCCGCCGTGGCCGACGGCGAGAAACGTCGCCCGCAGTTCGCCCGGCTCGCCGCATCGGAACGGCACCAACAACACGAAGGCGAGCCACGCCGGCCCGAAGATAAACAGCACCCGCCACCGCGCCATCGGCCAAGGCAAGGCGACGCCGACCGCGACCCCGGCGTAGAAGCCCAGCACAAACCCGAGGCCGAGGTCGGGGACGTACGCCCACGCTCCCGGCAGCGCCTCTCCGGTTTCGATCAGGCACCGCATCGCCCGCAAGACGAGGTCGAGAGGCCCGGCCAGGACGTACCCGAGCGGCGGCAGGAGCGGTCCGACCAGGAGCAGGACGAACCCCAGGACGAGCGCGACGGCGGCCAAGCCGGTCAACGGCGGTCCGAGGACGACGGCCGCTGGCGAGACGAGGTTGTAATACCAGACGGCCTGCGGCGTCAGGGCCAGCCAGAGGACCAGCGTCCCGAGATAGAGCCGGACGACGAGTCGGCCGAGCGACCGGGCCGCCTGCCAGGCGAGCGGGTCGGCCTGTTCCAGGGCGCGCCGCAGCGGGTCGGTCGGTTCGACCGGCTCGTTCACCGGAAACGCGACCAGGACGGCCACGGCCAGGAACGAGAACTGACACCCCGGCGTGAACAGGTCCGCCGGGTCGATCAGTCCGAGGATCAGCCACGCGCCGGCGAGGAGGTTGCCGGCCGGGACGCGGAGCCGGCACGTCTCGGCCAGGGCGTAGCCGAGGACGAGCAACGCCGCCCGCAGCGCCGCCGGCCGACCCCCGGTCAGCAGCGCGTAACCGAATAGGATCACCGCGATGGCCGCCACTCGCCAGCGGAGACGGACGCCGAACAGTCGGCCGACCCCGGCCAGGAAGACGCCGAGGATGACGAGGTGCTGCCCCGAGATCGCCAGCACGGCGACGACGCCCGTGCGCAAGTAGCCGTCCCAGGCTCGGCCGTCGAGCCCGGTCCCATCGCCGAGCAGGAGCATCCGCCCTAATGGTGCCGTCGCCGGGGGCAGGTAGCTGTCGAGCGTGGCGGATCCCAGGCCGCGAAGGTTCGCCAGGACCGTTCCGAAGGAGGGCAACCCGCCGGGGTCGCCGACGTGCCAGGCCTCCGGGACACGCGAGACGAGGAACCGACCCCGCGTGCCGTGCTCCGCCTCCCACGCGGCCCGGTCCGCTTCGCCGGGGTTGCTCGGGCCGGGCCAGGCTTCAAAGACGCCGGTCGCCTCGAAGTCGTCGCCGCAGCGGATGCCGAGCCCCGGCCCGGTCAGGTAGACCCGGACGCGGCCGCTCGCCGGTTGCCAGTTGCCCCGCTGGCGGACCTTCGCCACGGCTAGGTCGAGGCAGGTGTACGCTTCCCGCGGCATGGACCGGAGGACGTCGCGGTCCTCCGGGAAGTAGCGCGGCTCGTCAAGCACCCGGCCCCGGATCTGTAGTGGGACGGGGCCGTCCTGGGCAATCCGACCGACGTCCTGCGCCGGGACCGTCCCGACAGCGAACTGGTTCCGGGCGACGCCGACCACGACGATGCACAGGCCGGCGTAGACAAGAGCAAGCCGGCGGGGGCCGGCAAGAAGTGTGAACGCCCAGGCGGCGAACGACCCGGCGAATGCCGAAAGGGTGACCCCCAGCCCGGGCGACGCGACCCGATCAACGATGACGCCGAGGGTGAATAACGCCGCCACCGGGACCAGCGGCGAGCGGAGCAGGCCGCGGCCCCAGCTGTCAGCGGCCGGTGACGCGACGACGGCACCCGGCATGGGAAGGCCCTTCGTCCGGTGGCAGCAACCCCGGCACGATACCCGAATGGGAAGGCGTTGTCACTTCCCCAGGCGACGCTTTTTTCCGACGAACCAGAGGCCCAAACGAGAAGTGTACAAACGCTCGAAAAAAGTTGCCGAAATCGAGATTCTGGGTTGCTTGAGAAAAATGCGTCGCTAGGATAAGCGGACCTGATCAGGACGTATACACAAGAGAGGTAGTCTACACAGCTTGGTGCCAGCCCAATAGGAGATGGCATCAACGACCACACCCTAGGAGGAGCATCAGGGATGCCTCGTACTCTTTGGATCGCGGCGCTGACGGCGGCGCTCAGTCTGGTGATTCTGTCCGGTTCCGCGGTGGCGTTCTTCCACAAGGGCGGCGTGCGCGGGTTCGTCCCGGTCACGACGCCTCCGCCGGCTCGCGCCGCCGCGGCCCCGGCCGCCCCGTCCTGCCAGACGCAGTCGTGCGGCACGCCGTGCTACACCGGCTGTTCGGCCCCGGCCTACGCGCCGGCTCCGTCGTGCGGCTGCTACGGCGTCCAGGCCCCGGCCTACGCCCCGGCTCCGTGCTACTCGGCCCCGGCTTACGCCCCGGCCCCGACGTACGCCCCGGCCCCGAGCTACGGCTGCATCGGCGTCGCGGCCCCGGCTCCGGCGTACTACCCGGCCCCGTCCTGCACCCCGTCCTACGCTCCGACCTACGCCCCGGCGTATGCTCCGAGCTGCAACCCGGCCCCGACCTACTGCGGCTGCTACGGCCGGTAAGCGGTCTCCGATATCATCCTGGGTTCGACGGCGGGGAACTCCTCCGCTTTGGACTCGTCGTTCTCTGAGAACACCTTCGGCCGGCGGATCGGGAACGATCCGCCGGCCGTTGGCGTTTTCGGTCACGGCTCGACCACGTTGACCGCGGCGTTCAGTACCTTGTTCAGCCGGTCGCGCGCCTCCAGCAGGTGCGCCCGCGTCGTGTCGTCGAGCGTCGCGTCCTTCGCCTCCAGCAACTTCCCCACTTTGTCGCCGATCTCGTGCAGGTGCATTCGGGCCAGGCTCCGGGCGTCCGGCGGGACGCGGTTGCCGCCCAGGACGACCTCGGCCAGCTCGCGCAGGTGCTCGCGTTGCAGGTTCCGCCGCACGACCGAGCTGGCCCGGGCGGCTTTGCCTTCGTCCATTTTCACCTCGGGTTCCTTCCAGATCGCGTCGGTCAGGGTGCGGAACACCTCCGCCAGGGTGAGCGGCTTGTCGTCCTTGTCGGCCCGGAGGGCGTTGTTCTGGATTCGGGCGAGGATGGCTGGGTTGAGCAGGGCGTCGAGGACGACGCGCTGGATGCGCAGCACCTGCTCGTAAACCGGGTACTCGACCGGCTCGCGCAGGCCGTTGCCGTTGCCCCAGTGGAGCCAGTTCTCGGCGGCCAGGCGGCGGAGCAGCGCCGGCGAGAAGGCGAACGGGGCGTCGTCGAGAACGTGGACCTTGAGGAACGCGAGCGCCTCACGCTGCCGGGCAGCGGGAACGGGAACCTGCGGGTCGCGGCCGTTCGGGTCGCCGTTGTGGTCGCGGTGGGTCGTCACGCCGCCGACGTGCTGGGCGACGAGCCAGGCCCCGTTGCCGAGTTCCTGCATCAGCCGGCCGAACGCCTCGCGCGTCCGCTGGAAGCCCTCCCCCTTGTCGCTACCCTTGTCGCCGAGGGTCTTGAGCAGTTCCTCGGTCAGGGCGATCCGCTCCGTGGCGAACTTCATCGGGTCGGCCCCGAGGTCCCAGACGTTCAGCTGCGGGTCGGCGGTGCGCAGGTCCTCGTCCGTGCCGAAGTCGTGGCCGGGCTGAGCCCCCCGGGCGGCGATCTCCTGGAGCTTGTCCCACTCGCCGTCGGTGCCGCCGCTCAGCGGCTTGTAGGCGTATTCGATCGCCCAGTAGTCGTAGGGGCCGAGCGTCGTCGTGAAGTAGTCGCCCTGCTTGACGCCCTTCGGGGCGAGGTTGATCGCCGGGTAGTCCATGACGCTGCCGAGCAGGCCCTTCTCGCGTGTCAGCGCTTTGTCATGGAGCTGCTCGTTCTTGAGCATGGTGCTGCCCTTGAAGTTATGGCGCAGGCCGAGCGTGTGGCCGACCTCGTGCATCGTCACGTCCTTGATCGCCTGGCCGACCATCTCCTCGACCGCCTGCGGCGTCGGCCGGCCGTCCGGGCCGACCGGGCCGCGCGTCGCCAGGGCGAGCGCCGCCAGCGACAGCTCGCGCTTCATCGCCGGGCCGCAGTTGCACACGCCGTGGCGGATCGCGTGCAGCTGCTCGTCGCTCCAGACCGGGCTGCGGTCGTACCACGGCCGGGCGTCGCGCGGCGCGGTCTTCGTCGCCGCCAGGTCGGTCAGGCCCCAACCTGCACGGGCGGCCTGGATCGGGCTGATCGGCTCGAACAGGGCGGCCTGGTTGCCGAACAGGCCCTTCTCCAGGCGGTAGAAGCGCACCATGCTCGCGTCGAAGATGATGTCCGCGTCGAGGATCTCGCCGGTGAGCGGGTTGGCCCGCATCGGCCCCATGGCGTACCCCTCGTCGTGGACCGTCCAGCGGAACGTCGCGTAGGTGACGTCCTCCGGGTCGAAGTCCTCGTTCTCCTGCTGCCGGACCTCGATCGCGTCGCGGAAGCCGATCTTCTCGAACGCCTTATTCCATTCCAAAATGCCGTCGCGAACGAAGGCACGATACTCCTCCGGGACGGACTTCTCGATCCAGAAGACGATCTTCTTCTTTGGGGCGGAGAGTTTTCCTGAATACTTCGGGTTCTCCGGCTCGGCCCGCTCCAGCCGCCAGCGGTTGACGTAACGGACGAACGGCGTCTCCTTGTTGTCGCTGGAGAAGTCCTTGACGACGCTAAGGAAGTGGCCGACCCGGTCGTCGGCGAGGCGCGGCGTGTAGCCGTCCTCCGGCAGGGCGCACAGGCTGTAGTGCAGGACGACGGTGACGCCGCGCGGGTCGATGACCGTGTCGTCCCGGCCGCCGCCGGTGTACGTCGCGGCGACCTCGAGTTCGAGGTTCTTGGGGAAGGCCTTCACCTTGTGCCAGGTGCTGCGGTCGGCGTCGAACTTGCCGCGGCCGAGCTGGGCGAAGTCGGTCAGGAAGACGTCGTTGAGGTTGACGAGGACGCTCTCGCGGGCCGGGTTGGAGGCGGCGATGCGGAGGGCCAACAGGACCGAGTCGGTGTACGTCGTCTCCAGGGCGCTGGCGACGGCGGTGCCCTTCTTCGCCTGGAAGCGGACGTTGCGGCGGACGAGGTGGACCTTGTCGCCGACGCGCTTGAACTGGAGGACCCACTGCTCCATGAAGTTGAGCGTCAGACCGCCCTGGCCGAGGCCCTGTGCGATCGCCATTGGGGCGAGGAAGGACTTGTTCAGATCCTTCGGCGTCAGCTCGGCGTAGAGGGTCTCTCCTTTTTTCCAAAGGCGGAGAAGGCCCTCATACTCCTTGGCCCCCTTTGTGACGGCCTTGAAGTCGCCGAACTTCGCCTCATCGTCGTCGCCGTCGGCTCGAGCGGTGAAGGCGGACGGGAGCGCAAGCAAGCCGAGAAGCAGCCCGGCGACGCACAGCCGAGCGAGGTGGTGGTGGTGGGGTCGCATCCGAGGTCCTCACGGGGACGGGAACCGGGTGTGGCGATGCCACCACGATAGCCTGCCCAGATTGCCGCCTCAAGGGGCGTCGTGCGTGGAGAGAAGGCGAACGGGGAGAAATGGGAAGGCAGCACCGGATGTGCCGGTGCTGCCGGGAAGGGGCCGATTACTTCTTGAACTTGGCGACGTCGATGACGAGATCCTCGCCCGATTTGACGTCGATCTCGATCGGTGACTTTTCGCGGGTGTACTTCCCGCCAAGTTGGTCGGCGCTGCCGAACGGCCCCAGGGTGACGGCGACGCGATACTTGCCGGGCTCGATGCCCTTGCCGTCCGCGCCGATCAACTCGAAGGTCGCGTCGGCGGCGCTAATGATCTGGGCCTCGGTCTCCTCGCCGGCTTTCACGCCACCCAGTCGGATGAAGATCACCCGCATGCCTGGATCGCCTGGAGGCAGGTTGTCGGTTTTGGCTTTGATCGGCAGGCCGTTGTCGAGGACGCGGCCAACCGGCTTGGTGCGGCCTTCGGCGACGCCGCCGCGCGAGCCGCAGCCGGCGAGGAGGACGGCGATGGCGAACGCGGACGCCGCCAGGGCGAAACTCCGGACGGACATCATGACAGGCCTCGCTCGGGTAAAGGTCCGGTTACCAATCATTGCCGAGCGTCAGGCCGTCTGCGCGGTGGCCGAGCCGCCAAAACGTCGAGGTGTTCGCGCAGCAGGAAATGTTAAAGCTGATGAACCGGACGGAGCCGTCGCCGAGGACGCCCATAAAGCCGCCCGGGTGAGCCCCACCGAACCGACCGCCACCGTCCGAGGCGTCATCCGCCAGGGGGGCGATGTTCGTCGAGCGGACGACGTCGTGGTCCCAGCCGGACGTGTAGCCTTCGTTGTCGTCGCCGCGGAACCCGCCGCCGATGTGGATCTTCTTGTCGCCGACCATCAGCGTGTTCGAGAGGCCGTCCTTGATGTCCGCGAAGGTGATCGGCTCGCGGCGCTTGGTCCCGGGGACGCTGTCGGCGGAGTGGTTGTAGGTCCGCACGATGAAGCCGTTGTCGTTGCTGTTGTCCCCGATGCTGCCGGCGTAATCGGTCTGCCCATGCGTGCCACACCCGGGGAAACCCGAGTTGGGGAGATACCACGAAGAGGCCTGGGTGTGTGCCGTTGGCTGGCGGCGCGAGGGGCAGTAGAGCGTCTTGACCGCCGCGGCGCGGGCCTGGGCCATCTGGGCCCCGATCGTCGTCGCGCCGGAGCCGCGGTAGAGGTTATCCTGCTCGATGTACGGCAGGATCTGGAAACCCCAGCCGGCGCGCTGGAGGGCTATTCCGGCCGGCGCGGCGGCGGCGGCGGCGGGGTTCGGGGCGGTGCCGATGACCGGGATTCCGTAGGTCGGTGCCATGGACCAGTGCTGCCCGCCGGTCGGCAACATGCCGAGGCTGTCGTTGCAGCTGTGGAAGGCGATGCCGATCTGCTTGAGGTTGTTCTGGCAGCTCATCCGCGCGGCGGCCGCGCGGACCTTCTGGACGGCGGGGAGCAGGAGCCCGATCAGGATGGCGATGATCGCGATGACGACGAGCAACTCGATCAGCGTGAAGCCACGGCGCGAATGAGACATCTGACTGCCTCCGTACGGAAAGATGAGAACGGAAGAGGAATCGTAGGAGAGATGAAGCTCCGGTGACGAATCGCTTCGAAAGACATCTCGCCTTCACGATTCCTCATTCGTTATCAATCCGAACGGCCCGGCTGTCAAGCGAAAACCCGCGCCTCGGGCTCAGTTCAGCCCGAACGGTTGCCGCGTCCGCTGGTACGACTCCATCCGCGGGTGTTCCGCGAAGCAGTAAGACACGCGCCGGGCGACATGATCCAGGAACGCCGTCCGAAACTCGGTCAGGCTCGTGCCCAGCTCGGCCGCTCGCGGCTGGTCCGGGAAGACGAACGACATCGTCTTCTTCTCCGGCGGGTAGTCCGGGTGGGCCAGCGCGATCAGGTTGATCCCCATCTCCATCCGGCCGCGATGCAGTTCGCCCTGGCTGCCCGACTCGAACAGCGACAGGCCGAACACCTCCAGGTAGACGACGTAATCCGCCTGGAAGTACTTGCCCACCTCGCGCGGGTTCTCCTTCCAGTCGGAGTGCGTGCTCTTGTAGCCCTCGACCTTCGCCGGACCGATGATGCGCACGTTGTCCGACGACGCCGACAGCAACTCGTGTAGCCGGCGGGCGACCACCTGAGCCAGGTCGCGCTCCAGGCCGATCATCTCCGGGCCGGGGGCCCCGACCAGGGCCGGCAGGATGACGACGTTGACCGTCTTCTTGCCGTCCGGCGACGTGAGCGCGCACATCTCCGGCGGTAGCTTCTGCTCCGGCGACAGGAAGTAGGCCAGCGAGCCGAGGCTGCACCCGGTCGCCACCAGGGCCACGCCGACCAGGGCCAGCACCGCCGCGTTCCGCATCCATGCGCTCATGGTTCCCCCCCGCTTGCGGCCGCCTGCCTCGCCCCGTCACGCCCCCCCGGCGTTCAGGGTGAAGCCGACCACGATCATCCACCGCACCACCGCCAACGCGGCGAGGCCGACCAGGACGACGACCAGCGTCCACTCGACCGAGCGGACGAAGACCGTCTGACGTCGCCAGGCGCTAACCAGGCACCACGGCACCAGCAGCAGGCAGAACCCGGCCAGGACCGTCCCGGCGTAGTTCGCCCGCAGCGAACCGGCCACATCCCCACGAACGAGCAAAGCGAAGCTCGTCGTCATGCCGCACGACGGACACGGCACGCCGGTCACCTTGAGGAAGCCGCACTCCGTCAGGCCGAGCTGCGTGTGCGTCCCCATCAACCGCGCCGCGCCGTCCGGCTCGTAGGGGTCGATCAGAGCCGCGACGGCGAAGACGCCGATCAGGGCGACGGCGATCCCCACGAGCGTCCCACGGACGTAGCCGGTGAGCACCGGGATCACGTCCAGGATCGGCTCCGGCTCGGTCGTCGGTTCGGTGGTCGAAGGCGGGGTCATAACAAGGCCGTCTCCGCGCGACAAGAGCAATCGCCGCGTCGGGGATTCTATGCAACCGGTGGATTGTGGGCTGGAGGGCAGGCCGGAGTGCCCTCGGAGGCTACCGATCCGTGGCAGCGCTCCAGACCGCCCTACGGTGCCCGCACGATCGCCAGATAGGCATCGGTCAACCGCGGCCGGGCCGACGACGTCTCGGAACGCTCGCGCGGCCGGTCGAAGTCCGGGTTGGTCAACGGCGAGACGGCGAAGGCGAGGCCGTGCGAGGCGGCCAGAGTGAGCAGGCTTGCGTAGCCGCGCTGCCGACGCTCACGCGGCAACAGTTGGACTGGGCCTCGCCCCGGCAGCCGGACGCGCGGACCATCGCGGTATTGAGCCAGCACCGTCACCGCCTCATCGCCGAGTTTGCCTTGCAGCCAGCCTTCCGTCCGAGAGTCGAGCGGAAGGTAGCCCATCGACACCCGCCCGACTTCGAGGCCGGACAGCACGGCGAGCGTCCCGTCGAGGGCGGCCCGTGCGTCGGTCACTCCCGGCAGGAGCGCCTCGACGCTTGCCTGCGTCCGCACCCCTTGTTGTTTCAGCCGGGCGAGGACGTCGAGCATTCCCGACAACCGCTCCGACCCAGGAATAAGGCCGACCAGGACGCGCGCCCGATCGCCGTGGGCGACGAGCCACGCGGTCAACTCGTCATCCGGCTCGCGCCACAGGACGAGCCAGACCTCGCTGCCCGAGGTGCGGATCGCGTCGAGCCAGGCGACCGGCGGCGGCGGATCGACCAGGACGGCGCGCGGCCGCTCCGTCGCGGCGAGGGCGCGCACCAACCCCGTCAACGTCGCGCCTTCGCGGGCCAGGGCCAGGACCCGGGCCGTCCCACCCAAGGTCGTCGGCTCCAGGATCTCATCGGTCTGCTGCTTCGCCAGGAGTGCGCTCAAGACCCACCTCCTCGGGTAGACACACTTCCATTAGTGTACGGAAGTGTAAAGCGTCGCCGAGGCGGATGCAAGCATGGAGGCGACACTTACGCGGCGCGTTCCTGGCGGTGATAAAGCTGCCGGCCGCACGCTGCCGCGCCGATCAATCCGGCGTCGCTGCCGAGCTGGGCATATCGGATCAGCGTCCGCTCCGCCGGCACCGGGAACGCGAGTTCGCGGACGTGGTGCCGGATGCGCCCGATGAACGCCTCGCCGGCGTGAACCATCCCGCCGGCATAAACGATCATTTCGGGGTCGATGACGTGCATGAGGTTCATCGCGCCGACGGCAAGGTAGTAAGCCGTCTCCTCGACGATCCGGCCGGCCAGGGCGTCGCCCCGGTCGGCGGCATCGAACACGTCGCGGGCGGTAAAGTCTTCCCGCTGCTGGAGTTCAGACGGCCCCGTCGCCAGCAGTTCCTGCGTCCGCTTGACGACGGACAGGGCGCTGGCGTACGCCTCCAGGCAGCCGAATCGGCCGCAGCCGCAGGGGCGGGGGTTCGTCATCTCGATCTTGATGTGGCCGACCTCGCCGCCGTGGCTGTGCTCGCCTTCGTGGACGCGGTCGGCCAGAACGATGCCGCCGCCGATGCCGGTGCCGAGCGTGAACAGCACCATGCTCCGACAGCCGCGACCGGCCCCGAAGCAGTACTCGCCGTAGGCGGCAGCGTTGGCGTCGTTCTGGAACGCGGTCGGCAGGCCGAAGACACCTTGGATGTGGTCCCGCACCGGCACGTTCCGCCACGGGCGGAGGTTAGGCGGGTCGAGGATCACCCCAGCCGGGATGTCCATCAACCCGGGCGTCGCCACGCCGATCGCCGAGATCGCGTCGAGGCTGAGGCCGGCGGCGCGGGCGGCCTGGCGGATCGCGGCACACATCTGGTCCAGGCCGAAGGCCTGGCCGCGCGCCGGCTCGGTCGGCAGGCTGACGGCCGAGTGCAGGTGGCCGGCGTCATCGACGACGCCGGCCTTCATCGTCGTGCCGCCCACATCGAGGCCGACGAACAGCGGAAGCGCACTCATCCGATTACTTCCCGAGTCCCTTGAAACGGCCGAACGCCTCGGCGACCTTGCCGTCCTTCACGTCGCCGGAATGAACCAGGACGCCGTAGCGGAGCATGAGGTGCTCCCCCTTCGCCAGCTTGACCAGGTCGGTCTTGCCGGCCAGGCCCGGGAAGCCGGACTTCGCCCGACCGAACGGGTTGGCGGCCATCAGGCCGTAGGTCCGCGCGTGCCAGGCCGACTTCGCCGGGTTCGCCGGGTCGGCGAATATCGCGACGCCGGCCACCTTGTCATCGACCGGCCCCGAGTAGTCGCACCAGTCGGAATGTATTCCCCAGAGCGCCTTTTCGGTAGTCTTGCCCTCGGCGTTGGTCAGAACCCCCGTGCCCGGCTTCTCGGTCATCGTCGTCCGCACCCGCACGCCGAGCGAGCCCTCCTTCGTGTCGCCGAAGATGATCGGGCAGAGGTCGGAGTGCAGGTCGATGTCGAAGACGATCAGCGGCGCGCCGTCGCTGTCGATCAGGGTGATCGTCCGCTTCTCGCGAAGGATCACCTGGCCGTCGGCGGTGCGCCACTCGTTGTGCGTCACGACGCTGCCCTGGCCCTTGCCGCCCTTCGGCTCCTCGACCTTGACGCAGACGATCTTGCCGTGGCCGGCCGCCTCGGACCAAAAATCGACCCCCTCGACGCCGCGGATCTTCTGCTTCAACTCGACGCCCTCCGGGATCACGTCGCCGTGGCAGAACCAGAGCGACTTCTGGTGGACGTGGTCCTTCGCGTCGTCGGCGAGCGAGTTTTCCATCGGCCAGGCGCGCGTCACGGCGGCGGCGTTCGGGGCGAGCAGCGGCCAGAAGTACGGCTTCGCCACGGCCGGGGCGATGTGGTAGCGCGTGACGAGCTTGTCGCCGAGCTTGAACGTGATGGCCTTCCCCTCCTCGACCGCAATGGCGACCGGGGCGGGGTCGGCCGCCGTGGCGGGGTAGGCGGCCAGGAGCAGGACGGCGAGAGCACGGAGGTTCATGACGCGATCCCCGGGAGAGCCCGCGCGCGGCGGTTTTTCGGCGGCGTGACACCGAGGGCGAGTATAACGGGTAGGTACGGTACGGTCCATCGTGCGACGGACCTCACGGAAGATTCGTTACCGACTGGCAGGAGTGATCCTCATGCGTCCGCGTTCGTTGCTGCCGGCCGCCCTGGCCGGCGTCCTCGTCTTTGCCGCCCCGCTCCTGGCCCAGGAGAAGCCGACCGTCGTCCTCCGCGTCGCCTCGGTCGATACGCTCTCCGCCAGGGGCAAGTACCTGGCGAAGCTCATCGACCGGGCCGACGAGTACGAGCAGGTCGAGGGCTTCCTCAAGGCGTTCACCGGCCCGAAGGGCGTCGAGGGCCTCGACACGACGAAGCCGCTCGGCCTGTACGGCCGGCTCGGCCCGAACGGCATCGACAGCCAGGTCGTCGTCCTGGTGCCGATCACCGACGGCGACAAGTTCGCCGAGTTCATGAAGAAGCAGAACGTCCCGCTGGAGAAGCAGGCCAACGGTGCGTTCAAGATCGACGTGCCTGGCTCGCCGCTGCCGGGCTACGTCCGCTTCGCGAACGGCTACGGCTACTTCACCGTCGGCCAGGACGACGCGGCGGTCGAGGTGAAGAACCTCGCCGACCCGAAGACGGTCCTCCCGGCTGACCAGATCGGCCTAGCGACGCTGATCCTCGACCCGGAGCAGATCCCGGCCGGGATGAAGGCCCTCGTCCTACAGGCGCTCGAGGATGAGCACAAGAAGCAGAAGGACAACCTGCCGAAGAACCTGGTCGAGGCGCAGCGCAAGGGCCAGCTCGCCGGCATGGACCTGGCCTTCAACGCGATGAAGGCCGTCGTCAAGGAGGGCGGCCCGTTGACGATGAAGCTCGACCTGAACGAGGCGAAGCAGGAGCTGTCCGTCGGCGTGAGCTTCGCCGGCCAGGCGAACTCCGGCCTGGCGAAGGCGCTGGCCGACCTCGGCCAGGGTCAGAGCGTCGCGGCGGGGGCACTCCCGTCCGGGGGCATCGCCAGCGCGAGCCTGACGGCGTCCCTGCCGGCAGCGATCCGCGACCTGGCCGTTGGCGAGATCGAACGCGGCGTCAAGGACGGCCTGGCGAAGGAAACCGACCCGCAGAAGAAGGGGGCGGCGATGGCGATCGTCGAGAGCCTGCTGCCGACGCTGAAGGCCGGCGAGGTCGACCTCGGCTTCGCCCTCGTCCCGACGGCCGGCGGAAAGCACACCGTTGTCCTGGCGGCCAAGGTCGCCAAGGGCGGCGACATCGAGAAGGCCGTCAAGCAGGTCGTCGCCCTCATCCCCGAGAACGAGAAGCGGGCGATCGGCCTGACGATCGACCTCGACAAGGCCGACGGCGTCAACATCCACGGGGCGAAGGCCGGGCCGATGGACGCCAACGGGACGCGGCTCTTCGGCGACGGGACGATCCACTTCGCGGTGCGCGACGACGCCGTGCTCCTGGCGTTCGGCGACGGCAGCCTCGGCGCGGTCCGGACGGCGCTCGCCACCCGGAAGAAGCCGGCCGGCATCGCCGCGGCGTCGGTGACTATCGGCAAGGTCGTCTCGCTGCTGTCGCCGGACCAGGCGAAGATGGTCGAGCCGATCGTGAAGAAGGTCCTGGCGGCCAACCCGCCGGCCCGCGACACCGTCGCCGTCACGCTCGACGGCGGGAAGGAACTCAAGCTGGAGGCGACCGTGCCGGTGACGGTCATCCAGCTGATCGCCGAGGTCGCCAAGGCGCGGCAGCGGGGCCTATGACCTCCGGCCGGCCCCGACGCGGCGCGCCGGGGCCGAGTTCCGTGAGAAAATGGTGCAGATCGGGGACTTTTCCCCAAGCCCCTCTGGACATCGAGGCGGGCGCGGGCATATCATCCATATGTTCCCGACGGTGTCGGGTGGGGGAACCGCGCGTCCCCCAGGTAAACAACCCGCCCGATTGCGGACGGGGAACCCGAACGACCAGCCCCGTGTCTCTCCCGCGGGCGTCGCAGCCCGGCGAGGGAGATGTCGGCTGTCTTCCCTCGCCGAGGGCGAGGATCCAACCGGGTAGCGTGCCGTCAACCGCAGGGTCTGGAGACCCGGCTCCAGGCTGGCTTTTTTCGTACCCAGGAGTCCTGCCGCGACATTAGAGCGCGGCGACCAACCCATGCTAGACAAAATCCGCAACATCGGCATTATCGCGCACGTGGACGCCGGCAAGACGACCACCACGGAGCGCATCCTCTACTTCAGTGGCTCCAAGCACAAGGTGGGGGACGTCGATGACGGCAACACGACGACGGACTACGACCCGCTCGAAAAAGCCAAGGGCATCACGATCAACAGCGCGGCCGTCACCGTCGAGTGGGGCGACACGCGCATCACGCTGATCGACACGCCCGGCCACGTCGATTTCACGGCCGAGGTCGAGCGGTCCCTGCGCGTGCTGGATGGGGCGGTCGGCGTCTTCTGCGCCGTCGGCGGCGTCGAGGTCCAGTCCGAGACGGTCTGGTACCAGGCCAACAAGCACCGTGTCCCGCGGCTGGCCTACATCAACAAGATGGACCGCATGGGCGCGGACTTCTTCGACTGCCTCCGGCAGATGAAGGAGAAGCTCCAGGTCGTTCCGGCGATCCTCACCCTGCCGGTCGGCCGCGAGGGCGACTTCCGCGGCATCATCGACTTGGTCCAGATGAAGTTCGTCCAGAAGGACCCGACCGACAAGATGCACATGCGCATCAACCTGATCGACCTCGATCAGGCCAAGCTGACCGACGAGCAGATCGCACAGGCTCACGAATACCGCGCCGCCCTCCTCGACGTGGCGTCGCACGCCTCCGACGAGATGGTCGAGTTGATCCTTGAGGGCAAGGACGTGCCCGAGGAGATGCTCAAGGCCGCCTTGCGCAAGGGTACCCTCGAAGGGAAGTTCACGCCGATCCTGACCGGGTCGTCGAAGAACTACCACGGCGTGCAGCACCTGATGGACGCCGTCGTCGATTTTCTGCCGTCGCCGGCCGACCGCGGCGCGGTCGAGGCGACCGTATATCGCAGCAAGGAGAAGGACAAGGCGTCGCGCAGCCCCGACGAGGCGGAGCCGTTCGCCGGCCTGGCGTTCAAGACGGTCAGCGAGCCGACCGGCGACCTCGTCTTCGTGCGCGTCTACTCCGGCGTCATGAAGCCGAAGGAGGCGATCCTCAACACGACGACCGGCAAGGAGGAGCGCATCGCCCGCATCTACCGCATGATGGGCGACCGCCGCGAGTCCCTCGACGAGGTCGGCCCCGGCGAGATCGTCGCCGTCGTCGGCCTGAAGAACGTCTACACGGGCAACACGCTCTGCGACACGGACAAGCCGGTCATCCTGGAGGACATCCGGTTCCCGGAGCCGGTCATCTCGCAGGCGATCATCCCGGACAAGACGACCGACGAGACGAAGCTGGCCGACTCGCTGGCGAAGCTCGTCCGCGACGACCCGACTCTGAAGTTCCGCACCGACCCGGAGACGAACGACCTGATCCTCTCCGGCATGGGCGAATTGCACCTGGAGGTGTCCGTCGAGAAGCTGATGCGCACGCCGGGCATCAAGGTGACGACCGGCCGGCCACAGGTGGCGTACCGTCAGACGCTCGCCAAGCCGATCGAGTTGGAGACGCGGTTCATCAAGCAGTCCGGCGGCCGCGGCAAGTTCGCGGTCATCTACTGCAAGTACGAGCCGCTGTCGAAGGAGCAGATCGAAGAGATTCACGCCGCCCTGGAGGAGGAGGGCGAGAAGCCGGATCCGAACAACATCTACTTCGAGGAGAAGATCTTCGGCGGCTCCGTGCCGCGCGAGTACATCCCCTCGGTGGAGGACGGGTTCCGCGACTCGACCGTCAAGGGGGCGAAGTACGGCTTCCCGTGCGTGGCGATCCGCTGCACGCTGCTCGACGGCAAGGCGCACGACGTCGATAGCTCGCAGGACGCGTTCAAGTTGGCGGCGATCGAGAACATGCGCGACGCCCAGATGCAGGCCGGCATCGTTCTGCTGGAGCCGATCATGGACGTGACGGTCCACGCCCCGGGTACGTACATGGGCGATCTGATCGGCGACTTGAACAAGCGGCGCGGCGAGATCCTCAACGCCGAGCTGGACAAGGGCCGTTGCGTGATTCACGCATACGTCCCGCTGGCGGAGCTGTTCGGCTATACGAGCGACCTGCGCGGCGCGACGAAGGGCACCGCGTCGTTCGCGATGGAGCCGAGCCACTACTCGCCGGTCAAGGAAGAGCTGGCCGACATCCGCAAGGCGAGCTGACGAGCCTTCACCAAACCCCGAGCCCGGCTTCGGCCGGCTCGGGGTTTGTCGTGCGCGGAACTTTCTCCTCCCCCCGGGGTCTAATCCCTGGTAGACTCGTCCGGGTAGTCTCATTCCCCACACGCGAGGCGGGCGATGGCACGGCGAATCCTCGGTCTGGCGATCTTCTTCCTGGGGGCCGGGTTCTTCACGGTCGTCCCGGCGCTTGGGCAGCAGAAGGGCCAGCCACCGGCCGACATGAACGAGATCGACTCGGACAAGTTGAACGTCGGCACGTTTGTCGGCAGGCTCAAGGGCGGCGTCTCGCCCGGCGAAGACTTCGAGCTGGAGATCGAGTACAAGCGGGCGGAGCTGAACCCGAAGGCGCTGCAGGGCGGCGGTCAGCAGGTGCAGCAGCTCTTGCAGGCCCAGCAGCAGATCGCCCAGGCCCAGGCGGCTTTGGCCCGGGCGCGAAATCCGCAAGAGCAGGCGCGGGCCATGAACCAAATGCAGCGGACGATGCAGCGCCTGCAGCTCAACCAGCTGCGGCAGGCGACCGGGGCCGGCCAGTTCAAGATGGTCACCGACACGAAGGACATCGCGTTCCACGCCGCTGGCGACGTGGTCATCCGCCGGGCGACGCCGCCGGTGACCGGCTTCGACGAGAAGGGCAACGTCAAGGTGCCGTCCCCGGCCGAGTTGAAGGCGATGAAGGGCCCCAACCCACGCCTACCCGGCTACGAGGGCAAGGCTGAGGACCTCAAGGCCGGTTCGGTCGTCAGCGTCGTAATGAAGCGCGTCGTCGCCGATCCGAAGGCGGTCGAGAAGCCGGAGCACAAGAACGAGGTGACGATGATCATCCTCGAACAGGAGGCGTCGTCGGGCCCCATGAAGGGCAAGAAGAACTGACGCCCCTTTCACCCGCCCGTCAAGCCCAGGCGTTGTAACGCCTGGGCTTTTCTTGCGCTCACCCCGTCAATCGCGACAGGTAGTTTCCCATCAGGTGAGCCCCGATACCGGCCTGCATGGCGGCCCACAGTTCGTCGATGACCGTCGGCGTCAGTGCCCCCTCGGCCGCCTTGGCGGCCATCTGCTGGAGCAGGGCCTGGGCCGAGTCGGCGCTGCCCTGGCTGACCGGCATCTCACGTAGGCAGTGGGTGTACGAGTTGGCGACGAGGCTGATCGTCGGCAAGAGCGGGATGAAGTCGCGGTCATCGACATAGCGGAAGATCCGGCCGTCGAACTCCTTCGTGTACGCCTCGGCCGCTTCGGCGTTGCCGACCATCGGGGCCCCGAAGGTGTAGACCTGGTGGACCTGGATGAACTTCCGCTCCAACCGCCAGGCCGCCAGCACAGCCAGCGCCCCGCCGAGGCTGTGCCCGGTCAGCCAGATCGGCCGCTTCTTCTCGTCGCGCAGCGCCGTGACGGCCGCGAAGAACGGGTCCCAGATCATGCCCAGTGCGGTGAGGAAGCCCTGATGGAAACGGGCCCCGACCCCGGCCGCCGCGAAGTCGGTGCCGAGGTCGCCCTCCGGCAGGACGAGGAAGTTCGTCGCGTTGGTCAGCAGCCAGTCCTTCAGGCCGTCGATCGTCGTCGGCGACTCGGTGCCGCGGAACGCGGCGACAATGTTCTCCGCGTCGCAGCCGACGAAGACCTGCGTGTTGCCGACGCTGATCAGCTTGCCGTCGAGGCCGAGCTTCTCCATGAACGCCGGCGTCGCGTCCGGGTCGTTCAGGTATGCCAGATCGCAGGCCGTCCCGAGGAAGGAGGCATTGGCGGGGCTGCCGCTGGCGGTCGCGGTGAGTGTGGGGGCCATCGGTCGTACCTCACGGAAGCTGGATCAGTCGGCGGCCTTTCTTCGCCTTCTCCCACTCGTCGCCGGTCGCCTTCTCGACCCTGGTCTTGCTCAGGTTCAGCTCCATGAGCGTCTCCATCGGCATGAGGTGCTGACGGAAGCCCTGGTCGGTGATGCCCGTCCGCTGGAGGTAGAGGGACTTCAGCGGCAGGTCGGTCAGGGCCGCCAGGCCGGCGTCCGAAATAGCCGACCCGGCCAGGTCGAGCTTGGTCAGGTGCTTGAGGGGCCCCAGAGAGGTCAACGTCGGGTCGGTCACGTCGGCGTTGGCCATGAACAGTTCGTCGATATCGGAGCGATCCTTGAGATACTCGCCGTAATCGACCTTCGCCCCGGTCAGCGTCACGACGGTGTTGACGCCGACGACGCGCTCCCGCGGCCGGGTGTCCTTGAGCCAGCCGTTCAGGGCGAGGACCCACGGCCCGACCAGGATGACCAGGCCGACGACGATGGCGAGCATCGGCCAGATCGCGCGGCGGAACATCGAGAAGAGCAGGACGAGGATCCAGATCAACCCGACGACGACGAGGCCCAGGCCGGTGAAGAAGACGGCCTGCGGGTAGTCGTTGACCGCGGTGAAGAGGAACTGGCGGACGGGTTCCATGTTCGGCTCCTCGATCCTCGATTAGCCCCGGGCTTGCCCGGGGTCGTCGCAACCGGAGCCCCCGGCAAGCCGGGGGCTATGTGGGGATCAATACACCGCGTCGGGATCGACGCCACCCGCCTTCTGGCCTGCGGAGCCGCCCGCGCCGTATCGGAAGTGCCACTTCTCGGCGGCGCGCATGCCGTGCAGGTCGGTCATCGTCAGGCCGTAGCGCTTGAACCACGGCGCGGCCCGCTCCTTGACGATCTCGTCGATCTGGCGGACGCGGTCGCAGCATTCGCCGTGGGCGAACTTCGTCCGCCCGGCGGCCCCGTCCTGGAGGAAGTACTCCTTCCAGAAAGCCCGGCCGCCGAGGATTCCGCTCGCCCCGTGGGCGACGGCGAACTCGACCTGCTTCTTGTACTGCGGGAAGTCGACCCCGGCGCTAAGCAGCACCCACGGCCGCTCGCACGCCGCGTTGAGCTTGTCGAGATTCTCGCGCGACACCGCGTCGCTGTCGCCGACGTTGCCGGGGAATTCGGCCTTGTAGACGTCGCACCACCGGCTGAGGTACTTCGCGCTGTCGATGACGGTCTGCGCCTTGCGGGCGACGAAGCTCGGGCTGTCCTTCTTCTCGCCGCCGAACGGGAACGCGACCGGCTCGAGCAGGAAGAGGATGTCGTGCTTCTGGCACTCCTCGTAGACCTGCTGGATCAGGCGGAACTGGTGCTCGGCGCTGTCCGGCTCGGTCGGCTCGAACTGGGCCAGGAGCTTGACCGCGTCCGCGCCGCAGCGCTTGATCTTGGCGACGCTCCAGCCCGGCTCGATCGCCCCGAGCGGCGCGCCGACCGGGCTCTTCTCGCCGCCGGACTGCTCGACCCGGACGAGGATGCCGACCGACGCCGGCAGGTGGAAGCTGGCGACCGTGTTCCAGATGCCGTAGTAGCCATCGACCAGGACGGCCGAGGCGTTCTTCGCCAGGGCCGAGGCCAGTTCGATCTTCGCCTCGACGATCTCCTGGTACGTCGGCTCGCGCGTCTCGCCCTTCTTCTTGAGGGCGTCCTTGATCATGGTGATCATCGAGCTGTTCTGGTCGGTGGCGACCATGGTCAGGGTGCCGTTCGGGTTGCAGACGCGCTGCAGCCCGCGCAGCTTCCCCGGGGTCAAGCCGAGCCCCAGAAGACGGGTCACGTTCATATTCGATCTCCTCCGGCGGACGATTCCTATTTCATCGCGGTCATTTTAGGTGGACCGGCCGGGTGAGCAAGGCGGGCGGGGTGTGGGAATTACTCAATCGCGGCCGGCGGCGAGCCGATAGGTAAGGTGTCGCGACCCGGACTCCACCGCAGCCGGGCGCGGCCGGGGAACCTCCTCATGGCGACCCGCCGCCTCGGCGGCGAGCGTCGCGCGGCCCGTCCCGCGAGGGCGGGACCGTTTCTGAAGGCGACCCGCGGACGGAAGGCTGGTGCCGACCACGGCAGCGACCGGGGCCTCCGATGGCCCCGGGTGCGCGCCGCGACGGGGTGCGACCCTGCCCCCGCCCCTGGCTCGGCACCAGCCCCGGGCCGGCGTTTTCCATTTCCTTTTTGCCTTCCACCCCCGCCGCGCGTAGACTCTGCCTCGTCGTGAACCCTGACCGTTGGTAGGTCGCGAGGAGCAGACAGCATGAGCATGTACATCGGCGAGGCCCTGGTGGGCGACGGCAACGAGATCGCGCACATCGACCTCATGATCGGCTCGAAGGACGGCCCGGTCGGGTTCGCGTTCGCGAACGCCCTGGCGAACCAGTCCGCCGGCCACTCGAACCTGCTCGCCGTCGTGACGCCGAACCTGCTCTGCAAGCCGGCGGCGGTGATGATTACCAAGGTGACGATCAAGGGGATGCGCCAGGCTGGCCAGATGTTCGGCCCGGCCCAGAAGGCGGTCGCGAAGGCCGTCGCCGACGCGACCGCCGCCGGGGTCATCCCGGCCGACCAGGCCGACAACCTCGTCGTCGTCGTCGGCGTCTTCATCCATCCGGCCGCCGCCGACAACGACAAGATCTACCAGTACAACTACGACGCGACGAAGCTCGCCATCGAGCGGGCGATGAAGAACGAGCCGAAGGTCGCCGAGATCAACGCCAAGAAGGACACGGCCTCGCACCCGATCTACAAGTGACCTTCGTAGGTCAGGCTTTCCAGCCTGACTCTTTGGCAGCGAAGAGTCAGGCTGGAAAGCCTGACCTACGAAAGAGGCGGCCATGGCGGACGAACGCCGCAAGATCCTGATCCAGCTCGATACGGACGCGCACCCGAGCGTCTTCGACCGCGTCGTCGCCATCGACGCCGGCGCGGACGACGTGTTCAGCTACGGCGAGGTCGAGCCGTGCCAGGTGCGCAACCTGGTCCACGGCGCGATCTTCACGCGCGGGGCGCGGCACCTGCGCTACACCGCCATCTTCATCGGAGGCGGCGACGTGACGGCCGGCGAGCGCCTGCTCGAATCGGTCCGCCAGTCGCTCCTGCCGCAGTACGGCCTGACCGTCTCGGTCCTGCTCGACCCGAACGGCTCGAACACGACCGCCGCCGCCGCGGTGCGCTCGGCGGCCCGCCACCTCGACCTGTCCAAGGTCAGCGCCCTGATACTCGGCGGCACCGGCCCAGTCGGCCAGCGCGCCGCGGCGCTCCTCGTCGCCCAGGGGGCGAAGGTGGCGATCGCCTCGCGGGCGTTCGACCGGGCGAAATCCGCCGTCGCGAACGTCCTGGGCCGCTTCCCGCTCGCGAACATCGAGGCGATCGCGACGCCGGGGCCGAATGAGGCCCGCCAGGCGTTGCACGGCCGGCAGCTCGTCATCGGGGCCGGGGCGGCCGGCATCCAACTGCTGCCGCTCGCCGCGCGGCAGGGCCTCGACGAGTTAAAGGTGGCGATCGACCTGAACGCGACACCGCCCTTGGGTATCGAGGGCGTCGAGCCGTTCGACGCCGCGGCCGAGAAGGATGGCGTCCTATGCTACGGGGCCCTCGGCGTCGGCGGCGTGAAGATGAAGACGCACAAGGCCGCCGTCGCGAAGCTGTTCGAGCGGAACGACCAGGTGCTCGACGTCCACGAAGTCTACGAGATCGCCCAGGCGTTCTGAGCGCCGGTCACATCTCCACGACCCGATGCTCGCGGGCGGCGGTGAAGACCGCTTCGCATAGCGCGATCGTCTCGACGTTGTCCGCCCCGCCGATCTCCGGCTCCGTCTCGTCCTCCAACGCGCACAACAGCTGGGCCATCGTCCCCACGAAGGCGTCCGGGAACCAGACCTCGCCCCAGCGCGGCTCGTGCCAGACGCCGGTCGCCCGGTCGGTCCAGTCGAGCGTACTCGGCACCTTGGCCGGGTAGCCCGGCCAGCCGAGCGTGCCGCGCGCCATGCCGTCCGTCCCCTCGACGCGCCAGCGGATGCCAATGTCGGCGGCGCTCCCCTCACGGCACGGCCCGGACCAGACGTCGTCCCAGCCGCTGGCCCGCAGGCCGGAATCGTACTCGAGGATGTAGAGGTTGATGCCGTCGCCGTGCGGGAACTTCGTGCGCGGGTCGGGCCGCGTGCTCGCCAGGACGCGCCGCGGCGTGCCGAACCAGTAGCGGAACGTGTCGAGGTGGTGGATACTCATGACGAACGTCGCCAGCGACGGCAGCCGTTCGCTCCATGGCATCCAGTGCGGGATGGCACGCATCTCGATCGTCGCCAGGACCGGCTCGCCGAGCGTGCCCTGGTCCAGGAGCGACTTCAGCGCCAGGACCGACTGGTCGTAGCGCATGTTCTGGTTGACGCCGAGCCGGACGCCGGCCCGCTGACACACCCTTGCCAGGTCACGCGCGTCGTCGGCCGAGAGCGCGAGCGGCTTCTGGGCGAGGATGCCGCACAGCCGCCCGGCCCCCAACTCGACCGCCCGGCGCAGCAGGTCCGGCTGGACGTCCGGCGGTACCGCGATGTCGAGCACCTCGACGCTCGGGTCGCGCAGCAGGTCGTCCACGCGATCGTGTGTGACCGGGATGCCGTGCAACTTGGCCACCTCGGCCGCCCGGCCGACGTCGCGCGACGCGATCGCGACCGGGTTGAACCCGGCGTTGCGGTACGCGACGAGGTGGCAGTCGCGCATGATGAAGCCGGCCCCGAGGCAGCCGATGCGCCAGTCGCGCCGCCGCGGCAGCAGGGGCAGGTAGTCGAGAGTGGGAGGCATGGCGGGCCTCAGGTCGTCATGGGCAGCGACCGCAGCTCGCGCGGCAGCGGGAAGGCGACGTGCTCCTCGCGGACGACGCGGTTCTCGACCGCCGCCCCGAAGCGCTCGCCGAGCCAGGCGAGCACCTCCTGGACGTTCTCCTCCGGGGCGCTCGCCCCGGCGGTGACGAGGACGGTCATGTCCGGGCGGAACCACTCCGGCCGCAGCTCGGCCGCTCGGTCGATGAGGTACGCCGGCTTGTCGTGCAGCCGGCCGAGTTCGGCCAGCCGCATGCTGTTGCTGCTGTTCTGGCTGCCGAGGACGATGACGGCGTCGGCCTCGGGGACCAGCTCGCGCACCGCGTGCTGCCGGTTCGTCGTCGCGTAGCAGATGTCCGACTTCGACGGGCCGACGATCTGGGGGTAGCGCCGCTTCAGGACGGCGATGATCGCCTCGGCGTCCTCGACGCTCAGGGTCGTCTGCGTCAGGTAGGCGACCTTCGCGTCGGCCGGCAGGTCGAGCGCCTCCGCCTCGGCGACGGTCTGGACGAGGCGGATCACGTCGGGGGCCTCGCCCATCGTGCCGAGGACCTCGTCGTGGCCCTCGTGGCCGATGAGCAGGATGCAGTAGCCCTGCCCGGCGAAGCGTACCGCCTCGTTGTGGACCTTTGTCACCAGGGGGCACGTCGCGTCGATGGCGCGCAGGCCGCGCTCGGCCGACGCCTGGCGGATCGCCGGGGCGACGCCGTGGGCGCTGTACAGCACCGTCGCTCCGTTGGGGATGTCCTCGATCGCATCGACGAAGACGACGCCGCGGCCGCGGAAGCGCTCGACTACCGGGCGGTTGTGGACGATCTCGTGGTAGACGTAGAGCGGCGTGCCGAACAGGTCGAGGGCGCGCTCCAGGCTCTCGATCGCCATGTTGACGCCGGCGCAGAAACCCCGCGGGTTGGCCAGGATGATCTTCATGCGAGCGGTCCCTCCGCGGGGCTTGGAGCCATCCGTTCAATCGAACTTGACGCCGTCCTTGGCCGGGGTGATCGTCTTCTTCTTGTCCTTCTCGCTCACCACGCCAGTGACGCTCCCCTTCGTCGGCGTCTTGCAGATCTTGGCGTGATACGGCTCCTTGCCGCCCATGTCGTTGAAGTAGTAGACGACGGTCTTGTCGCCTTCCTTGACCTGGATGACGTTGCCGCACGCGGTCGTCTCGCCAAGGTCGCACTTCGAGCAGGTGATCGTTCCCTTCAGGGTGACGGCCTTGTCGCCGCCCTTTTTGTCCTTCTCCTGCGCGGTGCCGTCGAGGCCGACGACGGCCGCGAGGGCCAGCGCGAGGACCAGACTCGGCGCGTACTTCATGCCCTTCTCCGTGTGAGTGTGGATACCGGAACCTGCCGGCATCATAGTCAACCGCCCGGCCGAGAAGAAGGACAATTCCGCGCCGGGGCGTTGACGCGCCCCGGGAGGGGTCTACAATGGATTTTTCGCTACCCGAACCAGGGCCGGTCGGCCCGGTGGGAGACGCCGTCCGAGAATGCACGCCGCGATCCAGAAGGCCGAAGTCCTGATCGAGGCCCTCCAGTATATCCGCCACTTCCGCGACCAGTTAACCGTCGTCAAGCTGGGCGGGAGCGCGATGGAGGAGCCGGCCGCCCTGCGCACGACGCTCCAGGACGTCGTCGCCCTGGCCGAATTGGGCTTGCGGCCGGTCGTCGTCCACGGCGGCGGCAAGGCGATCGACCGGGCGATGGCCGCCGCGGGCATCACGCCGCGTAAGGTCGCCGGCCGGCGCGTCACCGACGACGCCACCCTGGCGATCGTCGTCCGCACCCTACTCGGCGAGTCGGCGTCGATCGTCTCCCAATTGCGAGACCTGGGCGGGGCGGCGTTCGCGGTCCATTCCGAGCCGCACCAGGCCCTCTTCGGCGAGAAGCTCCACCTCGGCGGCAACGGCGACGCGCTCGACCTCGGCCACGTCGGCCACGTCAACCACGTCGACGGGGCGCTGTTGACCCGGCTGGCCCGGGCCGGGTTCATTCCCGTCCTGCCGTGCCTGGCCCATTCGCCGACCGGCGGCTGGCTCAACGTCAACGGCGACACCGCCGCTGCCGCCGTCGCCGGGGCGCTCCGCGCCGAGAAGCTCATCTTTCTCACCGACACGCCCGGCATCCTGCTCGACCGGCACCGGCCCGAGACGCTCCAGCGCCACCTCGACGCGCCGACGTGCGAGGAGCTGGTCTCCCAGGGCGTTATCGCCGACGGGATGATCCCGAAGGTCGAGGCGTGCCTGACCGGGCTGCGGGCCGGCGTCCGCAAGACGCACATGATCGACGGCCGGCAGCCGCACGCCCTGCTGCTGGAAATCTTCACCGACCGCGGCGTCGGCACCGAGATCGTCCTGGCGAATTCGTAACCCCCACCGGGAGGCCCGGCCATGAACCCGGCCGTCTTGGAGCAGTTCCAGAAGTACGTCGTCGGGAACTACACCCGCTACCCGGTCTGCCTCGTGCGCGGCGAGGGGGCGCGCGTCTGGGACGACGAGGGCACCAGCTACCTCGACCTGTTCCCCGGCTGGGGGTGTAGCCTGATTGGCCACTGCCCGCCGCGCGTCGTCAAGGCGGTGCAGGATCAGGTCGCCCGGCTGATCCACGTCCCGAACACGTGGTACGTCGAGGCCCAGGGGAAATTCGCCCAGGCGCTGAGCGAGCGGACCGGCTGGGGCGGCCAGGCCTTCTTCTGCAACAGCGGCACCGAGGCGAACGAGGCGGCGATCAAGCTCGCCCGGCTCAACGCGACCGGCGGCCGGTACAAAATCGTCTCGACCCTGAAGAGTTTCCATGGCCGGACGATGGGCGCGCTGTCGGCGACCGGCCAGCCGAAGTACCACGCCGGCGTCGGGCCGCTCCTGCCCGGGTTCGTCCACGTCCCGTACGGCGACCTCGCCGCGGCGGCGAACGCCGTCGATGGCGAGACGTGCGCCGTGATCGTCGAGCCGATCCAGGGCGAGGGCGGCATCAACCTGCCCCCGGCCGGCTACCTCGAAGGGCTGCGGGCGCTGTGCGACAAGCACGGCCTGCTGCTCATCTTCGACGAAGTGCAGAGCGGCATGGGCCGGACCGGGAAATGGTTCGCCGCCCAGCACTGGGGCGTCGCGCCGGACGTGATGACGTTGGCGAAGTCGCTCGGCGGCGGGATCGCCTGCGGGGCGATGATCGCCCGGCCGGCCGTCGCCGAGAAACTCCGGCCCGGCACCCACGCCGCTACGTTCGGCGGCAACCCGGTAGCCTGCGTCGCCGGCCTGGCGACGATCGAGACGATCGAGGCCGACGGCCTGCTCGACCACGCCGCCGGAATCGGCCGCTACTTCCTGGAGCGCTTCACCGCCCTGCGCGACCGCTGCCCGATCCTGCAAGAGGTCCGCACCCTCGGCGTCATGATCGGCTTGCAGCTGTCGGTAGACGGGGCCCCGATCGTCGAGGCGTGTATGAAGCGCCGCTTGCTTGTCAACTGCACCCAGGGGTCGGTGATCCGCCTCCTGCCGGCGATGAACCTCAGCTCCGTCGAGATGGAGGAAGGGGCCGCCCTCCTGGAGCAGGTGCTGCTCGAGGCGAGTCGCGCCTGACCATCACGCGGAGCGCGCTGACTTTTTCCCACGGTTCCACCGAACGATCGAGTCCCGCCATGCGGCATTTCCTGAGTCTTTTCCCGGTCGCGTCCCACGACCTGACCACGTTGCTGGACCGCGCCGCCGAGCTAAAGGCCGGCCTGGTGCGCGGCGAGCGGCCGCCGCTCTTGGCGGGGCGCGTCCTCGGACTGGTGTTCGAGAAGCCGTCGCTCCGGACGCGGGCCAGCTTCGAGGCCGGCATGGCCCAGCTCGGCGGCGGGTCGATCTTCCTCAGCGCCACGGACGGCCCGCTCGGCAAGCGCGAGCCGGTGGCCGACTTCGCCCGAACCCTGGCGGAGTACGTCGATGCCATCGTCCTGCGCGTCTTCGAGCACGCCACGGTCGAGGAGTTCGCCCGCCATTCGCGCGTCCCGGTCATCAACGGCCTGTCGGACCTGGCCCACCCGTGCCAGGTGCTCGGCGACCTGCTGACGATGCGCGAGGTGTTCGGCGACCTGGCCGGCCGTACGGTCGTCTTCGTCGGCGACGGCAACAACGTCGCCCGGTCGCTCGCGGTCGGCTGCGGCAAGCTCGGGCTGCGCTTCATCCTGTGCGCCCCGTCGCGGTACGCCTTCGCCGACGACTTCGTCGCGACGTTCCGCAGGGTGTTGCCGAAGGCGGAACTGGTCCAGACGACCGACCCGAAGGAGGCCGTCGCCTCGGCCGACGTCGTCTACACCGACGTCTGGACCAGCATGGGCCAGGAAGCCGAGTCGACCCAGCGGCGCGACGACTTCAAGGGGTTCCAGATCGACGTCGGGCTGCTTGACCGGGCCCCGGCCCACTGCCGGCTGATGCACTGCCTGCCGGCCCGGCGCGGCGAGGAGGTCAGCGCCGAGGCGATGGACGACCCGCGCGGCATCGTCTTCGAGCAGGCCGGCAACCGGATGCACGCCCAGAAGGCGCTCCTGGCCTGGCTGCTGTGCGAGCCGTGTCCGGCGGGCGGGAAATCGCTCGACAAGCGGTAACTTTTTGCTGGCGTCCTGCCCGGGGGACGAGTACAAGGACAGGGCGAAGGACGCGGTCCTCGCGTTCGGAGCCAACGGGGTCGCGGCAGCTGGGGGGCAACAGTCCGGGCCGAGCGTTTCGGTCCGCGATTGGCCGCGACCCCGTTCTTGTTTTGGTTCAGTTCTCCAGGCCGAGGAACGCCCCACCATTCTCGAAAAGGTCGTCGCCGACCTCGGCGGTCCACACGACCTGCACCCGGAACACCCACTCCCCTTCGTCGCCGGGCCGCTCCAACTTTAGCCGGACCTTCTGGCCGAGCAAACGCCGCGTGCCGATAAGGCGGACGCCGGTCGGCGACAGGTCGCGCGTCAGGACGCGGTGCTCGCGCCCGGCGTCGTCGAGGACCGTGGCCGGATAGACGTATTCGACGCGCTCCTCGCCGCGGCGATCGACGCCGCGCCGGCGCTGGCAGTCGAGCAAGGCGCGGATCGCCGCGACGACGGCGTCGAGGCGGCCTTTCTCGGCGGCGGCCCGGCCGGTAACCGGGGCCTGGAAGTGGTAGACGCCGTCCGCGAAGCGCAACGCGGTCCGGGCCCCGGCGAGGACGTCCTTCCAGAGGTCCTCGCCGAGCCCGAGGGCGGCCAGTTCGGCGCGCACCTCGTCGGGGGTGATGGTGCC